>ERZ1032078.984-NODE-984-length-11038-cov-10.502231_pt1 | contig 11038 bp, 9 predicted proteins | sample MGYA00517101_ERZ1032078 | MGnify/ENA primary metagenome ERZ1032078 (study PRJEB33719, sample SAMN04261301) | wastewater metagenome | biome: rural village; feature: human; material: feces | host: Homo sapiens | place: El Salvador | collected 2013-01-14 ... | reverse complement strand
TGGAGAAGATTACCTTCGGCTGGTATATGAAGCACATCTCCTGGATTGCTTTCGTTGGTTACATCGCAGGTATCGTTTGCTATTGGTTCATCCGCACCTTCCTTTATGCAATCTAATGGATAAGCATTTGATAAGATAAAAAGAATGAGACTTCTCTGTTTTGATGCAGGGAAGTCTCATTTATTTATGATGGAATATCTGGTTAAAGATTATTCTTGTTGATGATTGATTTTGGCAATCATTATTGTGTTGCCCAAATTTGGGATCTTAGTTTGGGCACTTGTTGCCCACCTCATGAGCAGTGGTTGCTCGTCTCATGTTCACCGGCTCCCCATCACGTGATCCCCGAGGGACCGCTTGGTGAGCATGGTAGGAACTTCTGGAGGTAAGTTTTTCCCGAGTTTGTACATCTGTTTGCAAAAAAAGAACTAACTTTGCCATCTCATAAAGTATTAATTTAAAAAGTTACAACTATGATATTATCATTTTTATCAAAATCTCATCATGCAAGAATTGCAGTGTCAAGTCTGTTGCTTCTATTGACAAACGTAGCTTACGCAGGGGGTGACAGACCAAGATATGATGATGCTCCAACCAGTGTCAATACAATGCCATCAGATGAAGATGATTATCAAAAGGAAATCATTGCGAAATTTGGTGACTTGTATTTTGATTCATCAGAAAATCCAGAGGAGACAACTTCTGGGATGGCAATGTGGTGTACTCAACAAGAGAAACGATACAAAAACAATGTGGCACTTTATTCTGCTAAGCTGAGTAGCCTGCCATTGCAGCCAACATTGAAAGACTGCCTTAAGCAGGAGACTGATTGCTGGAACAAGTTGCAGGCTTCGCTTAATAAGTTTGATGCCATGTATCTCAGATTGTGTTATTATACTGGTGGTACGATGGGGATTATCTGTCAAGCAGATGCGCCTATGAACATCGCCTATATTCGGATGGCTTGCCTGAAGGATGATTATGATTTGTTCGCCAATAAGCAAGAGCCGTCATTTGCAAAGATGAAGGTTATTGATACTTCGGTTTGGAGCGAAGAGTTACACCAGGCACTGGCCTCTGTAAAATACGAAACTCAGGACAAAGAGTTGATTAAGTCTTATGGTAGTGCATCAGAATACAAACAACTGTATTGTCAACTGGAGAAATATGCAGTTGATACCAAGACTTTGCTGGCAAGCTGGGTGGCTCAACGTAGAAATGCAGAGCAACTTCTTTCTGACTCACAACAAGGCAATTACAGAAATCATACACTGATGGTTGTCAATGCTTTGGCATATCATTTATATAATAATAGAACGTTGTAATAAAGGAATATAAGGAAAACAATCCTGATGTTCCTTGTATTGTATATTTATGATATAGTATAAGCTTGAGGTGTAAAAGATGTAACATATAAACAATTAACAGAAAAAGTCAATGCAGTATCCTTTGATATCAGAATATGTTAGAGCCATACAAGATGCAAGTAACAATCTTGATGAGTTGGCTCATTTGGTACCAGTGCTAGATGATCATGGTGAGCCATATCGTAGCAGTGGTGCGTTTGCTGTCGTGTTCAAAATGAAAGATGAACAGACTGGGAAATGCTATGCTTTGAAGTGTTTTACAGAAGAACAAGAAGGTAGAGCAGAGGCTTATCGCCAGATTGCAGATGAGTTGGAGTTCGTTGATTCTTCTTATATTACTTCTGTAAAGTACTTAGACAAAGAAATCTTTGTAGATAGCAGTTGTGAGGAAGACGAATTTCCTGTTCTTCTGATGGATTGGATTGATGGTGAAACAATGGAGAATTACATTGTAGAGAACTATCAAAACAATTATGCCATGGCTATGCTTTGCTATCGCTTCTGTAAAATGGCAGCGTGGCTTCGTTCTCAGCCATTTGCTCATGGTGACATAAAGCCAGACAATATTATGGTTCGTCCTGATGGCAGTTTGACTTTAGTAGATTATGATGGTATGTTTGTTCCTGCCATGAAGGGACAGAAATCTCCAACAATTGGTACAAAGGACTTTTCTCATCCTTTGAGAACCGTCGATGATTTTGATGAAACCATTGACGACTTTGCATTGGCAAGCATCGCTTTGTCGTTAAAGGCTATATCTCTAAAGCCGTCTTTACTTGATGAATCTGGTGTAGCAGACAGATTACTTTTTTCTGCTGATGACTATCGTGACTTGAGTAATAGTAATGTGGTTGTATCCTTGAGTGAATTACTGGGTGATACGGATTTGCGATTATTGTATTCTTTGTTTAATATTGCATTTGTAAAGAAGAATCTATCTTTCGTATCTTTTCGTATGTTTAATATTGCTCTACCTGATAATTGTTGGCAAGAGAAAAATCGTTTTGATGATTTAAAACAGGTTTTTATTGATGAATTTGGTGTTAAGTATGGTAGAAATGGGCTAATTTTGATACGTGCTCCGAAAGATATTTCTGGTACATACAGAATAAGAAAAGAATGCAGATTCATTAACACTAAAGCATTTAAGGGGTGCTCTAATTTAGAAAAATTGATTTTGCCTCATTCCTTAAAAACGATAGGGGTAATGGCTTTTGTTGGGTGTGAAAAATTGAAAGAAATTAAATTGCCAAAGTTTGTGCAAAAAGTTGATGGAGCTTTTATGTATTGGAATGGTAAATTGGTTAATGAATCTGATTATTTTATATACAAAGATGAGATTTTGTATAATTCTAGTATGACGAGATTAATAGCTTATAGGAAAATGGAAAAGCAGTATAATAAGTTTGTGGCATTTAATAGATATACTTCACAGATGACAGAAGCTATTGGATGGACAGGAGAACATTCTTATGATGTTCCTGTTGGAATTGTTGAAATTGCGTGTGGTGCATTTGCAGGCAAGCATTCTTTGTTTTCTGTTTCTTTGCCAACTTCAGTCTGTCGCATTGAAAATGCCGCTTTTGTATGTTGTGAAAATCTCGGTTTTATCAATATTCCATCAACAGTTTCTTATATAGGAAAGTTTGCCTTTGGTAAAACTGTTTTAAAGGATCAAATAAAACTAGAAATAATAAAACATTTTGGAAAGGAGGTATTTGAATGATAGTAATTGATTCTAAACGAAAAAAGCTGGAGAATATCTTGAAGAAATATCCCGATGCAATCATAGCAGATGTGACAAGTCATGCTGAAGATGACTTGATAAAGTTGAGCCCATTCTATCCTCATGGTGGCATACCTGTGCCATTTAGTGAGGGTGTTACAGCTACATGTGTTGAGACTGTGTGGCAAGGGCTAAAGGTATTTGAATCGGCTGATGTAGATATGAAAATGTTTAAGAATGAGTCGATGAAGAATATCAAGAGGACGGTTCGCAAGTTCGGTAAGCCTCTTGGACATCGCAAAGGAGTAAACGGAACTGAATTGCTCGGATATATTGAGGCTCGAAAGCTGATTTATATTCCTACTTACAAGTGGGTTCTTGAACATAAGGTTCAAAGTATTATCGAAAGATTACGAGAGGCTAGTCAGACAAAGACCATCGTACTTTTGGATTATAATACAAATTGTGATGTGGATGACCCGAAGAAGCCTCTTTCGCATGCCTTTCTAATCAAGGCATACGTGGAAGGTCTATATCCTTTTAGTGATAAAAAGTGGAAACCGCAGACAATAGAACCAAAGCAACTATCGTTATTCTAACATACATATATTATTGGAGGACAAATACAATGAACAGAAGAAGTAACTGGGAGGATTTTAAGAATATCCTCGAAGAAAATCATATCACCAAGCTCTATCACTTCACAGACCGTGATAACTTGGAGAATATTATCAAGAATGGAGGACTCTATTCTTGGAAGGATTGTGAAGAACGTGGAATTACGATTCCTAAGCCCGGAGGCGGTGGACCAGGTTCTACTTCCTGGTCACTTGACCAACGAGATGGATTGGAGCATTATGTGCGAGTGAGTTTTACCAAACAGCATCCAATGATGTACGTAGCTATGAATGAGCAACGTATATCTAATCCTATCATTCTGGAAATAGACACAGAGGTCATATTTGATGAACAGACAAAGTTCTCAGATAGAAATGCTACAAGAAGCGGTGCCAACGTTGGTGGAAACCTGGAAGATTTCAAGAAAATTCATTTTCAGACAGTCAAGGCAAACAAGCATTTTGACCTGGATATAGATGAACAGCCTTTCTATCAAGCAGAGATTTTGGTAAAGAATAGTATTCCTCTGAAGTATATTAAGAACATCGGCAACTTTGGCATTCCAATTCCAAGCCAGCCACAGATATTGCAGAGCAAGAATGCATATACGGCTCGTGTTGATCGTGAGCATCCTACAGCATTCATCTTCCTGGTGGACCAAAGTGTTTCTATGCGCAGAATAACCACCTTCAATGGTGAGGATATGACTTTATCTGAGTCCGTAGCCCGTATTGTAAATGCCCAAATCAACGAGTTGGTGGAGCGATGTGTGAAGAATAATGAGACTCGTCATTACTTTGATATTGCCATGATAGGTTATGGCACTGAGGCTTATAGTGCTTGGAATGGTAACTTGGAGGGACGCGACTTAGTTACTCCAGAAGAGATTCGTGATAATCCTTATCAAAAGAAAATGGTAAAGGAAGAGGTACGTACCCGAAAGGGACTCACCATCAAGGAGGTAGAGAAGAAGCAGTGGATGGTAGCTCGCCATGATGGTAGTTGGACACACATGGATAAGGCTTTCAAACGTGCGGAAGGTTTGCTTGAAAATTGGATGAAAGAGCATCATGACAAGGATTGTTATCCTCCTACAATTATCAATATCACAGATGGTGAGTATAATGGAACTACGCATGATGAGATGCAACAACTTGCCAATCAGTTGAAATCGATGTTTACCAATGATGGCAATGTCTTGCTCTTCAATATTCACGTTGTGCCAGGACATGCTGAATCAGTAGTGTTCCCTGCAACTGCAGATGAATTGAACGGAAATGGATATGGTGAGAAACTTTATAATATGTCAAGTCTTTTGCCTCTCAACTACAATGAACAGATCCGTAATATCTTTGGAGATAAGCAGGCTGATATCCGCTACCATGCTATGGGTGTAAATACGGGTATGGAGAGATTGGTTAAAATGATGAAGATTGGCACACTTTCGAGTATGCTGGTTAATCAGAATCTGTAATGATATATAGAAAAGATATGAACAGAGGTGTTAGTATAGCAAAGTTCAATGACCATGTTGCAAACGAAGATGCTTTCTACTCATCGGAAACTTGTATAGCGGTATCCGATGGGGCAGGAGGCTGTGGTTTGTTTGCCAATGAGTGGTCGGAGTATCTTGTAAAACATCTTCCAAAAGATAAACCTGTCGTCTCCTTCAAAGAACTTGACGAATGGGTAGATGGCATTTGGGAGCCCTTTTATAATGAGCACGAGGAAAGAGCAAAGGAAGGCGATGGCATTCTTTTGAATAAATATTATAATGAGGGGTCTTGCGCCACCATTGCTGCTGCATGGATAACAGGGGATAAGCAATGTAAATGGATGGCATACGGCGATAGCGTAGTCTTTCATTATAGTCAGGATACAGGTGTCTTGGAACACAGTTTTACGAAATTGTCTGATTTTAGCAATCCTCCCAGGTTGGTTAGCTGTAAAGATCCCCTGGAAGAGGAAGGTTTCAGTTGTGGTGACTTTTATCTGGATAAATCTTCGGTAGTCTTTGCTGCCAGCGATGCCTTATCGCATTATATCATGATGATGTATGAATTGTCTAAAAGTAAGGAGTATGGTGCGGAGCTTGCTGAAGAATATCTAAAAGCATCTGGCAATTCACAACTTTTGAAAACAGCAGAGACCATGAAGTTTGAATTTGGGCAGGATGTGCTCCAATCTTTGTTGGATGCAACATCATCCGGCAGTCTGTTTGAACAGTATCTGAAAAAACTGAACTCGGAAGGAATTTTAGATTTAGATGATTTCACGCTTGTTTATTTTAAAGGCTAGTGCCCATCTTCTTTATATTCCTATTTGTTGTTATTAAGATTTGTAGAAACAGATAAAATTACAGTACACAATATGCAGTACCCATTGATATCAGAATATGTAAAGGCCATTCAAGATGCTGGTGATAATCTTGATAAATTGGCTCACCTGACTCCCGTACTGGATGATCACGGAGAGCCATACCGCAGTAGTGGTGCTTTTGCCGTGGTGTTTAAGATGCAGGACAAGCGTAGCGGGAAATATTATGCCCTGAAGTGTTTTACGGAAGAACAGCAGGGGCGAGCTGATGCCTATCGCCAGATTGCAGATGAATTGGATATGGTTGATTCTCCATATATTACTTCTGTAAAGTATATGGAGAAGGAACTCTTCGTGGACAGTCAATGCGAGGAGGATGAATTTCCTGTATTGTTGATGGATTGGGTAGAAGGGGAGACGATGGAAGCTTACATTGCGGCAAACTATCACAATCAATCAGCCATGTCATTGCTTTGTTATCGCTTTGGAAAAATGGCGGCTTGGCTCCGTACCCAGTCTTTTTCTCATGGCGACATTAAGCCAGACAATATCATAGTCCGTCCCGATGGTTCTCTTACATTGGTGGATTATGACGGGATGTTTGTGCCATCTATGAAGGGCAGCCAATCTCCAACTATCGGTACCAGGGATTTCAGTCATCCATTGCGTACTGTAGATGATTTCGATGAAACGATAGATGATTTTTCATTGGCAAGCATCGCCTTGTCATTAAAGGCTATCTCGATGAAATCTACTTTGTTAGACATCTATGGTGCCTCAGACAGACTTCTCTTCTCAGAAAATGATTATCGCAATCCTTCAAATAGCAAGGTAATATCTGCCCTGCAGGAATTGATGTGTGATAAGGATTTCTGCACACTTTACTCTCTTTTCATGCTTGCATTGGCAAGAAAGGAGCTTTCAGCATGTTCTTTTAGATTGTTTATTGGCGAAAAGCCTATCCTGCCTCAAACTATTGAAGACTTATCAACCAAAGCTACAGAGGAAGAGTTGAAGGAAGCTTTTGTTGATGAATGGGGCGTGAAATATAGCAAAGATGGAAGAAAACTATTGGAGGCTCCACAAGAACTTGATCGTACTTATTCAATAAGGAAAGGAACAAAGGTTGTTTGTGATAGGGCATTTTGTTTGTGTAGTTCTTTGGCAGAAATTGTAATTCCGAATAGTGTTGCAAGTATTGGAGACAGTGCCTTTTTGGGTTGTATCTCTTTGACAGAAATTGTAATTCCGAATAGCGTAATTTGCTTAAACGGCAATCCGTTTATTGGTTGGAAAGGTAAACTTGAATGCTTATCACCGAGCTTTGTGTATGAAGACAATATCCTGTTTAACAAGGATAAAAGTAGAATCATTTCGTTTAGAAATCAGAAACTGACATTGTATGTCATTCCTAATAGTGTGACCAGTATAGGTGATAGCGCATTTTATGATAGTCGTTCTCTGTCTAATATTGTCATTCCTAATAGTGTGACCAGTATTGGAGACAGTGCCTTTGAAGGTTGTAATTCTTTGGGTAGTCTTGTAATTCCGAATAGCGTTATAAATATTGGAAAAGGAGCCTTTAAATGGTGTAAATCTTTGGCAGAAGTTGTCATTCCAAATAGCGTTACAAATATTGGAGAATTTGCCTTTTGTGGGTGTAGTTCTTTGGCAGAAGTTGTCATTCCAAATAGCGTTACAAATATTGGAAAAGGAACCTTTGCTAATTGTAGTTCTTTGGCAGATGTTGTTATTCCTGATGGTGTTACCAGCATAGGGAATAATGCATTTATGAGCTGTTCCTCATTAGAATATATATCTATTCCGAAAAGCGTAATTTGCTTAAACGGCAATCCGTTTTTTAACTGGAATGGTAAATTAGAATGTTTATCTCCGAACTTTATTTATGAGGATGATGTCTTGTTCAATAAGGACAAAAGCAAAATTATTTCTTTCAGAAATCAGAAACTGACATCGTATGTCATTCCAGATAGTGTGACTAGTATAGGTGATAGTGCGTTTTATGGTTGCCGTTTACTGTCTAATATTGTCATTCCTAATAGTGTGACTAGCATTGGGGACAGTGCCTTTAAAGGTTGTAAATCTTTGGGTAGTCTTGTTATTCCGAATAGCGTTACAAATATTGGAAAAGGTGCCTTTAAATGGTGTAAATCTTTGGTAGAAATTGTAATTCCGAATAGTGTGACTAGTATTGTATACAGTGCCTTTCGGCACGACAATTTCCCAAACGATCTTAAACAGGAATTAATTTCCCGTTTCGGAGGAAAAATATTTGGGTAACTTTTTAGATTATTCCTTGATTATTACGACGGAAAAGAGATACAGGCAAAATCGATACCATCATAAATAGGAAGCCCTTCCCCTTAAGATATCCTCCTTTGCCTTTTCCTTTTCCATATATAATTCAACAGAACAAGGATTAAATTACACTTATAAGAGGTGGAGAACAATCTCCACCTCTATCCTCTTGTTTGGCCGATTTACATGACATGACGATGTACACACGACATAGAATAAGTTCTGTGAACGCCTGCGTTTACTTGTCTGCAAAGATATTTTCTTTGAAACAAGCAAACATTCATCATATTTTTTTAGCACCTTTGTCATACGCTGTTCCAGGTCACGCAAGACATGAGCCAACACCATCACAAACAAAACTACATGTGGCTCAACGTGTGCGACCTGCCCGAAAAAATAATCCTAGCTAAAAAAACTTCAAAAAAAGTGGATTTCTAAGAATTTATTTATACCTTTGCAAGCACAAATAAGCCCTTGACAGCACGGTTAAGTCAAAAACAAATGAGAACATTCAATTTTATTGGTGACACCACCTATACAACAAGAGAAGGAATATCATACAGGATAGACAACAAGGAACATAATATTCAGCGAGTCGGCAAATCCTGGGTAGTGGATGGAAAGGCGAGTTCTCTTGAAGAAATGGTGAAGATGGGCATAGCTAAAAAAATATAGCACGAGTTTACAACAATACCGCTATTGATAAAGTTGCGAGGGAGGTGGTCAAATATTTCGACTACCTCTCGATTTTATTAATACATTGGATATCACAAACTGTGATTTCCAATGTTTAAGGTCGCAATTTGCGACCTTAAACATTTAATATTTTAGGAGTATGAAAAAGCCATATTTAACATACGCACTTAGTGCTGAAGGGAAATTGGTACATATCGATAGTGTGGCGAATGGAAAAGAGTGTGGATGCTTTTGCACCTATTGTGGCGAACCTCTTCAGGCTAAACAAGGTGCAAAGCGCAAGCACCATTTTTCTCATTTGTCAGGAACAGAATGTGAAGCTGCTTATGAGTCAATGCTTCACCTGTTGGCTAAAGAGAAAATACAGGAAGCATTCTATAATAGAACATCATTATATATAGAGTTTGAGTATACTTCGTTTTGCAACCAGGATAAATGCATTTTCATGTCCCATTCAAGAAGATGTTCCAATAAGGAGAAGAGGAGGTTTGATATTAAGAAATGGTATGACTCTTGCGAGCAGGAAATTTCGTATGACAATATTAGAAGGCGTAGCGACCTGAAATTCTTCTCTAAGGAGTTCCCGGAACGTAAGCCTATCTATATAGAGTTTTGTGTAACCCATGCAAGCGATGAAGCCAAGCTACATAGCGGAAACAAAATAATAGAAATCCTTATAGAAGATGAGGACAGTATTTCTTCTTTGATAGAATCCGGACTTGTCGAGAAGTCTAAAACCGTTGGCGAAGAGTGGGAAGGTAGGAAAATAAAAATTGTTGCATTCTACGGCTTCAAAACCAAAGATTACAACAACTCCAACATAAATGAAAGTGTATGGCTCACTCGCTGTGCATTTATGCCATCCGGGAAAATATATCTTTCTAATGAACATTGCAATTGCAAACAAATAAAGAGAAAAGACCATCGAGCATTATGTGAAGTTGTATTCTCTGCACATAACAGATATGAAGCATATAATTATGCCTATACTATTTGTTCTCAGAAATACCATATCTCTAATTGTAACTCATGTAGGAATTTCGTAACAGTTTCTTCGTGGTTTGATGCACCTTATAAAATGTGTAAGATGTATAAAAGTCTCCAGCTACATCTCGAAGACTTTAGAACCACAGGATCTTTTGATACTTCTAGGGCAAAAGATTGCAGGTTTTACTCCCAAGTAAATGTTATATTGGATGATACTGTAGAATATTTTATCATATAATATTGGTTTATAGCATTTGTAAAATGAAAACAGAAAACATGATAGCGATGTTAATAGATGCGGACAACGTATCTTACAGAAATATCAAGGATATGACCGATGAGTTGGCGAGATTTGGTAATCTCACCATCAAACGTATATATGGCGATTTCACGAAGTCTTCCATGAAGGGATGGAAAGATGTACTCTTGGAAAATGCCATTAGCCCGATTCAGCAGTATAATTACACAACCGGGAAAAACGCCACCGATTCTTCTATGATAATCGATGCTATGGATATTCTCTATTCCAATTAAGTGGATATCTTCTGTCTGGTATCTAGCGATAGCGACTTTACACGTCTTGCTATGCGTCTGAGAGAGGCAGGAAAGGAGGTAATAGGTATGGGGATGAAGAAAACACCTCAGCCATTTATTGCTGCATGCAACAAGTTTGTCTATATAGAGGTTCTTTCGCATTCTCTTGAATCTGGACAGGTAAAAGAAGTCTCTCCAGAATCTGCTTCTATTGTGGAGAAAGAGTCTGTTTCACCGTTAAAAGAAGGGATACAACAACAAATAGAATATGTTCCGGAACATAATAAAGAGGCAGAAAAAGTACCGGCATTCCTTAGTAATATAGGGGAAGCTGTTGATTCTGTAGCAAATGACAGCGGTTGGTCTCAACTTGGGGATGTGGGCAACCTTCTGGTCAAGAAAGACCCTGCTTTCTATAACTGAAAGTGCATATAAAAAGTGTTTGAGAGAAGAATGAGGAAAGTTTACTGGTTAT
>ERZ1032078.980-NODE-980-length-11067-cov-4.216037_pt1 | contig 11067 bp, 10 predicted proteins | sample MGYA00517101_ERZ1032078 | MGnify/ENA primary metagenome ERZ1032078 (study PRJEB33719, sample SAMN04261301) | wastewater metagenome | biome: rural village; feature: human; material: feces | host: Homo sapiens | place: El Salvador | collected 2013-01-14 ... | reverse complement strand
ACCACAAGGGTTAACGAGGATTCAGGTGATCGAAGATTCGGCGGATGCCTGAACGCAGGAATGGGGCTGCGCATACGAATCACAAACAGGATGGTAACATCCGAACAAAGGATTCGTACCCCGATGGAGCCAATTGTATGAGAATTTGCTTACGCGAAGCAATTGGCATAGGTGATAACACTTACGTGTTACCACATAATGCACAATGAAAAATATTCTGATGAACGAAAACAATATCGGGATCATAAAATTATATGAGAAAAAGGAGATTTCAATTATGTGTGGAATTATTGGATTTACAGGTAAATTAAAAGCCCAGGATGTCTTATTGACAGGACTTGCAAGCCTTGAGTACCGTGGATATGACAGTGCGGGAATTGCGTACTTTAAAGATACCGGAAAAATTTCACTTCGGAAAACTGTCGGAAAAGTAAAAGATCTTCGTGCAATCTGCGATGATGATAACAATTCTACGTGTGGAATCGGCCACACCCGCTGGGCAACCCATGGTGGCGTTACCAATGCCAATGCACACCCTCATAAGGTCGGACAGGTTGCATTGATCCACAATGGTATCATCGAGAACTATCATGATCTCGCCACCAAATATGATCTGACGGATGAACTGATTTCCGAGACGGATACCGAAGTTGCCGCCGCATTGATCAATAAACTCTACGAAGGAGATCCAAAAGAAGCTCTTCGCAAAGCAGTAGCCGAAATTGAAGGTTCCTTTGCCTTCTGCGTTCTGTTCAAGGATCATCCGGGTGAAATTTATGCGGTAAGAAATGTCAGCCCTATGGTTGCAACATACTGTGATGACGGTGCTTTTATTGCATCTGACCTGACTGCTTTTATCGCATACAACAAGCGTTATTTCATCGTGCCGGAATATCATATTTTAACTATGACTGCGGACGGCATTACGTTAGAGGATTTAGACGGTCATTCCGTAGAACCGGAATATATGGAAGTAAACTGGGATGTTACCGCAGCCCAGAAAGATGGTTATCCGCATTTCATGATCAAAGAAATTCATGAACAGCCGGCTGCCATCACAAGAACCATTACCCCACGTATCAAAGATATGCTCCCGGATTTTTCGGAAGATGCCATTGCGGATTCCTTCTTTGAAAATGTAAGCGACATTACAATCGTTGCCTGTGGTACTGCAATGTACGCGGGAATGGTAGGAAAAACCATGATCCAGAACCGCCTGCATATTCCGGTTACCGTGGCAATCGCATCGGAGTTCCGCTATGAAGAACCGGTAATCAATGAAAAATCCATGGTGATCGTTGTATCCCAGTCCGGAGAAACCATTGATACTTTGGAAGCTCTTCGCCTTGCAAATAAATATACAAAGAAAACACTGTCCATTGTAAATGTAAAAGGCTCCAGCATTGCACGTGAAAGCAGCTATGTATTATATACACATGCCGGTCCGGAAATCGCTGTTGCAAGTACAAAAGCATACACCGTTCAGGTTGCTTCTTTTTACCTGCTTGCATGCAAACTTGCCATGAAACAGCAAAAGATTTCTGTCGAAGAAGCACGTACATTTATTGGAACACTGCAGGAAATTCCAAATTACATCGAGGAAGTTCTTGCACAGGCTCCTGATATTGAACAGCTGACCAAACGCATGATCAATGCCAACAACGCGTTCTTTATCGGCCGTGGACTCGATTATACCCTTTGCATGGAAGGTGCTTTGAAATTAAAGGAAATTTCTTATATTCATGCCGAAGCCTATGCTGCCGGTGAATTAAAACACGGAACCATTGCCCTGGTCAGTGAAGGGGTTCCTGTCATTGCCGCTGCTACCCAGAAACATGTATACAGCAAAGTTATTTCCAATATCCGGGAAGTAAAAGCCCGTGGTGCTTATGTCATTCTTTTGTCCAAAGACAAAGAAATCACAGATCCTTCTATCTGTGATGTACACATCAATCTTCCAGATGTATCCGACGAATTTACGATTTTTGAATCTGTTGTAATTTTCCAGCTGATTGCATACTATACTTCTGTTGGAAAAGGGTTAAATCCGGATCAGCCACGTAACCTGGCAAAATCTGTAACGGTAGAATAAAAAAAACTGTCGCGCGAAAATTCGTGCGACAGTTTTTTTGACATAGAGCCTTTCTAAAACTTTTGAAGGCAAAAAAAGAACCCCAGAAACTCTCTAAAAGCCTCTGAGGTTGCCCCTGCCAAGGATTCTCTCACCCATGTACCGGAATCCTTGTATCGTCGGCGCGACAGGATTTGAACCTGCGACCTCTGCGTCCCGAACGCAGCGCTCTACCAAGCTGAGCCACGCGCCGTTTCAACTGCCCAATTATAGTAACACATTCTCCGGTGTTTGTCTAGTGAATTTTTTTAATTTATGGTACAATACAAAAAAAGAATGGAGAAGAACAATGAAACATACTGCTTTGATTACAGGTGCATCCCGTGGAATCGGTGCAGCCCTGGCATGTCGATTTGCCGCTGAAGGCTATCATCTGGCTCTTTGCTGCCATAACTCTTATGAAACGCTGCAGGCACTTGCCACAAAACTTAAAACAACCTGCTCCATACAGGTGCTTTGCTTCCGTGGTGATGTAGGAGACTATACTTTTATCTGTGACATGGTGCAAAAAACACTGGATACCTTCGGCCAGATTGATGTGTTAATCAACAATGCCGGCATCTCTTATATCGGTCTGCTCACCGACATGGATATTACCGACTGGAACCGGATAGTTGCGACAAACCTCACATCCGTCTTTTCCACCTGCAGACAGGTCATCCCTTCCATGGTTCATGCCAAATCCGGACATATCATCAATATTTCTTCTGTATGGGGAAATGTCGGAGCTTCCTGCGAAGTTGCCTATTCTGCATGCAAAGGCGGGATCAATTCCCTTACACGCGCTTTGGGCAAAGAACTTGCCCCTAGCAATATCCAGGTAAATGCCATCGCCTGTGGGGTAATCGATACGGATATGAACCGTTGTTTCTCCGAGGAAGAACGCTCTGCACTCATCGAAGAAATTCCTGCCGGCCGGATGGGATCCCCGGAAGAAGTTGCTTCACTGGCATATTCTCTTGCCACAGCAAGCAGTTACCTGAATGGACAGATTCTCACCTTAGACGGTGGATGGATTTAATTTCTTATCTTTTTGGAAATCTTTTTCCATTTATTTAAGAATTAAAACGCAATACGCGTTTTCTCTGTTTTTTATATCAACTTTCTATAAAATCATTTGTATGAAAACGAATGATAAAAATAAATACAAAGATTTTGGTGACCGTCTGAGTCTGATTATGTATAAACAAAATATTTCCAATATCCAGCTGGCAAATGCAATGTTTGTTTCGCCGTCCACGATCAGCGGATACCGTACCGGTCGTCGTTCTCCGACCGTTGCGGATCTTGCAGCCATCGTGCAGATTCTGAATGTTTCTGCAGATTACCTCATCGGAACCAGTGAAATTACAACCAGACCCGATACCACCGAAAAAAAGAGTTGAGCACGCCCTGTTTCCAGAGCGGTGCTCAACTCTTTTTTATAAATCATGTTCTGCCAGTAAAATTACCGTAGAACGTTCCGGAACACGCACACGTGTCTGATCTCCCTGTGTCTGGGCTTCAAAATCTGCCCCATCCTGGTATTCACAGAAAGTATTTACTACAAGTTTCCAATGATAAGACTCCGGCAACGAAGGCAGGCGCATCTCCAAAGGCTCCCAATACGCATTCATTCCGTAAAAGATCATATCATCATCCGTATCATCAGCATTTCTTCCCGCATACATGATTCCAATTAAATGTGTATTATAGTCCGTATAATTCCGGTTCGGCTCTCCGTTATGGATACTTACGGAAGGTAACCCGCAGACTGCCGGCTTTGTATCCCTTCGCAGAATCGGATGCTTTGCACGGAAATGGATCATAAAACGGGCAAAATCATGAATCTCCTGAAATTCTTCCAGTCTGTTCCAGTCCAGCCAGGAAATAATATTATCCTGGCAGTATGCGTTGTTATTTCCATACTGCGTATTACAAAATTCATCCCCTGCAAAAAACATAGCCGGTCCACGGCTGCATAACAACGTGGCAAATGCATTCTTCACGAGTCTGCGTCGCAGGCTCATAACCGCCGGATCATCCGTCTCACCTTCCACCCCGCAGTTCCAGCTCAGGCCGTTGTTATCCCCGTCCGTATTGTTCCATCCGTTTTTCTCATTATGCTTTTCATTATATGAATACAGATCATACAACGTGAACCCATCATGACAGGTCAGAAAATTGACGGATGCACTATATCCGCGGCTTGCCGGATCATACATGTCGGAAGATCCGGTGATACGTGTAATTGCACGCCCTGCGACGCCACTGTCGCCCTTTAAAAAGCTTCTCATATCATCACGGTATCTTCCGTTCCATTCGGCCCAGCGGTTCCAGGACGGGAAACTTCCAACCTGATACAAGCCACCCGCATCCCAGGCTTCTGCGATCAGCTTCATATCCCCCAGAATAGAGTCAAATGCAAGGGCTTCCAGAATCGGCGGATTCTCCATCGGTGCACCATTCTGATCTCTTCCCAGAATCGATGCCAGGTCAAACCGGAATCCATCCACACGGTACTCTACTGCCCAGTGCCGCAGACAATCCGTAATAAACCTCCGTACCACCGGATGGTTACAGTTTAAGACATTGCCACAGCCGCTGAAATTATAATAATATCCATCCGGTGTAAGCATATAATAAATATTATTATCAATCCCCTTAAAGCAAAAACATGGACCGTTTTCATTTCCCTCTGCCGTATGGTTGAATACCACATCAAGAATGACTTCAATTCCATTTTCTTTCAGTTCGCGGATCAGACGCTTTAATTCATCACCCTCATGATTATGCTCCTGATGAAATGCATAACTTGTATTCGGGGCAAAAAAGGAAACCGTATTATAGCCCCAGTAATTGTACAACTGCACGCCATCCACCACACGGGCACTTTCCATTTCATCAAATTCAAAAATCGGCATGAGTTCTACCGCATTGATTCCCAGATCTTTCAGATACGGAATTTTCTGCCGCAGACCTTCAAATGTTCCCCCGCCTTTTACGCCGGAGGACGCATCTTTGGTAAATCCTCTGACATGCATCTCATAAATCACCAGATCTTCAAATTTGTGATTCAGATTCCGATACCGCCCCCAGTCAAAATCACTTTGCACCACACGGGCTTTGTAGACAAAATCCTTTCCGCCTTCCGGTTTTTCTCCCCAGTTTCTCTGACCCGTAACAGCTTTCGCATATGGATCAAGAAGCGTATGTTTTCTGTTAAACAGTAACCCTCTCGCCTGATCGGCAGGACCGTCCATCTGATAGGCATACTCAAAATCCTCTGCTTTTAAGCCAAAAACAAGGATAGAATACGTATTTCCAATTTTATAACTTTCCGGAATGCGGATTCTTGCATATGGTTCCTGTGCCGCCGGCCGGAATAACAGCAGGACACAGCTTGTAGCTCCATGGGAGCTTACGGTAAAACTTACCCCTTCCTCTGTCTGATATGCACCATTCATCTGATAAAATCCCGGACGTACATCAAATCCACCGATATTATCGAGTGGATGAATGACTTCCCCGAGACTTTCCATTTCTTCGTCTATCGGCCAGCTTTTCTGTTTTGACGGATAATTCCAAAAACTTGCATTCATGTGCTGATTCCTCTTATCATTATTATTTACTTGCCACATAAAATTTTATATTATCTCCCTACTCTTCCCTGATGATTACCCTGCCATTTGCGTCAAATCCGATTTTACTGTACTTTTCCGAATACTCATTCATATGATCAATAATCGTCTGTTTTCTGTCGCCTTTTGCTATGGCAGGCTGAAAATTATTTCTTTCTGATGTGGAAGAAATGCTGCATGGTATCATATCGGCTGATATATCTGTCTGCAGTACCCCATCCACAAAGGTAAAGGTCTGTTCATAGATCGCCGTATCTTTGTCTTTTGGATTCCTGTTCCCCCCAAAGCAGAAATTTCCAAGACTGTAGCAGATCATTTTTCCGTTGTATAATTCCATTCCCTGCAATACATGAGGATGTGTACCGACCAGCAGATCTGCTCCCCAGTCAATCACCTGGTGTGCCAGCTTCTGCTGATAATCATTCGGATAATGATCCCCCTCTATCCCCCAGTGGCAACAGGCAATTACCAGATCCGCTCCTTCTTCCCGAAGTTTTGCAATCCCATCCCGGATATAACCAGCATGTGTTTCATCAGCGGACAGCTGGCTTGCGGAGACAATTCCGATTTTGATACCATCCTTCGTGGTATAGGTATCCACATGATCATTGAATCCGAAGATAATCCCTGCTTTATTTAACACTTCTCTGGTATCATCAAGTCCCTGCTGCCCATAATCAAACGTATGATTATTTCCCAGACTTGCCCCCTCCACAGAACTGTCTGTCATAATACCAACATACTCCGGTTTTCCTTTTAAGTTCCACGTTTTTTCCACACGCTCGGTCGCATTTGACAACACACATTCCAGATTGATCAGTGTAAAATCATCCTGCTCAAAAATACTTCTGATATTTTTAAAAAAATAATCCTGCCCGTATTTATCATAGTATTCATGAAAGGAACCTGCATACCCATGCGTCTGTGTTGCCCCAAGCGTACAGTCACCTGTCGCCGTAATTTTTACCGTCTGTATCACCGGTTCCTGCTGCGTTTCAGTTGCAGTCCCGGTTTCCGTTTCTTCCAGCGTACCCGGTTCTTCCGTCATCTGTGTCTCCGTGATTTTTTCCGTAGAAGAGGGCAAAGCCGATGACGTTGCTGCAGGAGAAGAACATCCCGTCAGCAAAAATCCTGCCATTAGGATTGGCAATATCCATTTTTTCATACGTTTTCAGACTCCTCTTTCACAAGAATATCCACCGTGTGACCGCTTGCACCCATAAGATCCATCCGTTCACAGGTTGCCAGATGATACTGCAGAAACGCATCAAACTCTTCTTCCGTCAGCGCATTTAAAAACGGACGCATATAATTTGCTGCACCGTCTGCCGCTATGATCTGCTGGCGCCTGACCGGTACCTGCCGGTCCAATGCTTCAATATCTTCCAGACGAACCATGGAATACAGAGGATTGGCTTTTGAAGTACAGTGATAATCCTCTGTGAGCATTCCCTCCTGAAGCGCCTCCAGAATATGTTTTTCCTTAAACGCATACGTGATAACGGAAAATTCATTCATAATATACGCCACGAGAATCCTGCCTCCGGGTTTTGTCACCCGCACCGCCTCCCGCAGCGCAGCAAGCTTGTCCTTTTCCTCATGCAGATGATACATCGGCCCAAACAACAGGGTTACGTCAAAGGAATCATCGGAAAATTTTTTCAGATTCATTGCATTTCCCTGATATGCATGCACGCCTGCACCCTTCTGTTTCAGACGCCCCAGATTATGCTTTACCAGTTCCACGGCCGTCACATCGAACCCTTCCTGTGCCAGCGGTACGCTGTATCGTCCGGTTCCCGCCCCGATATCAAGGATATGGATTTCCTCTTTTGCACGTTCTTTCACAATTTCATCCAGACACTGATGGATATAATGCATGCTTGTCACAAATTCCACCCTGCCGTGTCGGCTGTCCAGACGCTTCTCTTCATTAAATTTATTATAATAGGCTTCTAAGTCTGTCATATTTTAATACTAACACATTTTCTTTAAAATTTCACTCACAATCGCTGATGCGACATCCGCTTTGCTCATTATTTCCAGTTCCCTGCAGTCATCTGCCGTAATCAGCGTCACCACATTGGTATCTGTACCAAATCCGGCTCCGGCTACCTTCAGGTTATTCGCCACAATCATATCTGCATTCTTTTTTGCAAGTTTTGCACGGGAATTCTCCAGCATATGTTCCGTCTCCATGGAAAATCCACACAGAAACTGTCCCGGTTTTTTGTTCGCGCCCAGATACGAAAGGATATCTTCCGTGCGTTCCATCGTAAGAGTGGCATCCCCATCTTTTTTCTTGACTTTCTCATCGACCGGGTGATCCGGACGATAATCCGCCACAGCTGCCGCTTTGATAATAATATCCTGTTGCTCTGCTGTCTCCTTTACGGCTGCTGCCATATCCGCGGCAGATACAACCGGAACGACCTTTACAAACGGCGGCGGAGTGATTGCCACCGGTCCCGTGATCAGCGTCACTTCCGCGCCACGGCGCATGCAGTTTTCCGCAATTGCATAGCCCATTTTTCCGGTAGAGTGATTCGTAATATAACGCACCGGATCAATCTTCTCCTGTGTCGGACCTGCTGTTACCAGAATTTTTTTACCCTTCAGATCCTTTTCGCAGGCAAGATCTTTCATAATATAAGAAAACAGTGTTTCCGGTTCCGGCATTTTCCCGGCTCCGGTATCCCCGCAGGCAAGATAACCACTCGCCGGATCAATGATATGAAACCCATAATGCTCCAGCTTTTTGATGTTATCCTGTACGATCGGATTTTCAAACATATTGGTATTCATGGCAGGGGAAACATACTTCGGGCATTTTGCCGCAAGAATCGTTGTTGTCAGCATATCATCTGCGATTCCGTTTGCCATCTTGCCGATCACATTAGCAGAAGCCGGCGCCACCATAAAAATATCTGCACGCTTTGCCAGTGCCACATGCTCGACATTGAACTGGAAATTCCGGTCAAATGTATCGACCAGACACTTGTTGCTTGTGAGCGTCTCAAACGTGATAGGATTAATAAAATTGGTTGCATTTTCCGTCATGATCACATGCACATCCGCATGCTGCTTGACGAGCGCACTTGCCAGATAGGCGATTTTATAGGCAGCGATACTTCCGGTCACACCGAGTACCACACATTTTCCTTTTAACATTGTCTCTTACTCCTTTGCAGAAAAAATCATATCTTCTGCTATTTTATCACACTTGCGGCAGAATCGTAAAGAAACTGTCTTCAAAGTTAACAACGTTCAAAATTCAGATATCGGGTTCCCTGAAATGTCAGTTTTCCAACATCCCCTTCTGCAAGCATTCCATATTCAGATCCGCGCACATTCATTTCCATGCGATCTCCACTCTCCACCTCAAACGTAACATAATAAGTTGTGTTTGTATGTACCATAGTTGTATCTGTCCCATCATTGAAATGTGTTATATTCGTCCGTTTGGCTACAACCTTTGCCTCTACTGTCAGTCTCGGTGCATGATTATTGTCATTCCATTGTGAAATTCCCTTTATGATTGTAACCACAATAAAACCTGCTACAACAATAAACATAATCGGAAAAATTACATCCATCACATTAAAAAACATACTTTTCCCCTCCTTTAATAAACTCATACCTTTTTTATTTTAGCATACCCCTGTTGAATGCACTATTGCTTTTTCCAAAGAATACAACAAAAAAGGCAGCCCTCAGATGAATATCACGAAATTGATATTCGTCTTCCCGCTGCCTTTCAAAATCATTATTTCCGGATCGGTTTTAATTTATTTAGTACCATGCCAAGTGCTGCTACAATGATTGCAGCCACAATCGCTTCAATGACTCCGTTAAAACTGATGACACCACCGATGATTCCAAGCACGGCTCCTGCATCGACACTCAGGGCTTTTGCATATGCATCTTTGTATAACACAAAAATTCCGCCCATAACCAGTATCGTATTGACCATTGCGCCTGTTACACCCGCGTAGACAAATGCACAGACTGCGCCGGATTTCAATACCGTATACACTTCCAGTGCTATAAAAACGAACCATCCAACCAGTGCACTTACTGCATACAATGCAATATCTGACAATGGCTTCTTGTCAAACACATGAAGCAGAAACGCACGCGCACCAAGAAACAGGAACACACCGATCAGAATATTAAACACACTTGCCCAGAGAATTTTGTGCCGGGAAGAAAGCGCTTTCTTTACTCCGATATATACAAAATATGGCAGAATTCCTACAAGAATACGCGGTACAAAACAGATAAACGCACTCTTTACGATTCCACTGGTGCCTACCATGCTGGCCGCCAGCACCGGGGAAAATACAAATGCCGAAAGGGAGGTCGGCATAACCGTATTCTTGATAAAGCTGGTCAGACCAAAGATAAATCCTAAAAATCCGCCCTTCTTCGGTCCACAGAATAACGCTCCTAAAATAACAGGGATGTGGATGATGGTCGCATTGATCACCACAAGTGGGATGTAGCCCAGCGGTGTAAACGCCATAATGATAATGATTGCTGCAAACAGAGCGGTCAGTACCAGCTCCGCGGTCTTATTGTTTCGCATTGGTTCCTCCTGTTCCAGATGAAAGCGGATGTTATGTTTTCCGTCTCTCTCTTTTTTCTTTTGCGAATAAAGTAAACATCAACTTTATCAGTTTACACCCTGCTTCTCTTATGGTCAAGTCACATCACGCCATCGGTTTTTCCAAAATTTGAATCACCGTATTTCCTTTCATTTTCAGGAAAAACGGCATTCCCGGTTTTGCATCCGTATAAGTTTCCATATATTTTTCAAAAATCATTTTATCTTTTGTTACTACACGAATATCGGCATCTGTTCCCCCAAATTCTCTTGTCCAATCCAAAAAGGAGTACTCCGTCTGATCTGTCAATGTTACATCCTCTGTTTTTTCATCCTTATTGTATATATAATATCCGTCAGGCATATCGTCATCCGTGTGTTTGTAACTTGCCAGTCGATCACTGTCCCCGGAACTGATATACTCCACGGGATCAATGACCAGTGTATTTCCATTGATTTCCTTTATATAAGCGCAGAGTTCTGTTGTATCCTCCTTCATACTGTCTGCAGTTTCTGTCTCCTCAGCTTTTTCTGTAACTGTCTGTTTTCCACATCCTCCAAGTCCTGAAATGCACGCACACATCATAAGTAAAATCCATCTCTTTTTCATCATTTTCTCTCTCCTTTACCAGATCCAGTGTTTATATATTTTTTCAATTTCTTCTTTTTGGATTGTATCTCCAGCCAGCACATATACGCTGTTTCCATAT
>ERZ1032078.978-NODE-978-length-11094-cov-5.002718_pt1 | contig 11094 bp, 9 predicted proteins | sample MGYA00517101_ERZ1032078 | MGnify/ENA primary metagenome ERZ1032078 (study PRJEB33719, sample SAMN04261301) | wastewater metagenome | biome: rural village; feature: human; material: feces | host: Homo sapiens | place: El Salvador | collected 2013-01-14 ... | reverse complement strand
AATAAGACTGCCAAGGTCGTAATCCGTCAACACTTCTTCGATTTTCAGCTGGTTGCGATATTGCAAATTCAAAAACTTTGCGGCGTGAATTAAACGGTTTGGAAAATGCCTCCAAAGCAACCGGTTGTAAAAAGCTTCTTCTTTTGACCTACGCAGATGAACAGCAAATTGAACAGAACGGGCTGCAAATTGAAGTGCTGCCGGTTTGGAAGTGGTGTGTAAACTAAAGCGTTACCAGACTGTTCCTTTAAATGAAACGGTTAATGCAGTTTTTTCAAATTAACTAAATCGTTTGCAGAAAATTTTTTAACTCAAACTTGATATGATTATTGAACTTCAAAAAAGTGAACATCAACAAAACGAAAAAGACATTTCAGATTTGCAGCACATTTTTGGAAAAGCCAAATATTAATTGAACAAAACCAAGCATCCTGCCGCCGCTGTTTGTAAAGGCAGGGTGTTCCCCTCCTGAACAAGCCGCCGGGAGGAACTAATTTACCCTGGCTTCCAGTTTTTGCAGGGCGGCTATGATGCGGTCGGCATTTACTGCTTTGGGTGCGTTATCCATTATTACCTTAATGTCAGATATGCCCGAATACATTCTGTCCCGGTCAATATAAAATTCATGGAAAATATCGCGCACGTCTTTTTCTGAGCGCGGATTTCTTTTGGCAATATAGGCAGGCAGGTTGCAAAGATTACCTTCGGCATCTATCTTTATTTCTCTGACAATTCTTTCTGAAGCAATATCTTCTTTTGCGCATAAAAAAACGAATGTTCCGAGCGGCCGCAGAATTTGCAGAGCCGCCGGGTTCATGCAAATGCCGCCGCCTGTTGCAATAACAGCGCTCCTTCCGCAGCCGGCAATTTTGTCAGAAACAAACGTACATGCCGCAGCTTCAGCAGTCTTGAACGCTTCTTCCCCAGACTCGGTATAAATTTCTCTGGCGCTTTTGCCTGTCATGTCGACAATAACCTGGTCAGTATCGTATGTATCAAAGTCAAGTTTTTTTCCAAGAAGGACCGACTGTGATGACTTGCCGCAATGTTTGATGCCCAAAAGAATAACAGACTTCATGTTTCAATTATACATATAAATGCGTGAATGTTCAAATATCGGGCAGTTATTCCGACAAAAGCAAAAAAAAATCTACCTTATATTAGCATTCTTTCTTGCAATACTCTGGCTTGCAGGCGGTAAGAAAGGGCTCAATTCAGCAATAGGGCTTGTATTCACATTTGTCTGTATAATATGGATTTTCCTGCCTTTGATTACATCGCGCGTCTTTTGCGCAAAAAAAGTGCTAAACAAGTGAGTTGAACAGCGCCTCTACGGATTCTTTTGTGGCTAGAGTTTCAGAAAAAGCGCTGGCAGATCCTGTACATACGGCTTTTTTAAGTGCGGCTTTTCCTTTAAGACCTTCGGACACTGCGCAAAGAAAGCCTGCAATCATGGAATCTCCGGCTCCCACAGAATTAATGCATTTACCTTTTGGAGCATTGCAAAACCAGACTGAACCCGCTTCATCGAGCAAAAGCGCACCGTCCTTTGCAAAAGAAACCAGCACGTTTTTTGCACCCATCTTTTGTAATTTCTGCGCATACGGAACAGCATCTTCTTTGCAAAGAATCTGCGTGTCAAAAAGAGCGCCTAGTTCATGCTGATTCGGCTTTATTAAATAAGGGCTGAACTTAAGTGCCTCAAGCAAAAGCTTCTGTTCGGCATCGACCACGACATTCACTTCCTTTGCTAACAGGCCGGCCATGCAGTCAGCATAGAAAGACTGCGGTACAGAAGGCGGAACACTTCCTGCAAGAACAAGAAAATCACCGCGTGACAGGCCGGCCAGTTTCTCTAAAAGACATTCAACCGCGCCGCCGTCTATACACGGACCGCGGGCGTTAATCTCTGTTTCTTCTGCCGCAGCATTTTGCAAGTTGCCGTCAGTTGTCCTGAGCTTTATGTTAATACGCGACTCGCCCGCTTTAAGCTCAATAAAATCAGTGCAAATCCCCATCAAATCCAGGCGGCGCTCTATCTCGCGGCCGGTAAACCCTGCCGTAAAGCCAAGCGCTGTATTTTTTATTCCAAGATTGGAAAGAACAACAGAAACATTTATTCCTTTTCCGGCAGCAAAAATGCGTTCAGAGCATGTGCGGTTTACTTTTCCGAGTGAAAAATTACTGCAGTCAACAACATAGTCAAGCGAAGGATTAATTGTAAGTGTAAAAATCATGTTCTGCCTCTGCCGCCATTCTACACCAAAAAAGATAAATTTGCTAATATAGGCGAATGGTAAAAATACTGTTTATTTGTCACGGAAATATTTGCCGTTCCACCATGGCTGAATTTGTAATGAAGCATCTTGTAAAACAGGCCGGACTCGAAAACGAATTTTACATAGCGTCAAAGGCCACCAGTACAGAAGAAATAGGGAACCCGCCCCACGCAGGAACACTTGCCAAAATGAGACAAGAAGGAATTCCTGTTTGCAAACATCGCGCGGAACAAATGAATCGAAGCGATTATTCTTCTTACGATTTAATCATAGGAATGGACCGTGCAAATTATGCAAATATACTTCGCATAACCGGAAGCGATCCGCAGGACAAAGTAAAACTGCTGCTTGACTTTACCGACTGTCCGCGCGACATTGCTGACCCGTGGTATACTGGAAACTTTGATAGAACATACGACGATGTACTAAAAGGCTGTACCGCGCTTTTGGAACACCTTACAACTAGTCTTTGAGAAGTTCAAGAATTTTATCGGCAACAAAAACACCGCTTGCAGACGCGTGTGAAAGAGAGTGTGTTACGCCGCTTCCGTCGCCAATGACATAAAGTCCCTTGTAGCGTGTCTCAAGGTTTTCGTCCAGTTCGACTTCCATATTGTAGAATTTTACTTCAACGCCGTAGAGAAGTGTGTCATCGTTTGCTGTACCGGGCGCAATTTTGTCCAAGGCGTGAATCATTTCTATAATTCCGTCCAGAATGCGCTTTGGAAGAACAAGACTTAAATCCCCCGGGTTTGCAGAAAGTGTTGGACGTACGCGGCTTTCTTCAAGGCGTTCTGCATTTGTTCTGCGCCCGCGTTCAAGGTCACCGAATCTCTGTACAATTACACCGCCACCCAGCATGTTTGAAAGGCGTGCAATGCTTTCTCCGTAGCCGTTGCTGTCTTTGAATGGTTCTGTAAATGTCTGTGAAACAAGAAGAGCAAAGTTTGTGTTTTCTGTCTTTTTACCGTCGTCTTCAAAACTGTGTCCGTTAACGGTGATAATTCCGTTTGTGTTTTCGTTTACAACAATTCCGTTTGGGTTCATGCAGAAAGTGCGTACATTGTCTTCAAACTTTTCTGTACGGTAAACTATTTTGCTTTCGTAAAGTTCGTCTGTAAGGTGTGAAAAAATAACTGCAGGAAGTTCCACGCGCACACCAAGGTCAACCCTGTTTGATCTGGTAGGAATCTTAAGGTCGCGGCATACTGTTTCCATCCATTTGCTTCCACTGCGTCCTACAGAAACAATGCAATATTTGCATTCATCTGCGTGGCCGTCGTGGAATACACGGAATTCGCCGTTTTCTGAAGCCTGTATTTTCTGAACCGGCGTGTTAAAGAAAAACTGAACCTTGTCTTTGAGTTCGTCAAAGATGTTTCTTAAAACCACGTAGTTTATGTCAGTGCCCAGATGCCTTACGCTTGCGTCAAGCAGGAAAAGCTTGTTCTGCATGCATATTTTTTTAAATTTGGTTCCGCCGGTGGAATACATTTTTGTATCTGCGCCGCCGTGTGAAACATTTATGCTGTCTACGTAGCGCATAAGTTCAAGTGCTTTTTTCTTGCCGATATGTTCGTGAAGTGTACCGCCAAAGTCGTTTGTAATATTGTACTTGCCGTCAGAAAAGGCTCCGGCACCGCCAAAACCGCTCATTATTGAACAGGTCTTGCATTTTATGCAGGTTTTTATCTTGTCGCCGTCAATTGGACACTTGCGGTTCTGCAAGGGAGCGCCTTCTTCAAAAACAGCTACTTTAAGCGAAGGATTTTTGTTTACAAGCTGGTAAGCCGAAAAGATACCGCCGGGACCGGCACCAATAATAATTACGTCGTATTTCATACATTCCCCCATAAAAAGAAACTGCCCCCAGATTGCTCCGGGGGCAGAACGTTCGGTTTCCCGAACTAAAGGAGAGAGTTTTATCAGCTTTATAAGCTGTTTATAATATACATTACGGCACAAAAAATGTCAAACGTTTTTAAAATAAATTCTTCGGTTATAACATATTTTTATTTTAACTTAAAAAAAGAAATTGTCCGTTTTGTACAAGAAGAAGATGCCTGTTTTGTGTATACTTTCAAAATAATTTGTACATTCAAATTGGAGGCAGCAAAGTGTCATTTGTTTACGATATTCCTACAAAAGTTTTTTTTGGTGAAGGCCAGATAGAAAATCTTGGTGCACAACTTTCTGTTTACGGAAGCCGCGTTCTTTTGGTTTACGGCGGTGGTTCAATAAAAAAGACAGGGGTTTATGACAAAATTGTTGCACAGATAAAAGGCGCCGGTCTTGAACTATATGAACTTTCGGGAATAGAGCCCAATCCCAAGGTAGAATCTGTAAGGCGCGGAATTGAGATTTGCAAGAAAAACAAAATAGATGTCTGTCTTGCGGCCGGCGGCGGTTCTGCAATGGATGCTTCCAAATTTATTGCGGCCGGTGCCTGCTCTGATGAAGATATATGGACTATTGTTAGCAAAAAGATTTCTGTAACAAAAGCTCTTCCTATTGTAACTGTTCTTACAATTTCTGCTACAGGTTCAGAAATGGACCCGACTGCAGTTTTGAGCAATATGCAGACCAACGAAAAATCGCCCATGAGTTCGCCGCTGTTTTTTCCAAAGGCATCATTCTGCGACCCGACATTTACCTATTCTGTAGGAGCAAACCAGACCGCCTGCGGTTCCGCCGATATTTTAAGCCACCTTATGGAAGTTTATTTTAACCGCAACCAGAATCTTTTTATGTTAGACAGATGCATGGAAGGAATGATGAAAACTGTTATAAAATATGCACCTCTTGCCATGAAAGAGCCTGACAATTACGAAGCCCGCGCCAACCTTATGTGGACGTCTTCGTGGGCAATAAACGGTTTTACTTCGGGCTGCAATAAGGCACCGTGGAGCTGCCATCCTGTTGAACATCAGCTTTCGGCATATTACGACATTACACACGGACTGGGACTTGCCATCGTTACACCGCGCTGGATGCGTTATGTTCTTGCCAATGACGATGAACAGGGAAGCCGTGCGCAGAAATTCTACGAATTTGCCGTAAATGTATTCGGAATTGATCCTTCTACAGGAAAAAATCAGGCCGCAGAAATGGCTGTAGAAAAAGTAGAAGAATTTTTCTATTCAAAACTTGGGTTAAAGAAAAGCCTTTCTGAAATTGGTATTGGGCGTGAACATTTTTCTGACATGGCAAAAAAAGCGGCTGAATGCGGCGGCGGTAACTGTGTTAACGGCTGGCAGAAACTGTATGCGGCCGACATAGAAAAGATTTACGAGGCCTGTCTCAACTAGCAAGCAAAGCCGTTTTCTGTTAAAATAGTGTAATAGGGAAAGACAGCTTCAAAAAAATGGGGCTGACTTGGACTGAATACAAACCGACTGTTTTAACGGAGTGGCAAATTGCTTAACATAAACAACAATACTGCAAACATCAAACGGGAAATTCTTGTAAGAATAGCACGGCTTCAGCTGGAAGGAAAACTCGAAGAGGGCGTTCACTTTATTCCGCGCGAAATGGCACCCCGCAACAAGCCGCCCATGAGATGCTGCATTTACCACGACCGCGAAATCTTAAGAATGCGCACTATTGCCCGTATGGGATGGTCTGTAGAAAACATCGACGAAGAAAGAACGCTTGCTTCTTTTGCAAAGGAAGCACTTGAACGCGAAAAGCCCACGTGGCCAATGCTTACTGTTCTGCACGATGCCTGCAATGCCTGTGTACGCTCGCATTATATGGTAACAAACGCCTGCCAGGCCTGTTATGCACGCCCGTGTATGGTAAACTGCCCCAAAAAAGCAATAAGCATAGACCGCCGTGCACACATCAACGAAGACATCTGCATTAACTGCGGAATCTGTATGCAGAACTGCCCGTACCACGCAATAATAAAAATTCCTGTTCCGTGCGAAGAAGCGTGTCCTGTAGGTGCAATTACAAAAGACGCGTCAGGCCACGAAAGCATTGACTACGACAAATGCATTTTCTGCGGAAACTGTATGCGCGAGTGTCCTTTTGGCGCCATGATGGACAAAAGCCAGCTGGTAGACGTAATAAAGCACATAATGGACGGCAGCAAAAAAATTGTTGCAATGTATGCTCCTTCAATAGCAGCACAGTTCCGCGCAGTTCCGGGGCAGCTCGAAGCAGCTCTTCTTAAGGCAGGATTTGACAAAGTTTGGGAAGTTGCAATCGGTGCAGACATCTGTGCAACAAACGAAGCACATGAATTTGAAGAAAGAATGGCGCGCGGTGACAAAATGATGACGACTTCATGCTGTTCGGCATACGTAAGGGCCGTCAATATACATGTACCGGCACTTAAGGAATGCGTTTCGGCAACAAGAAGTCCCATGCACTACACTGCAGAAATTGCCAAGAAAGCCGACCCCGACTGCATAACGGTATTTGTAGGCCCGTGTCTGGCAAAAAGACGCGAAGGTTTTGACGATGAGCTTGTGGATTACGTTGTTTCTATAGAAGAAATTGAAGCACTTTTTATAGCAAAGGAAATTGAAGTTCCAAAAATGGATGTTGCAGAAGAAAGCATAATTCCTACAGCAAGCGGACGCAATTTTGCAAAAAGCGGTGGTGTTCTTGAAGCGGTAAAACTAAGGCTCAGTGACGATTCAATTTTGAAACCTGCAAAAATAAACGGTCTTAACAAAGCCGGAATGAAAACGCTCAACATGTACGGAATGATCAACAGCGGTAAGCTCAAACCCCCAAAGGACTGCCCTAACCTTATCGAAGTAATGGCCTGCGAGGGAGGCTGCATTGCCGGTCCTTCAGTAATTACCAATGTAAAAACCGCAGAAATTCAGCTTGAAAAATACGTCGAAAGCGGTGCAGTCAACAAAATAGAAAGCAGACACGAAGACACAAAATGATCCGCCGTACAGGACATGCAGATCTTCCGCTTCATACCGGTACTGTTCCAAAATGGCTTGCCGACAGAATGCGCGATCTTGGAACACAAATAGTTGAAGCTCTTCTTATTCAATATGGAAAAAAAGAAGTATTGCGAAGGCTGAGTGATCCGCTGTGGTTTCAGTCACTTGGGGCCGTACTTGGAATGGACTGGCATTCTTCGGGAATAACGACCAGCGTAATGTATGCCTTAAAGCGCGGAATAAATGCACGTGCCAGGGAATTTGGTCTTTGCATTTGCGGTGGCCGCGGTAAATATTCCAGGCGCACACCCAAAGAACTTTTGTATCTGAGTGACGCAACCGGAATGGACGGTGATGCTCTTGTCAAAGCAAGCAGACTCTGTGCAAAAATAGACAGTACTGCCGTTCAGGATGGATTCCAGCTTTACCAGCACAATTTTATTCTTTCTGATGAAGGAGACTGGGCTGTTGTTCAGCAGGGAATGAATACTGAACAGAAAACTGCGCGGCGCTACCACTGGTGTTCGCAGAACCTCAAGTCTTTTGTAGAAGAACCGCACACGGGTGTTACCGGGGAAAACCGCGGTCTTATTCTGAATCTTACCGACACAAATGCAGGCCCTACAAGAAATTCTATACTGAATCTTTCCAAAGAAAATCCCGACAGAATTTTACGGGAAGTAAAACTTATTGAAAAAACAGATGCCGCGGGGGAACTTGCCTTTAGCGAAGAAGACGGTTCACGCAACTGTATAATGCCTTCGCACCACGATGTAAAAGCACAGGATGTTGACTTAAAAAGGCTTGGAGGTGTTCTTGCGGCGGCTTATGAAAGCGAGCCTTCTGATTTTGAAAGCCTGCTTCTTACTCCGGGGCTTGGACCGCGCACGCTTCAGTCTCTTACACTTGTAAGCGAAGTCATAAACGGAACGCCGGCGCGCTTTACGGACCCGGCCAGATTCAGTTTTGCACACGGCGGAAAAGACGGCCATCCTTTTCCTGTTCCGCTGCGTATTTATGACGAAAGTATACGTATTCTTGGTGACGCAATAGAAAAGTCAAAGCTTGGCTACAAGGACAAGTCTGAATGTATAAATCGTCTGCATAAAACTGCACTTCAAATAGAAGAAAACTGCAGCCCGCAGGCAGATTTTGACGCTGTTATGGAGCGTGAGCGGCGCAATTCACATGAGTGGGGCGGCCGTACTGTCGCTGGAACGGTTTAGATTCTTAACGCGCAAATTCCTGAGTCCACGGTGTGTTGTGAAGAATGTCTGTTACGGCGAGGCGCATTCTTTTGAGTTTTTCTGAGCCGCTTATCTGTGTCTTTTGAATAAAACCTATGTCGTAGTAACCCAGCGCGTTTCCTGCACTGTGCGAAATAAATCCTTCGCGGTAAGGGCCGTTTTCCAAAACTATGCGCGGAACAAGTCCTATGCCCAACCCAAGCGCGGCAAGTGCCATAACGGCTTCGTTTCCTTCTGTTTCTGCGGCGATTACCGGCTTAACGTTGCGGCTTTTTGTCCAGGAGTCAAACCGCTGCCGGGCCAGGCCGGCCTTTGGTAAAATAAGCGGCACTGATGAAACAATATCCTGCGGGCTTCCGCTTACGGTGGTGTAGGGACCTGTTGCACTTGCGGCAAACACGAGCGGGCTTGTCAGAACAGAAATGCAGTCAAATTCGGCACATGCGGCAGACGGAATGGCGGCAACCGCGAGTTCGGCACGTCCTTCCCTTACCGTATTCATTGCAAGAGCCGGGTCCCCTGTTTCTACAGAAAGGTGGATTGCGGGATATTTTTCGGACAAATGTCTTATAAAAGGAGGCATTATTGAGTAACACGCCGTAACGCTTGCAAAAACGTGCAGAGTTCCGCCGGGTTCATCGGTTTTTTTTGAAAAATCTTCTATTAACTCACGCTGCCCGTTAACGCACGATTCTGCAAATTCAGCAAATTTCATTCCGGCCGGGGTAAGAATTACTTCACGGTTGTTGCGGTCAAAAAGTACGGCTCCTGTTTCTTCTTCAAGTCTTCCAACAAGGCGGCTCAGGGCAGAAGGGCTTAAGTTGACAATTTGCGCGGCTTTTGCAAAATGAAGTGTTTCTTTAAGGGCCAGAAATGCATTCAGTTCAAAAAAATCCATTCACTGATTTTAAAAGTATTGAAGATATTGGTCAACATAAACCAGCGTACTTCCGAAAATATAAGTGGTTAATTTGTAAAAATTACGCTATAATTTAAGTTGAATTGATTTTGCAGCTTTTTTGGAGGAAATATGAAAAAGAGTATTCTTGCATTCGCGCTTTTTACGGCTGTAACGGCCGCATTTGCTTTGGATTCAGGTTCGTTTACGCCTAAAGGAAGCATTTCTTCCTATACAAAAACGGACTACAATGTAACGTCAAAATTCGGTGACTACTTTCGCTCTGTAAACGAAAAGCATGTTCATGTTTACAGTGCCGACGGTCTTGTTTCTGAAAGTGCAACTTACACTGCACGCGATGAACTTGTAGACAAAATTACATATAAGTATGACGTAAGCCGCAATCTGGTGGAATCAGTTTATTCAGGTGCCGACGGTGTTGTTATCTACAAAACCCAGATTGAATACCAGAGCGACGGTAAAATAAAGAGCGAGTCAGAATACAAGGAAGACGGAACTCTTGCTTCAAAAACAATTTACAAATACGAAGACGCAAAAGTTACTGAAAGTTTTTATGACGGTGAAGGAAAACTTCTTTCACGCATAATCACAATTCTTGGCGAAAACGGCAAACCTGCAGAAGAAAAACAGTATTTTGCAGACGGAAGCCTTTCTCTTAAAAAAGTGTATACATGGCTTGATGCAGTAACTGTTTCTTCAATCGAAGAATTTGACGAGACAGATAGTTTTGTAAAAAAGCACGTTTACCGTTACGACGAGTCCGGGGCTTTGAGCGAAGTTCAGACTTACAATGCTTCAAATGTTCTCTGCACACGCGAAATTTACAAAAATGATTCTTTGGGAAATCCTGTAAGAATAAGTGTATACGCTGTTGCAGAAAAATTCGGTGCGACTGTAAATTAACTTCAGTCAATTTCTGAATTTGCATACAAAGATACATCGGCTGCAAAATAAACTTGTTTGGCGCGCAAAAAATTGCTGGACAAAAATAGTATAATTGAACTTATTGAACATCGCAGTGAATACCGTGTGGATTTGCAAAAAAAAGCCCGCGCGCTCTGCGATGACTGTTACGGAAAGAAAATTTTTTTGCGCGCTCTTATTGAAGTTACAAACTGTTGCGTCAGAAACTGTTACTACTGCGGAATACGCTCGCAGAATTCTTTTGCACAAAGATATAGGCTGACAGACGAAGAGATTCTGGAATGCTGTAACAAAAGCAACGCGCTTGGTTTTAAAACATTTGTTCTTCAGGGCGGTGAAGATGCTGCCTTTAGCGAAGAACGCGTCTGCGGATTAATTGAAAAAATAAAGATTGCACATCCTGACTGTGCAGTGACACTTTCTTTGGGCGAGCGGCCTTACAAAACATTCCGTGCGTGGAAAGAAGCCGGAGCCGACCGCTATCTTTTACGGCATGAAACTGCCAGTCCAAAACATTATGAGTGTCTTCACCCGAAGGAACAGAAACTCTCTGCAAGAAAAGAATGTCTTTTTAATTTAAAGTCGCTTGGGTTTCAGACAGGCTCGGGTTTTATGGTCGGCTCCCCTTTTCAGACAGTGCAGAATCTGGCCGATGACATTATGTTTCTTCAGGATCTGAATCCGCAGATGATTGGCATTGGTCCTTTTATTCCGCATAGGGACACACCGTTTGCGCATTTTGCAGCCGGAAGTACAGCACTTACATTTTTTTTGATTTCACTGTTGCGCACGATTTTTCCCAATGCGCTTATTCC
>ERZ1032078.965-NODE-965-length-11174-cov-4.219264_pt1 | contig 11174 bp, 6 predicted proteins | sample MGYA00517101_ERZ1032078 | MGnify/ENA primary metagenome ERZ1032078 (study PRJEB33719, sample SAMN04261301) | wastewater metagenome | biome: rural village; feature: human; material: feces | host: Homo sapiens | place: El Salvador | collected 2013-01-14 ... | reverse complement strand
ATTTACATATGTTTTTTAAGAAAATCAAGTGCTCGATCACTTTCCAAATTGATAGTGGACATATAGAAAATAAATGATTGATTATGTCCCACTTGCATTGTGTGTTGGGACATATATGAAATATTTTCCCAGCTATGTCCCACTTGCCACCGCCATCGGGACATATTCATAAACTTTCTTGATATATGTCCCTCTTCTCTATTCTTTTGGGACATATTACATATTTTTTTCTACATATGTCCCATTTCCTTTTATATCCGGGACATATCGCATACTTTTTTCACATATGTCCCATTTAAACATCTTCCACGTATTCACCATCTGTTTCCGGTTCTTCATAATCATCTGAGCCATCATAAATGTCCTGCATCAATGGTTCTTTTACTATCTTTTTCTTTCCGATAAGCACTGCCGCTACGGCTGCGGTAATCGGTACTGTCAGCACAACCCCAAGAGTTCCCGAAAGTCCCTGCATAATTTCTGTTCCGATTACATAAGAATTGATCAGCTGATTATAACTCAGATTGTATGCATAATTGACAACGAGCGTAGACAACGAACCACCGACATAGGCAAAAATCAGTGTATTTGCCATGGTTCCCATCATATCGCGCCCCACACGGATTCCCGACACAAACAACTCTTTTGTCCCCAGTTGCGGACTGCGTTCGTGCAGTTCCTGAATCGTGGATGCAATTGACATGCCAACATCCATGGTTGCCCCAAGTGCGGCTATAATGATTCCCGAAAACAGAAGCTGTCCTATTTTTATCTGTGTATTCTGTGCCACATAATTCAACGTTTCGATATCAGACACATTATACCCGGTAATGCCTGCAGCTTTTCCAAACACAACTGCGGCTGCGGCTGCCACAACCACACCGCTGACCGTTCCCACCACTGCAGATACCGTCTTTTTAGAGACTCCGCCCAAAAGCCACAGGGTCAGCAATGTCGAGAGAATGACAACAACAATGGTAATACCGATCGGTGAAATGCCCCGGTACATCAGCGGAAACATCAGATAAACAATACACACACCGGTAAATGCCAGACTTGCAATGGCTTTGACTCCTTTTTTCCCACCTATCATACATATCACCAGACAGAAAAAAAGTACAAACAGATAAATCGCCATAGTACGGTCTTTGCTGTATACCGTAACGACAGCATTATCATCCGTGGAACTGACAATGACAATTACGCGCGAACCAACTTCACAGTTCTCCATGCCAAACAGCGAACCGCTTGGATTGACGGCATCAAACTCTTCCCCTGCATATGCTCCGGATTTGACCTGTACGCGCACCTCCTGTGTTCCGTATCGGTTCCCATCTTCCGCCAGATTATCTTTCGTGATCTTTGTCACGACTGCTTTCTCATAGCTTTGCCCTTCCGTGGAAATCAGGGATACTTTTTCGAACTGGTTTCCTTTGACTAATAACAGTAGGAACCCCACCAGACAAAGGGTTTCAAACTAAAGCTTTTTTCCCTTTTTTCTTAATAATAATTAACCTCTTATTTAGCTGCTTTCTTTGTAACAGTAATTGTAATTGTTTTACCTGCTGCCTGATACTGGCTGGTTGCTGCTGCCTTTACTGTAATCGTAACTTTTCCGGCTTTCTTCACTGTGACTTTTCCGTTTTTGTCAACGGTTGCAACCTTCTTGTCGGAAGATGTATAGGTAAGCGGTGTTTTCGCTTTTACATTTAAGGAAAAGGCTTTGTCTCCTACGGTTTTTTTGTAAGAGTTCTTCGCCTGAATGGTCTGCTTTATCGCATCTTTTACGATCGTATAGGTAGTAGATCCCTGTAACGTTTTTCTGGTCGTTGCATCATAAGTTGTTACAGAAAACTTTTTGTCCGTTACTTTTACTACGGAATAGGTTGGTGTCCAGGTCTGGCTTCTCTCAGAAATGAAGTCCTGTTTGGAAGCAATCAGGTTATAGAATTTTGAACCTGTTGCAGAGTTTGCTTCTAAATATACGGTTCCTTCCGGATTGGTAACGGTTCCGCCAACGGTCTTGTTTACGATTTCATAGCAGTTATTCTGTGCCTGATAATCACTGTCTTTTTCAGCTTCCTCTACAGATTTGTATCCATAAGTGCTGTAAGAAATATGATCCTTTCCATCCCCCTCAAGCTGGAAGGTTCTGGAATAGGTATGATCATGTCCCTGCATCACCACATCAATCTTATACTTATCCATCAGTGGAGTAAGCTGTGTACGAAGCACCATACCATCGGAATCGGAATGATCGTAACCACTGCCGTAAATATCCTGATGGAATACCACAATACGCCATTTGGCATCTTTATTCTCATTGATTGCTTTTTTCATGACATTCTCATGCGCTGCACAGTTATAGTTGTTTGTGTCAAGAACAATGAACAGGACATTTCCATAACGATAATAGTAATCGGTTCCTGCCTTTGTCTTTCCCTGTACATAACTGGTATCGGTATCGGAAAAAGCATTTGGATTATTAAAATGCAGGCTGTACTGATTCGAAACACTGTCGTGGTTACCAATGGTCGTTGCTACCGGAAGGGAAGTCAGTGCCTCTGCCCCAAGATATCCTGCATATTCCCGCTCATTGCTTCCGTAGTTCACCTGATCTCCTGCGGACACAAGAAAACTTACATCGGAATGATCTTCGAGTGCTTCATTTAATACGTTGTTCCAGTTATAGCTGTCATTTCTCGCAGCAAGATTTTTTTCCGGTGCAGAAGTTACAACATTTCCTGCATTTTCCATCTTTTCACTCTCACTGCTGGTCTGACCTTTCGAAGCACCGATCTGCGGATCCCCGACATACAGGAAAGAAAATTCATCAAATGCCTGTGTGGTATAGTTTTGTGTATCCTGCCACTTTCCATCCTGAAATACCTGATAATAATAGCTGGTATTTTCTTTTAGACCGCTTACGGTTACTTTATTGGAAAAATATTTCGTGGTATCTATGGTCACAGCTTCGGTCTGCGCTCCGGTGAACTCTGTCGCACCATCCATATTCTGTCTGGTAGAGATTCTCACCTTTGGAGTCTCAGCCGTTTTGCTGTACCATGCATAATTTAATTTTGTCTCATCCGCACCCGGAGTCAGTGATACATGTTCATACTCACTGCTATAAGCAGCCCAGTTCTTTTTCCAGTTGCTCCAGTCTGTAGACTCCCGGGAAGCATCATTCCAGTGTTCCGTTGCTGCTGCAATCTTTGTCGGGATACCAGTGGCAAACATTCCTGCCAATACAGCGGTGGAGAGAACTCCTGCTGTAAGTTTCATCACATTTTTTCTCATAATTCTTTTGTTCTCCTTGTGAAATCTGTAAGATTTATTACAGGATTTATAATAAACGGGTTATGTAAGATGTACTATCCGGTTTCTGTAATCCTTTTGTAAAAACAAAAAGAGTGGATGCTTTGAGACATCCACTCCACATGCCGGCTATGCCATGCCGTTTACGGTTTTATATTTATAGAGCATCTCCGCGTGGTTTTGTTCTTCCACCTGGATATCTGCCAGAAGTTTGCGCACATCGGAATCCCCGAATGCAAACACATCGGTATTATACGTTCCGGACACCATTTTTTCAGAACCAATGCTGTCTGTGGCAAGGAAATTGTCGTTTTTCTTATCTTCCGGATTGGTCATGGAATCATAGGTTGCCTTCGGCGCATATTCTTTTCCCTCTCTGTCATTGACGTTACAGGACGGGACGCTGCCTTTCATGACCTGTTCCAGAGACTCCACATGCTTCTGCTCTTTCTTTTCAAGATCAGCAAATAAATCCCGAAGTACCGGATCCTTTGCTTCCTGCCCGTAACGTTTGTACTTCTCCACGCAGGACAGCTCCTGTGTGTGCAGATCCTCAATTGTAGCCATCTCTTTTTCTGTTAAAACCATGGTTTATACCTCTTTCTTTCCATAAGATAATCTTGCTGATTGCAGAACATGAACACTCCGCAACCTTCTCCTCTAGTATCTGTAAAAAAATGCAACACATACCTGGTAAAATTTCGTCAAAAAGGGTTGAAACTTCTCACAACAGATTGTATAATTTCGTTTGTATTTTATACAATGTTTACAAAAAGGTGGATTATTTTATGGAAGAACGAGAAAAATTAAAATCCCGTCTGGGATTCATTCTCCTGTCAGCCGGATGTGCGATCGGAATCGGAAACGTATGGAAATTTCCATACACTGCCGGACAGGGCGGAGGCGGTGCCTTTGTGCTGTTTTATCTGTTGTTTCTGATTATTCTCGGACTCCCGATCATGACGATGGAATTTGCGGTTGGGCGTGCCAGCCAGAAAAGTCCGGTCAAAGCCTACCAGGCACTGGAAAAACCCGGACAGAAATGGCATATCCACGGGATTATCACATTGATCGGCTGCTATCTTCTTATGATGTTTTATACAACGGTCACCGGCTGGATGCTTCATTATTTTTATATGACGGTCACCGGACAGTTTCAGGGACTGGATGCCGACGGTGTATCCGGACAGTTTACCACAATGCTGAGCAAACCTCTGACCATGGGCTTCTGGATGGTGGTAGTTGTTTGCGCCGGCGTATTTGTCTGCTCCCGTGGACTGCAGAACGGTCTGGAAAAAGTAACAAAGGTCATGATGACTTCTTTGCTTATCATCATGATCATTCTGGCGGTCAACAGCTTTTTTATGGATGGTGCAAAAGAAGGCCTTGCCTTTTATCTGATCCCGGACTTTGAACGGATGAAACAGATCGGTATTGCAAAAACCATTACGGGTGCCATGAACCAGGCATTTTTCACGTTAAGCCTTGGAATCGGCGCGATGGCAATTTTGGGAAGTTATATCGGAAAGGAACGCTCTCTGCTTGGTGAATCGGTAAATATTGCCATTCTGGATACGTTTGTTGCTATCACCTCCGGACTTATCATTTTTCCGGCATGCTTTACGTTCCATGTTGACCAGACTTCCGGACCAAGCCTGATTTTTATCACCCTGCCGAATATTTTTAACCATATTCCGCTTGGCAGACTCTGGGGAAGCCTGTTCTTTTTGTTTATGTTTTTTGCAGCGTTTTCCACAATCCTGGCAGTATTTGAGAACATCATCTCCTGCGGTATGGAACTGACTGGATGCAGCCGCCAGAAATCCTGTGCCGTTAATCTGGTACTGATCATTGTACTCTCCCTGCCATGTGTACTCGGATACAATGTATGGAACTGGAAAGGTTTTTCAATCTTTGGCGGGTCTGTGCTTGACCTGGAAGATTTTCTGGTAAGCAACCTGTTCCTGCCTCTCGGTTCCCTGGTATATCTGCTGTTTTGCACAAGCCGCTACGGCTGGGGCTGGAAAAACTACACAACCGAAGCCAATACCGGAAAAGGATTAAAAATTAAAAACTGGATGCGCGGCTACATTACCTATATTCTGCCGCTGATTGTGCTTTTTATCTTTGGATTTGGCATTTATGATAAATTTTTTACAAACTAAGGAGGATTTCTTATGTATCACGCAAATGAATCACGTTACGAAACCATGAAATACCACCGCTGCGGCGACAGCGGACTGATGCTGCCGGAAGTATCTTTGGGCTTCTGGCACAATTTCGGAGATACCGGTGTTTATGAAAATATGAGACAGATGTGCTTTACGGCATTTGACCACGGGATCACACATTTTGATCTGGCAAACAACTATGGACCGCAGCCGGGCAGTGCGGAGGAAAATCTCGGGAAAATCCTTCGGGAAGAGCTTTCTTCCTACCGCGATGAACTGATCATCAGTTCCAAAGCCGGTTTTGACATGTGGCCGGGGCCTTATGGAAACTGGGGCAGCCGCAAGTACCTGATTGCCAGCCTTGACCAGAGCTTAAAACGGCTCGGTCTGGACTATGTGGATATTTTCTATCACCACCGCATGGATCCGGATACGCCGCTGGAAGAAACCATGGGTGCACTCGACCAGATCGTGCGAAGCGGAAAAGCACTGTATGTCGGTCTGTCCAACTACGACGGGGAAACGATGAAACGCGCGGCTGCCATCTTAGAAGATCTGCACTGCCCATTTATTATCAACCAGAATTCCTACAATATCTTTAACCGTACCATTGAAGAAAACGGTTTAAAACAGGCCGCAGCAGATGGGAAGAAAGGAATTATTTCTTTCAGCCCGCTCGCGCAGGGTATGCTGACCGACCGCTATCTAAACGGTATTCCAAAAGACAGCCGTGTCAACACGGACGGACGTTTCCTGCATGCGGATCAGTTTGATGAAAAGCGGATGGCAAGTATCCGGAGCCTGAATGAGATTGCGGCTGCCCGTGGTGAAAGCCTCGCACAGATGGCACTCAAATGGGTGATCCGGGACGGTGTGGTTACTTCCGTTCTGATCGGAGCTTCCCGCCCGGCACAGATTCTTGAAAATCTGAAAGTGTTAAACTCTGCTCCGTTTACGGAGGAGGAACTGAAAAAAATTGATCAGTGTGCACTTTCTCTCTAGGTAAAACAAAAACCCCGGATATTTATTTCCGGGGTTTTGTCTTTTCCTGCATCTGCTACTTAACTTTGACTTTTAATTTTAAAACTTTGGTCTTTCCATTGTTTAAGGTTACTGTCACGCGAATGGACGCAGTTCCTTTTTTGTTCGATTTTATGGTACCCTTCTTGTTTACAGATGCAATTTTTTTGTTATTGCTCTGATAAGAAATGCTTTTTACATTGTCCATATTTAAGGTGGCTGCCAGAGAAACCTTCTTTTGTTTTCCCTTCTTCACCTGAACGGTTTTATTCTTCAATGTAACCGTTTTTAATATTTTCGTTGTGACCTGATCCATATCTTTCTGATCCATAAGGACATAATCCTTTTTGGAATCTGCTGAAAAATTCACATTTCCGGCTTTTGTAACCGTATAACTCTTGTCGTTTACAAGGACATAGGCACCTGTCTTTTGATCTTTTGCACACACATACAGCTTATTTCCGGTCTGTATGTCTGCTGTATTTACGGTCAGTGTATAGCTTACGTTGCCAGCCGGATCGGTGACCTGGATCGTCACATCTGTGTGTTTTCCATCGTTTTCTTCCAGTATCTGATTTATCAGATCAGCGGTCACCGTTGTTTTGATGGCTTTATTTTTCCGGGTTCCGGTAACGGTTACGGTTGGTGTATTTTGTCCGGCCGCGTTTCCATCGGACGGTGTTTGTGTACCAGCTGTATTTCCGTCAGACGGAGTTTCTACATCGGTTTTGTTTCCGTTGGACGGTGTTCCCCCTCCGGCTGTGTTACCACCCGAAGTATTTCCGCCACCAGAACTTCCTCCGGAAGATGAGCCACCTCCGGTCGCTCCACCGCCTCCGGAAGACGAGCCGCCTCCGGTTGTTCCACCGCCTCCGGAAGATGAGCCGCCTCCGGCTGTTCCACCGCCTCCGGAAGATGAGCCGCCTCCGGTTGTTCCACCGCCTCCGGTGGAACTGTCCTCTTTGATTGTAACGGTCGCGGCTTCACTTGTCACTGTTTCGTAATAAGTCTGTCCATCCTTATCATCCGGCTCATATACTGCCTTAAACTGATAAGAACCGCCACGTTTTAAGCCTGATACAACCGTATCGGCTTCCCCATATACGAGTTTTTCCTGTGCCTTTATTATGGTTCCGTCCTGATAAAAAGAAATCGAACCAAGCGGAATACTGCCATTTCGGACTCCATCTACCTTTGCATACAGATGTACGGAATTACCGTTTTCTGTCTCTGCCGTAAGACGAATCGATGGTTTCGCCGCTGTAATGGTAAAGGTTCCGACTTTTTCCGCTATCACATCGTACTGGTTTCCAGTTACTTTAAACCACACCTCATAGCTGCCCGGCTGCACCGGAACAACATTTTTCCCATCCTGCCGATAGAAAACTTCAGGCTTTACCTGCGAATCTACCGTCTTTCCGTTGTCCTTTCGGACTACATTTACCGTGGAAACAAAGCAGCTCTGTTTCAGCCCTGTGTATGCAGCTGTCTGCTGGATGGTATCATACTGCATCTTTACGGCAATTGGATTTACTGTCACGGTTTTGTTTGCCTGAGAAGGAAGTGCCCTATCATTTTCATTGGTTGCTCCTGCATAAGAAACTGTAATTGCATTTTCTCCCATATGAAATCCGTTTGCCTCTGAAACCGGAATCTTTATGGCTGCCACTCCGTTTTGAAGCGTGATGCCGGATACTTCATAAGGGGTCTGGTTAATGTATACCGAAAAACCAGCAGACGGCACGTTCTTTCCCGGTAAGCTGCTATCTGTATAGACCGTCCGCACAGTAAGATTCAGTTCATCCTGCATGGACACGGCCGTTGGTAATCCTTCTATCGTAGTGGTTGTTTCCCGTGAAGTAACCGCCGAACCGGATGTATCCGGATCTTTGTTTACAATCAGAACTACCTTCTGCTCAATTTGTTCATCTGCTGAAAATGGACGGATTGTGATGTAGTAGGTTCCCGGTTCTGGCAGTTTCAGTTCCCCACTAGTAGCATCTTCATAAAATTCCGGTGTAATTGTATGTACCCCGTCCTGATCTGTGGCCTGATGAAATGCCAGTCTAAGATCCGAAACATTGGCATTTCCATCATCACCAACCGTTGAATAATATATATGATTATTGAACTCTACTTCGTATGTAAGTGGAACCTGATATAAAGTTTTCCCATTTTCGGGTGTCCCTTCCTGCCATTCAACATCCAGATAATACGATTTATCACTATTCCTGATATTCGAAACATTCGCCAAAAGTACCGGATTTTTTATGGTCATATTTTTTACTGCAACCGGTTCATTCCCTGACAACTCACTGGTTTTCCAGATTTCTCCATTTCCAGACGATGTCCGTTCCAGTGTCATTCCCGCCTGTCCGTCTGTCGGTGTAAAAGAAACCGCCGTATCCGCAACCCTTCCAAGTTCCAGATAGGTGTGACCATACTCCGCAATTCCGGATTTTCCATTTCTTCCATTCAGGGTTTCAAATGTAAGTGCACCCGTAATGGTATCTGTAACTTTCAGCTTCTGTTCTTTTCCTAAGATCAGTCGGTTTCCTGCTGAATCCGCACTCACAATCGAATGTACCTGTGGAGTTTCCATCTGGGAAAGATCAATCGCACTTGCCCCTTCCAGCCTGACCGTACAGCTGTCCAACGCTGCCGGTGCAAATGTTCCACCGCCCTTTACTGTGAGGTTTCCTACTTTGCTTATACCTGGAATTCCGGTATAGGACTGGTCGGTATCTATGGTCAGAAATGTCTTCCCTGCGTGATTTTCAGATACTCCGTACACCTGTTTCGTGTCGGAACCGGTAAGTGAAATTTCCACATCGCCGGAAACCGTATATTGTCCATCCGCTGCCGGTGGATCCGGCTCCTGCGTGGAAAACCAGTCATCCTGATTTACATATGGTTCCCTGGCACCGGATGCATAGATTTCCCCATTTTGCGTACCGGAAACGTGCGCAAGCACGATCTGTGTCTTACCGTCATATGTTCCGTTCATGGAACCGGCATAAATATTCCCCAGATTGGTACCACCACCCGTAATCAGAATCTGTGCCTCTGATCCCGGATGATTCCCCATATTCTTTCCATTCTCATAAAGGGATCCGCCAAAGATATCTACATAGCGGAATCCGCTGTCGCACGTAACATTCTCAAGAACAAGTTTATGCCCATTTGCAAAAATTGCATCGTGCAGACGATTGGAAAACCGCAGCGTAATGTTTTTAAATGTCACATCCGTATTCAGGATAAATCCCCCCTTACGGTTGGAAAAAGTATTTCCATTTCCGTTGACGGTCACGCTTTTATCAAAAATAAACGGTTCCGCAGCCTCGGCATTTAAAAAAGCACCACTTCCCAAAATTGAGATTTCATCCCCATTGCCGGCAGCCGCATAGGCATCCTCAAATAAATTGTAGGGATTTCCATAGCTTCCATCTCCGGAATGGGTAGAATTTCCATCTTTAAATTCCGTATAGATCGTTCTTGCCGCTGTCTGCACAGCCTCCTGCGCCTTTACCGGCACGACAGGCTGCACGGTAATACACATGGTGAGCACGATAAAAAATGCCCATAGACGTTTTGCTACATTGTCTGGTTTCATCTGATTGTTCTTTTTCATCCATTTCTCCTGATAATAAGAACAGGGGGATGAGTCAAAAACTCATTCCCCTGTCACTTCATTGATAGTCTCTACCATCATCCTAACATGGTTTCCTATCATCGTCAACAAATTTATGACCTGTTTTTATACCTATATCATCTGCTGATTTTATATTTTATTATTTCTATCTGTTCTATCTGTGTGATATCAATCTTCTGATTGAAAATATAACGAGCCCCACAATATTTCATTTCACTTGCAGATGCATAGCCATCTCCAAGCTCTTCAAGATCTGTATCATCCATGAAAGGATGTTTCTTTTTTTCAGTTCCTTTTCTGTCATCGGTAAGAGGTAACTCTCCTATGGAATATTGCTTTCCGTCTTTTGTTGTTGCAACTACATGATAAAAACACCCTTTTTCTCTCCAGTCATTGACGGGACAAATACTAACCGTATAAGGTGTAATTTCAACAGGGATTGTTTTTTTTGTTTTCTTAACATCCGCTTTTAACATCTTCTCTTTCATTGGAACAACTTTTCCCTTAACCAAAACATTTTTTAATGGCGTATTTGAATTATCCGGTGATTGAAATCCCTTATATACTTTCGGATTTTTCCACGCAGTATCATCGTAATAAAAGCCGCACACATTGATCTGAATACCATCACCTGTATCTATTACATCCACCTTACTGGTAGTATCTAACCCACCTAACCAATAATTTGTTCCTTCCAAAGATTTTGCGTTCGGAAGGAACACCTTTGCACGCATAACCTTCGTATTTGAAGCAACCTGAATTGATGATATGATTATCTTTTGTTCTTTTCTGCCATCATCTTCTCTACTGTTTGATTTTGCATCAGAATTTTTTCCACACGCACACAGACAATATAGCATTGTAAAAATTAATAAGTACAGACTGATTTTCTTCATTCATAATCCTCCAATTTCTTTTTCTTTAAAACACTAAGGATTAATATGCTTCCTATCACTATAATTCCAATGCCAGCCACATATTTCATCGAACTTCTGCTCTGTACTCCAGCTCCT
>ERZ1032078.964-NODE-964-length-11188-cov-39.650499_pt1 | contig 11188 bp, 8 predicted proteins | sample MGYA00517101_ERZ1032078 | MGnify/ENA primary metagenome ERZ1032078 (study PRJEB33719, sample SAMN04261301) | wastewater metagenome | biome: rural village; feature: human; material: feces | host: Homo sapiens | place: El Salvador | collected 2013-01-14 ... | reverse complement strand
GGTCCATAGGCTGACATGGGTAACATTTCTGAAAGCCTCACCCTCCACATATCCTTTCTTCCTTCTTGCTGTATTAATAATGGGTTAATCTCGGGAAAAGTCTTGGTTGATTATAGGATAAAATGTTCTTTAACCCTATTGAAATCTCCGTTCATAGACGTTGAACCGCGGTTCAGCGTCTTTGAATGGCGGTTCATCGACGTTGAACGGACATTCAACGTCTATGAACGGAGATTTTATCTAAGTATAAATGTTTCTTTTCTTAGTTGAAAGAACTGTTTTAGTAGGTTAAAATAGGCTAGGATACCATATGAGTGCAAAGGTACAAAATCAAATCGAATACACAACTTCTAGAACATAAAATATTGGATATTAATAACTTATATAATAATCGTCCAGACTAAACGGGACACTAGTGCAGATTTGAGTGAAGCTAAGAATCAAGAAATCCACAGCTGGCTTGAGTGGCTGCTGTGGATTCTCTGATTTTATCCTGAACTATATTAAAGTGTAAGCATCCTTATAATATTGTCTTACTTATCAATCGTAATGGCATCGCTTTGTAGCGGCCTGTGTTATTACCATTACTGCCACTCACGAAACTGATGTAGGTATGGGTTTTTCCCTTCACCTTCACAACACCATAATAGAACAGGCCTTTCACCTTCAGGCTTTCATCTCCACCCTCTGCTAATTCGTATTTGTTTGCCATATCTATCGTTGAATTCTCTTGTTTGTTTTGCAACACGAAGATAAGTGATTTCTTCGACATGAGAAAAATCCTGGGCAACTTTTTGTTGCCCAGGTACTTAAAAAGTTTAATTTATAATAGTGTTGCGGAATGAAGGAAATGTAATTATTCGAAAGATGAGTCGTAAACGGTAAATACTCGTCGATTTCCCACCAGTTCATTTCCGCCATTCTTTTCGTCAATCCATCCATTGTCCTGTCGGAAACGGATGTACAACTTTTTGCCAATCGAATCCATTATCAGTTGAGGGTCGATCATATCGTAGTATATGATAGTCTTAGAGCCATCCGATATCTTCTCACCGCTAGGGCAGTTCCTGTAATCATCGCCATCGGTATGTATGTAGATATACAGTGGACCCTTGCTATTTCTTTTGTCGAGTATCGTTAGTCGATTTTTGTCGTGCACGGCACTGCTCGATTTCACGCATCGGGTGTTCAAGTATTTATACACACCGGTATCCGTTAAGTTGCTGCCCCCTACATACCTAACGTTTACCATGCTTTTGCTACCACTCGACAGGCGCGCCACATTGTACCAATAGCCATATTCGGGGCTGTTGAAATCGAAACCTTGGTTGCCCGAAACGATGCTAGCCGACCAATAGTAGCCTATCGATGGGTTGGTCACCTCATATCCATTGTGCATGCCTCCACGGGGGAACCGTATGCTTTGGGCGGTGGTGGCAGCCGGCAGTTCGACAGACTGGTAGGTGGTGCCGTTGCTAGTGGTGCGTGTCACCAGAGTCATTTCAGGTGTCAGTTGCTTCCACAGTGAGGCGGTAGGTATAGAGAAGCCCGGAGGACAGATGTCGGCCATAGCCGAGTTCCTGTCTTTTCCCTCTTTTATGCGATAGTAGCCTCCGGGATCGTCTACAGAAGTTGCCCCTAGGTTTCGGTCGAGCATCCACACACCGTTTTCACTCTCTATCAGCTCATAGTAGTACCATCCCGTTGTGTTGGTTCGGTTGATTGCCGGCTGATAGGTGTCCTTTTCCTCCCAGAATATGCCCGTGTGGTAGATGTCGTATGTTATTTTGTGCCCATCTTTGGGTGTTATGGTGAATCGTCCGGTCCATACGCTTTCGTCGTTCGGGTCTTTGGCCTTGATGGTGTAGACACCACCATCGGCTTTTACCTCGGCTTTTTCCTCGACTGCCTTGTCGACCTCGTAAAAGTCTCCGGTTTTCTTCTCAATGGTATAATGGTAGTTGTTTTCACTGCCTATGCCCAGTTGCAATCCATTGTTGCGCTCTGAGGTTCCGCCCATGGCTGTGCGTGATGTACCATTCACCTCTTTGGAGAACTCGATGTAGTTTCGTCCGTTTTCACCGTCGCCTTTCAGTCCGTAGATTTTTGTTTCTCGGCCTTCTTTTAAGTTACTACCTTGCTGCACTATCACGATGTCGCGTTTCAGTACGCCGAAAGTTACGGTAAGTGTGGTGTGTCTTATTTCCTCACTAGGATTCTTGAGGCAGGTGAAGGTCAGTTTGTAGCCTTTGCCTGCCGACGAATAGCTGGGTGAAGAGATGGCTGTTCCTTTATCTGTGCTGACGTCTGTCAGCCAGCTGTCTGTGAGTGTGCTGAGCTTAGGCGTAATTTTTTCAGCATTTACACCGGCGCCCCACATAGTGACGAAGTAAGCCTCTCCGCTACTGTATGTCTTCTCATCGGCCCCTACCCTCACGGTATCGCAAGTGCCTAGTTCGTAAGCCCCGTTGGATATGAGGTTGGTCACCTTGAAATTGTAGTCTTTTATCTCTACCTTGATGTTGCCTGCCGGGGCATTCAGAGCTTCTTCTTTAGAGCCGTAGCCTTCACCTGTGGCGGTCACGGTCATCTTGTAGTGGTGGTTGCGCAGCAGGGGCAGTTTGCTGCCCGTCCCATCAGTCCCATCAAGAAAGTTGGCCGTGTAGTATTTCCCGTTTGCTTTGATTACTATGCGCGAGTCGACCGTTGCAGGGGTTTCGAAGAGATAAAGCTCGGCGGGGTTGGATTTGTCGCAATCGCCTATCGTTTTGTCCAGCTCGTCTCCGGCCGGTTCGTTCGTGTTTCCGTCAGTATAGTTCTTGGGAGCGATACTGCCTTGGTTGGCCGTTTTGGTGATTTCCCAACCCGATATCACGAAATTATCTTTTATCGAATCTGCTTTGTTCAGAGTGGCCATCGCCACATTGCGCAATAAGCTGACCGTGTTGCTCGTTCCGCTTTTCAGTTCACTCATTTTGATATGTCCCCAAAGTACGAGGGGCGATGGTATCTTATCGCAGTACACACCGTCAAGTTTTGCCATGTTGCCTATGTTTTTCGAGGCAAGGATGGCTTTGCCATTGGCGACAATGTGGATGTCGGTCGTCTTGGGATTGACATCATTAATGGTCAGGGTGTAGCCGTTGATATTGCTAGGGTCGACTTTGATATTGCTAGGATCGACTTGTCCCATTGCCACACAGCTGCCATTGTCACCGTATTCGATGACATATAAATCGTTGCCACTGATTGTCTCATCGGTATTGGCTCTTGTGTTCACTACGGTAGTGGCGGGAACGACCAACCGTAGTGTCACCTTGCCGTTGTCGAAATAGTCTGTTCCGCTGAAAATGTCGTCTGAACAGGCAGACATCAACAGACATATCGTCAGAGCCAGTAAAATCTTTGTGTATTTGCTGTTCATCTTCTAGTTCTTCTTTTTTGTTTTGTGTTTGTGGTAGTCGGGGAAATTCCCTCAGGAGTTCCCTCATACCATCTTCCATCCTTGTAATATCCGGTGTGGCTCTTGAAGCTTTTGCCACCGAAGAGCATACCGTATTCTTGTCCATTTTCCTTTTTCACAATGACATATTTGTTTTCTCGCCCTTTGACACACCAGAATGACAAGGAGGTGAGTTTCCAACCAGCGTATCCTTTAGGATCGACTTGGGTGCTGAATCCTACATTATCTTCATTACCTTGCTTACCGTATAGGGATGTACTACCAGTTTTTATGTACCAGTTGTCTATGGTGTCCATAGTCTTGGGATAGTACATATAAAATGTTACCAGATGGATGTCGGGTTTGCTCTCGAAAAATTCGTGTAGGTTGGAAGTAGGGTCGTAGACAAACCATCCTTCGCGGTTCTTGAAATCGAAGAGCTGCACTCCCGGTTCCATATCGTACGGATATCGCTGGTCGTTATCGCCACTATTGAACATTATCAGTGTTTCGCCGGTAGTGGGATTTTTTTTTGTTCCTTCGATTTTGCACACTCCTGGTTGATCTTTGGATAGTTCGTAAAGCTGCCACTCATTGTCTTCCGGGTCTACTTTCATTTTTACGCCCGGCCAATAATTTTTCCCCGAATCCAGACCGTTTGTGTCGAAGAAATACCACACGGTATTGGGGATATCGTTTTTATCTTTATCGGTCATGCCATACTGGGTGTATAGGTATATGTTATAGTTTGGCCATTTGTTGTCGGTAGGCTTGCCGGTGTTGTTGTGTTCTTTATTTGCCCCATCTCGGCTATCGTTGAGGGCAATGAAATGTATTCTATAGTCGTTCAGAGGAGGAATGACCGTAACCTTCACTTGCTTCTTCAAATAGTCGTATTTCGGACTGCTTGGGGAGACGGTGAAAGATTTTGTCCATGTGTTTGTGGCATTTCCGTCTGATTTGAGCATTATTTTTCCCTTTCCCGTTGAAGTTCCCGTATCCGTTATCGTCACCTTGTCTCCGTCGGCGCTGGTGAGAATCGTTGGAATCGTTATTTTGCCAAGGTTGGTCTCGTACAAGACGGCATACGTAGGTTGCTCAACACCTTCCTTCGTTTCCTCCGTGTGTATCTCCACTTCGAGCGGTGTGACGTTGAGGAAGGGCGTTACATTGTATTGCACGTCGATGTATTTCACGAGATTGTTGGCGCGGATGGCTACCACTGCCGTACCTTTAGTTTGCCCATTATAATCGTCCATCAGTATCGCAGGATTGACGGTGAAGAGGATTTGTCCGCTCTGGACTGTTGCCAGAACAAGAGGTTTCTTGCCGTTTTTACTCACGCATTCCACACTTACCTCTTTGGCGTTTGTTTTATATCCGATAGAGTCGTTGTATTGTGAGGTGACGAGTATCTGTTGGCCGGTTTTCTTGTCATGGTCAAAGTTGGTGTAGTCGGACTTTCCTGTGCGCGACACCCATAGCGATGTTTGGCTGAAGTCGGCATAGACATCCATCAAATTCCACTCAAAGACACTCATATTGATCTTCATATCCATTTTACCCTTGCCGGTGATGCTGGCAGTCATATCGTAGAACGTACCTCGTTCCAAGTCGCCTCCCGATTTATTCCCTGCTACGCCTCCCAAGGGCAGTTGGTAGGTGTGGGTGATTGTGGTCTCGTTTCCGGCGGGAGTAAGTTCTGTACCTTTAATCTCAAGATAGGTGTTTTTATCGTTGTTATAGTTCTCTGGCAAATAGAGAAAGTCGGTGTAGCTCCATTGGTCTTTGTTGAAGTCAAATTCATTGTTGACCGTGAGCGTCTGTTCTTGTGTTCCATTGTTTCCCTTTCCGTCAAACAGTCCCCCTTTGGTTACAATGTTTTTCACCATGATTGATGTAATCTTCAACCGGTTGGATCCGAAAGAGTTTTTGGAGAAACCAGTGTCAGTGTTGTCGAAACACAACGAGAACTTCACCTTGGAGCAAACAAAGGTCATGTTGGCTGTTATGGTAGCCGAGGTGGATGGGCTCACATTCAGCTTATTGTTATCTTCGTTATTTTTGTATTCGTATAGTAGTGGCAGCTTACCTTGCACCGGCAAATTGCCGTTGCTGAAGTCGAGCGTTTTTGCCTTGAGTTGTTCTTCTGTTGTGTATATGCTTATGCCCGGAATGTTGGCCGTCAGATATATTTTGTATTCCCCTTGCTTGAGGTCGCAGTAGAACACTCGATAGTTGTTGTCGGATGAGAGTTGGTCGATGTCTATTCTGCGCACAACGGCCTCACCTTTTCCGATGGGATAGGCGAAGAACCAAAGGTCGGTTATGACTCCTTCATTGCCCGAAATGGCAGCTTCTTTGTCCGAAATATCGTCACCGTCGGTAGTGCCTTCTCGTGTGACATTGCTGTAGGGGATATATACAGTCACGGAATGTGTCGGGCCGTCAGGTCCAAACCCGCAGTCCGAACATCCTGTTGTCATCAGTAGGATGGCTATGTTGAATAATAACAAAATATACTTTCTCATAATGGCAGTTGTCTTTTTTACAGATCGTTGTCGTTGAACACTATTCGCCATCTGTTGATTTGCAGCGACAGCACCACTTCGGCGTTGTTTCTGTCACGGCCGATAAGCAGTATGATTTGATAGTTGTTCTCACGGTCGAGATACTCCTGTAGAGACATGTCCTTGTATTTGTCTAGGCGCATCATCTCCAGGTATTTCACCAAGTCGATGTTGAACACATCCTGGTTGGTCTTTTGGTTGTGTACGACGAACCGCGACGCTTTGTCGGTGGTTAGTCTGAGGGTGGCCATCTCTGCCAATAGGGCGGTATTGGTAGGAGCGGTCTGATTGTCTATAACGGCCTCTTTCATGCTGTAGGGGCGATATTCCAGCGCCGGGCAGTCTGTGAGGTTGTTGCGGTAGTCGTAGGTATGATTGGCCGCTTTTATGGCCAGTGAATAGTCGTTGACCGTAAGAGGCTTGTCGTCCGCCGACTGTATCAACACCTTGAATCGGTTGACATCTTTTACCAGTGGGACTACAGCCAGGCTGGGTGCTGTCTCGCTGACGGTGAAATGTTCAGTGATACCGTGCCACAAGTCTTCGGGCGACTTGTCGTAGACGGTCTGTGTATCGCCGAGCTTCAGATTGAGCTGCAGCTGGTCGATGCTGTTTTCTGTGGTGGGTTGTTGGGGTGAGATGTTGTAGCACGAAGGCGTGTTGTCGGTTCCTGCCCATGCCACCAGTGTGTACGTTCCGGCTTGCAATCGGAGTGGTAAACTATAATTCCCATCGTGTTGTGTGATGTGGTCTTCAACGGTTGAAACGAACCGCCCACGGTCATCATAGATGAACAGCTTCACCCAGTTCACCTGCGATGGAAAGGCATCGGCGAACTCCATGTTGTAGTTGTAGACGAAGCGCACCTCGCACGGACATGGCTTCTCATCCTCATATACGCAGGATGACAGCAGGGCAGTCAGTGCAAGACACAACACTATCATCGGATAATAAAAGCGGTTGTTATGCATAATGTTAATATTGGTGGAATGTTTTGTTCCATTGTGGGGTATCTCCTTCTTGTTGCCAGGAAGGAGATACCAAGCTTTTGTTTATATTCGTATTCTGTGTTTATTGGCGGCTTATTCCAAATCTAAGTTTTGTTTAACCACACGCCATTTCTTGATGTTGACTTGCACCTGTATGGCTGCTTCTTCCTTGTCGTCAGGATCTGTAGGTTCCTTATAGGTTGGCTGGCTGTAGCCCAGCTTCTTGATGCTGTTTACTGTCAGTTCATACCAGAAGTTGCGCACCACTCCATACTTGTCCTGCTCCAGATATATTTTGCTTGTTGGGTTGTGCTTAATCCATGCGGTGTAGTAGCAGTAACCATTCTTGTAGGTCTGAATATCTTTATCGTTTTCAGACATTGACTTTGTGAAATCTGTGTTGACAGTTTTGGCTTTATCGTCCTTATTTGTTGCAATGGCCTTGTACAAGCATGCACCTGCCTTACTTTTGAAGACATAGCCGTTGTATGAATAGAATGTTCCTTCTGTGTTGTCTGTTGTAGTGAATATGGTTTTCGTGATGGCTGCGTCTTTGTCAGTAAGCGCCAGTACTTTTTCAAACATCTGGCTGTAGCTGTCTGTTCCATTTTCAGCAGCCAGTACTGTATAATAGTCGCCTTCAGGTACGTATTTCACTTTATAGACAACGCCGGTGGTCTGACCATTTAACTGGGCAGAGGCTTCCATCGTGTTTTCCGGACAATAGAATGTAGCTTCGCTTGGAGCAGAGAAATCCGTTGCGATTCTTTGCTCGAAGTTTGCTTCACAGTAAGCTGCGTCTATCGAAGTTTCTTTATAGTTAGGATCTTTTGGGTAAGGCCAATCGTTAGTAACAACAGGTCTGTTCGCTGCAAGTGTTCCTTCCTTTACAAGATACATCTTTTTATTCAAGTTAATCAGGCTGACACCTTCCAACGTGGCCTTGGCTATGGTGTTGTCTCCTTGTGTTATATCAAAGGATAGGTGGTCGACGTCATTGTTGAATGTGACCTTTGAAACGGCACGTTCAACGTCTACTTTCAAGAGATTCAAGTTGGTTTTTCCACCTGTTATCTCTGTTCCAGCATCATCTACTTCTTTATCAGTTGCACCCGTTTTAATTTCTTGCGCTTCCGGGACAGAAACATTGGTCATGAAGAAATTGTCCTTTGTATAGAGTTTGGCGATTTCGTCTATACCGAATACCGCCTTCATATCTGTAGACCCTTTGATGATAGGGCTTAATGAGCTTTGGCTGTTCTTGTAGTTGGCCAAGACGTATACCTTATACTTGCCGGGAGTACATTTGAATGGTTCTGTAACACGAACTAGTTTGTCATTCTCGTCTTTGACCGTTGCTTCTTTCATTTTTGGAGTAATGACCTGCATAGCAATGCCATTCTCATTGGCCAACACCACAGTAAGGTCCTTGACGGTGTATTCTGCGTCTTCACCATACTCATACTCACCGGTATTACCTGCGACGGCACGCGTGGTAGCACTGTTTGCTACAGAAATGGCAATCTGTGCGTAGGTTTTGCCTTCGCTAGTGGTTCCATCACCACCATTTAAAGCTTCATCGTTCGATGAGCAACTGGTAGCCAACAGGGCTAACCCCGTCAGACTACAAAAGAAAAGTTGTTTTGTTTTCATGTGTTAAGTAATTAATTAATTGATTATATATCAGAATTTCTCTTTCTCACTTCTTCCAGATTCATAGCCGCTTTCGGGTCGTTGGCCTCTGCAGCCTTTTTCCACCATACCACGGCCTCTTCTTCCTTGCCTTCTTTCCAAAGCAGACAGGCACGCGTGTTCCATGTAAACGGTTCGTTCGCCGTGTGCTGCAGGTATTTCTCAGCCTTAGCGGTGTCGTTTCGTTGCAGTGCGATTATCGCGGCGTTGAGGTTGGCTATGGAGTGGGTAGGGTGGCTGTCGGCAGCAATCATCAATGTGCGGTCTCTTTGCGCTTTGTCGTTGCCATAGAATGTGTCGGCCACGGTGTAAAACTCGTAGACGTTGAGTTCTTCGGGATGGGTCTCAACCATCTTTCGTGCTTCTTCCGGTGTCCTTTCCCGGCTGTAGTATTCCACTCTGAATATATTCTTCCTCAGCATGGGATAAACTGTGGTCAGCAGGATTCTGTAAGGTTCGCCACTGCCTATCGACTTTATGGACTCTTCCCTTTTGTCCAAATCGCTTTCTCCCTTTATGACTTCCATGATAGAACTTTTGTATGGTATCTCCATCTTGGACAGAATTTCTTTCAGTCCATCCCAGTTCTCACCCCTAGGTGTTACTGTCAACAGCGAGTTGGCAAATGAATATCTTTTGCTCACGTAGCTTTTCAATGCCTGGGCGCGGCCTTCTGCCAACCACTTGTTGTGGTTCAGCGTGCCTTCGGGCGATGCATAGCCTGCGATGTCAATTCGGTTGATGACATAGACAGGGTTGTTCTCGACAGCTGTCAACACCGAATCTATCTTGTTTAGTTCTTGGCGGTTGCCATAGCGATTGGGTAGCAGGATAGTCTTGTTGACAGGGTATATCAGAAAGGCATCGCAACTCTTCGTCCTGATATCGTATTCTTTAGGGCATTTCATCTCGGCCGACAGTGCCAGTTGCGGTGCATACAGCAGGTCGCCTACGGTCTGTTCGTTGTCGAGCAGCCCGCCACAGGCACACCCTACCACCTCTTCTCTAAGTATCAATCGAGCCTTGTCCATCCATGGCTGTCGGCCGACGTTGGCTTTGTATTCCACAAATCGGGTCTTATTGCCTTCCAGTGTGATGTAGGGCTTGTCGGTTGGCGCGTATGAATTACCGGAACGACGGTCTTTCAAGGCTCGTGTGCGTCCGCTTACCACCACAGGTGCCAGCTCTACCGAGTGGCTGTTGTCATCGGTGCGTATGATGGGTATGATGGTACGACGGTGCTGGCTCTTGACGGTCTGTTTTCCTAGGTCGAGTGTGAACGACAAGGCTATCTGTCCGGCTTTGATACGTATGGTCTCGTTGTTCACCCCACAGAAGTAGCCATGGTTGTTGTCGGCCATGGTAGTGGCAGGCAGTATGTATAGGAGGGCAGCTCCCAAGAGATATTTATTTATAATGTTCATTTTCATATTTGTTTATGAGTTAACTTTACAGACAGTATATCAGACTTATGGCGGCCTTGGTTGGACCGATGTAGTTGTAGTGTGACTTTTCAACGGGCTTGCCACACTCCCGACATTCGTACTTCTTGTAGTCGACATAGAGATAGCCCACGCCCACCGACAGCTCAAAGTTCCATCGGGGTGACATGACCCATTGGTAGCCATAAGACAAGCCTCCACCGGCGGCCCAGCCTTGATAACGGTTGTCGCGCAACGATGGGAACAACCCGAAAGGCAGCTTTATGCCTCCTGCATTGAATTGTCCTCCCAACGCATGGATGCCGAAGAAGTGCCCGTTGAAGGTTTCGCACGTCCAGTATCGCAGTTCGGGTTGCACGAGCCAATGTTTCAACTTCTTGGTCTCTGAGAATTGCCAAGGCTGCCACCCTCCACCTACAGAAAATGAGTGCTTGTCACCAGTTGCGACTTCTATCGCCAAGTTGGGGGTTGATGTGGCAAGATAGGGTATATTTGTCTTTATGGCTACTTTCTGCGCTCTGCTAGAGAAAACAGCCAATACAAGTAAGACAGACACTATAAGTAATTTCTTCTGTTTCATCATCCGAATCAATTTCATTTTTTGCACTTCTATTGAGAACTTGCCGGCTTATCCTTGTAACATGGTGGATGTCACCGGGTTTCCTTTTCGGCTGCAAATTTAAGAAGAATTCCAATACGATGCAAGAAAAAAAATACAAAAATCCTACATTTCTTCATGCAAACGTTTGCACGAGTTACCCACCCCTTTCCTGGCTGTTTGCGCAAACACCTTATGAAGAGCACAATTATAAACCGCCCTACAGGGCTATATTTGCCCCACCTGTCCCTCTCCTGCGGGAGGGTCCTTAACCCACTCCCAAGCCCTCGCCCTTTCCAAAAGGGCAAGGGATGTAACCGCACCTTCTCGGTGCTCAGAACCGCTTCGCTCTAAGGTTGGCGGACCAAAGCGGTCTTCGCCATATTGTGCGGGATGGGACATGCCTCGCTTGTTTGATTTTATGGGGCTTTATGCTTGTGATTCGTTTCGTAAGC
>ERZ1032078.958-NODE-958-length-11236-cov-12.362758_pt1 | contig 11236 bp, 5 predicted proteins | sample MGYA00517101_ERZ1032078 | MGnify/ENA primary metagenome ERZ1032078 (study PRJEB33719, sample SAMN04261301) | wastewater metagenome | biome: rural village; feature: human; material: feces | host: Homo sapiens | place: El Salvador | collected 2013-01-14 ... | reverse complement strand
CAACAAGCTCGTAGGACTGGTTGCTCTTTCTGATTGTCAGACCTGTCCGCTGCTTGTCGATGCCCCCGACACTCGAAAGCGTCATTTTCTTCTGACCGACATCTATCGGAGAGTTAAGAACGTGCCAGAGATCGTATCTGTCCAGATCCGAGGAACGGAGGACAACATCGACGGCTCCACCATCATATTCAGAAGTTCCGATCTTCCGTTCGTACAGTAAGGATCCCAGAGCGTTGTAGTAGGCGTAAGGATTGATGTCGGCAAGCGTCATCCGCCCAAAATCATAATCCAGCACAAACTCAATCGAAGGGCGGCCGTTCCAACCTCCCGACCAGATCTCCGCGCCCTGGACACGGCGGTTTGTGGAGAGATAGGCCATCAGCTTCTCGGCATATCGGCTGAGTTCCTGATAGTTGTAGCCCTTCAGCGAGATGCGGTTGCTCTTGGAGGACGAGACGATGTTGTTGTTGAAATTATTGTCGTCTATTCCGGAGACCCTCCAGTTCGCCCCGCCGAAATTGATCGCCATCCTCGTGACCTCGGACTTCAGCACAGAAGGGAAACCTGAGTTCTCATACTCAGGCTTGAACTCCACCGAAATCTCGGCGTTGTCGTAGGAATATACCGACGTGGTGAATACGGAGATCTCATCGAACTTCGACAGATAATTCTCCATCGCCCTCACGACATCATTCAACTGGTTCACGGTACAGCCTTCAAGCATGCCGGCATTGATGATCAGACGTTTCTTTTCAGGCTCCCGGTAGAAATTGGAGCGGTTCAAGGATTTGTAAAACAGACCGAAGGAGGAACTGGCTATCTTGTCTATCAACTGACGGTTCCTGTCGTAAGGTTTCCAGGTGACAATCTTGTCCAGAAATCTGTCGAACCTGTCCGCCTTGTCCTTGTCATAATCAGACAGACGGGTAGGGAGCAGACAGAGCGGGATTCCAAACGCCACGATGAACAAAAGGACATACACCCAACGATGCCTCACCCCCCAGCCGATGTAGGAAGCGTAGAACCTGTTCCAACGCAGGATCCGGCGGAGCTTCCTTGGGGAACGCCCAGACTTGCCACCCGACATTCTTACAGGAATATATTCCATCAGCGACGGGATGAACAGGTAGGAAATGATCAGCGACAGTCCCAAGTTAATGACAATCACCCAGATGAAGTCCACGAGGTTGGCTTTTTCCTTTTCCGGAAGCAGAAGGACCATCATCAATGCGCCGACAGTCGTGGCCGCGGCCGAAAGGATGGACGGGAAAGCCTTCCGGTCTTTGAAATGGGCGTAGTGGTCGATCATCACGATCGAGGTGTCGATGATTATTCCGAGAGAGACCGTGATTCCGGCAAGGGTGTAGATGTGGATCTGAAGACCTGCCAAACTGTAGATCATCAAGGCGGTCAACACATTGACCGTCAAAGTGAAGACAATGATCAGCATATACCGCCACGACCTGTTGATCAGGAACACGAACATCAACAGAATCAAGATGCAGAGGGCGGTACGGACATAGATCTTGCCGAGCTCCTCGCTGACATATTCAGAGGAATCGTAGGCTATGCCGGCGGTGATTTCCGAAGGGAAGCCTTTCTGGAGTTCTGCCATCCGTTCCTTGACGGCGGAAGCGACAGTCAACAGGTTGGCCGAAGAAGCTATCTCCACCGTCAAAGTAATGGTGTTCAAACCGTTGACACGATAGTAACTTGACGGCACCGCTTCCTCATAGCGCCACTGGGCAACGTCCCCGATGTGAATCACACGGCCTTTGAAATTACCTACGGGAATCGATCCGAAATCCTTGTCCGAGGCTTCTTTAAGACGCACCGTCATCAATCCTTCAGAGGTTTCCGTCATTCCGAGGATTTCCTCACGGTAATATGAATTGAAGGCCGATGCGATCTCATCGGCGGTGACTCCTACGGACTGGATCTTGTCGGCGTCGAACGTGATCACCCACTGGAAAGGAACACCGCCGTCCACATTGACCTTGTCCACTCCCGGGATGGCGGCCAAATGGCTGAGGACGTGTTCCTTGACATATTTGGAAATCTCCCGGGAAGGGATCCCGCCCTTGACGAGATAGGATATCCGCGAGACCCGTCCGCCGCCAGACAAGGATATTCCCGGATAGGAGACCTCATCAGGAAGGCTTGGGTAAACGTTCCTGATCGCCGAGGCGACCTCGAAGCGCGCCGCGTCCATGTCCGAGCCTTTGCGGAACTTGACAGAAACGGAGCCTGAACCTTTACGTGAAACAGAGGAAATGTCTGTGACATCGCGTATCCCCGCCAAGACTCCTTCAATCTTGGATGTCGCCTCGCTTTCAATGATTTCCGCAGAGGCGTTGGGATAATAAAAAGATACATAGACAGTACGGCCTTCCGTCATCGGGGTGTATTGGATGTTCAGACGCGGCAACGCCGCCAGCCCGACAAGGGACAGCGCCACCATAATCAGAACGACCGAAAATGGAGAAAGTCTATTTTTTCTTTCTTCCATTGTAGATCGAATAATACAACGCCGGCACGACGAACAGGCTGACAAGGGTTCCGACAATCATTCCAGCGATGATCACCAGAGACATCGGGTACTGGAGGTCCGCGCCCATGCTACCCCTTGACAGGAATGGACAGACGGCCAAAATGGTTGTCAATGAAGTCATTATGATTGCTTTCACTCTAAGCGAGGACGCATCAATGACAGCACGCTCAAGACTTTCGCCGGCCTTGCGCATCCGGTTGATCGTGTCAATTTTCAGGATGGAATCGTTTATGACGATGCCGGTGATGACAATCAGGCCGATCATCGACATCAAGTTTATGCTGACCCCGAAAATCCATAGAACCAGCAAGGCGACAGAGACATCCACGACAATCTCCGAAAGGATGATCAGCGGCTGGACCAGAGACTCGAACTGGGAGGCCAGAATCAGATAGAGCAGGATTATGGCGACCAGCATTATGATGATCATCTCATCGATCATCTTGCTGTTGGAGAACCAGGAACCAGAATAGCCGACCTCGAAGTCACCATTCTTTCGCACGACGTCACTCACCGCGGCCATCACATGTTTCACGTCCTTCGACGGAACATCGAGAGCCAAAGGGTAGTAATTGTCCTCCGGGCCTGCGACCAAAGTTTTCAAATCCTCGGCAAAGGTTTGCCGCATAAGATTTGAAACCGGAATCCGGGATGTCTCCCCGTCAAGGCCTTTCTTTTCGATGAAAGTGCCATGCAGGATCTCCGAAAGTCCGGCGGCGTTGGAGCCTGTCACGACCGGAACAGTGCTGGTTCCCTGGACAATGTTGAACAGACGGTTCTCATTGAGCGAGTTCCTCAGAATCGACACAAGTTCCGAATAACCGACATCATAAAGCGCAAGCAAGTCAGGATCAGCGACAAACAGAGCGTCAGTCTTTACCGGAGGATCCGCCACGGCCACTCCAGGCAACGTTTCCCTGACCTCGGAGAGCATATTCCTCAACGGTTCGACCTCAACCTCCCTGTTCCTCACTGGGCGAAGGCGCGCCACGAGCGGAGCCTCGTTCCGGGCGAAAACCATGTCGAAGATATTCCCTGAAGCTTCGAATGAATATACCGCTTCCGGATATTCATTCTCCATCTCATCCTTCAATTCGCCCAGCACCTTTTTCAATGTGCCGGCATCTTTGCAATTGACGTAGATGGACGCTTCGGAAATTCCTTGGTCACCACTATGACTCAGAATGAATTGCTGAGAACCGACAAGAGCCGTCATCTGCTCCACGCTTCCGGTCAGTTTTTTCTCTAAATCCCTGATCCGCTCCGTGTTACGTTCAATGGAAATGTGTTCGTTCCAGTCAATCTTCATTATCGCGTCCGTCTGGGTCATCTCCGGCAGACGGGATTTCGGCATCTCCAGGAAACAGAACACCAGCCCGACGGTCGAGACGGCAAGAAGGCCCCAGGCGACCGGCCTGTGCCGGATGAACCATTCCATAAGTTTGTCGTCCCAGCGGCGGATCGGTTCGTCAAAGTTGATTTTCTCCAAAAGCGGACTCGGACGGAAACCATCCGAACCCTTGAACCACCAGTAATAATAGACCGGAATCACAAGGATGGTCACGATGTAGGAGGTCAGCAGCACGATGGCCACCGACATAGCCTGATCGTAGAACATCGCCCCGGCGATGCCGCTCATGAATATCAACGGAATGAACACCGCGCAGGTTGTCAGCACGGAGCTGAGCATCGCTCCCCTCACCTCTTTCGTGCCCTCAAGGACAGCGGAGCGCAGGTTCCCTTCACGTTGCCAGCGGCCGGTTATATTATCGACAAGGATGACCGTGTTGTCAGTCATCATTCCGACTCCGAGAAGCAGACCGGAGAGGGATATAATATTCAGGGTCAATCCGATGGCATAGAAGCAGAGCATCGAGAATATCAGCGCCACCGGCATCGTCAGGATCACCAGCACCGGAGAGCGGAAGTCCCTCATGAAGAGGAATATGATGACGCTCGCCAGAAGGAGGGCGACCACGATGTTCTGTAGCAGGTTGTTGATGGTATATTCAAGAAGCTGGGTCTGGTCTCTCGTGATCTCGAAGCTCAACTGAGGGTAGTCGTTCCGGAAACTGTCCATCAGACCGTTCATGGCCGACTTCAGGTCCGACATCTTCGCCTCGCTCTGCTTGATGACGGCAAGACACACGGCATCCTCTCCGTTCGAGCGGACGAGGCCGGTTCGTTTTGCCGGGTGGACGACGACCTTGGCGACGTCCTTTATCTGAAGAAGGCGGCCTTCCTTCTTGAACCAGAGGTTGGCGATGTCTTCACTGGAGGAAGCCCGGGAATCGAATTTGACATTGTAGCGGTACTCTCCGTCACGGATTGTGAGACTGCCAAGGCGGATGTTGGAACTCTTGACACAACTCTCGAACTCATTCATTGTCATCCCTGCCTGGAGTAGCTTGGACTCATCCGGAATTATGAGAATCTCGTCACTGACAAGGCCGCTGACATCGACCATGGCGACTTCGGAGAGTTGTTCGATGCGTTTGCTGATCACGTCACGTGCGAAGCGGCTCATCTGGGAGAAGGACTCGGTTACGGGGAACAAGTCCGATTGGGCCTCAGACTCGGTGCGCTTCGACGGGCTCAGCGACCGATTCTGCTGAGGCGGTCCCTGAGCTTGTGGTTCGACAGGCTCAGCGACCGAAGAAGTAATATTCACAAAAAACGCCGGAATGTCCGTGGCGCTGGCCTTCAAGACCTTAGGCCGGGCGATGTCGCCAAGGCTGGACATGGACCGGTCAATCTTCTCGTTGACCTCAATGAAAAGATAATCGATGTCCGAACCGTGGTTGAACGTAAGCCGGATCGTACCGCTGCCGTCCTTCGCCTCACTGACGATGTCCTCAAGCCCGTTGATCTGGATAAGCTGCTGGCGCAGAGGCTTCAGCACACTCTCGTCCATCTCTCTGGCCGAAAGTTCCGAGGATGTGGCCTGCACGGTTATGTACGGGATGTCCACATCCGGAACCAACGACACTGGCAGCAGACGTATGCTGACAATGCCCAGAACAACGATGACAAGGGTTATCATCGTCACGGTTATCGGTCTGTCTATCAGATGTTTCAGCATTGCCTACCTTTTTACCAGCACATCAGAGTTGTCCGCCAGATTGAGATTGCCGGAGACAATCACCTGGTCGCCTTCGTTCAGTTCGGCGTTCCTGTCCTTGTTGGCCTCGACCACGTAGGACTCACCATTGGAATAAAGTATCGTGACATAAGTCCAATGTGCCTTGCCGTCATCCGTGCAGGTGAACAGCACGTCCAGATTGTCCCTGATCACCACCGCGCTGCGAGGCACGACAAGCTGCCCCGGAATCATCCTCTCCACGATCACACGGACATTCATTCCATCGATCAGCGAGCCGTCGTTCCGGACCTGCGCCGTGACGGAGATCTGCCCCTTCTCATCCACGAGAGGATTGATGGCGGTGACTTTCCCTGAATATTCCTTGGTCTCGTCAGCAAACGGACGGATCCTCACCGGCAGACCGACGGAGAGGAATGAATATTCCGACTCCATCACCGAGAAATCCACCTCCAGCACACTGTCGTCCACAATCGTGCAGAAAGTACCGGACGGACTCTGGTCGAACGGCTTCTGCTTGATGTCAGCGACACGCCCGGAGAACGGGGCATGGAGAACCGTTCCGGCGATCTCGTAAGACGAGCGCGCGAAATCGTTCTTGGCGGCGGAATAGCCGGATTTCATCTTCGCCATGGCCAAAAGGTCGGCGGGGACCGAGGTGGTGTCCCCGGCGGAATATCCCTGTCCCACAAGATAGTCATACAAATCCAGCTCGGCCTTCTGGAGCGAAAGCCGGGAGGATTCCTGCGACAGTTTCAAGTCGGGACGGTCAACGGTGGCGATGACGGCACCTGAGGAGACATATTCACCATTCCGGACGTTTATCGCCGCGATTTTTCCGGTTGTCCTGAATTGCAGCGCGCTTTTACGACTGGCGACAAGTTTTCCGTTGGACAAGAGTTGACGGGCGAAATCCTTCCTTTCCAATTTCACGACAGTGACTTCGTTTATCTGAGGGGTGTAGGTCAGTTTCCCGTCCTTCACGTCCTCCGTCTTTTTGTTTCCTCCGCAGGCAACGGCCATCATGACGAGGCCGAAGGCAAAAAGGGACGCAAGTATATTCTTTCTCATATTCATTGATTCTGAATCATTCAACCATTTCCTTGACGTTGACGTCGATGTCTTTTCCCGTGATGAAATCGTAGAGGGCGTACTTCCGGAGGGTGTAGTAGTAGGTCCAGAAGTTGGAGTAGTCGGTGATGTATTTGGCCATCGCTGACTCGTTGTCGTTCTGGGCGTTGGTGAGGTCGGTCACCGTGGCCGAGCCGCGCCTGAACTTGTCCATCATCAGCTCGTACCTTTCGGAGGCTATCTCCATCGCCTTGCGGGAAGCCATGCACTGCTGACGCTGGTTGTTGAACTGGCCGACGGCGGTGAAGATCTTCCTGCGGTAGTCGTTCTCGCTCTGGAGGTTCTGCGCCTTGACGACCTCCTCGGCGGCCTTGGCCTTCTGCACCTTTCCCTTGCCAAGCCCCCAGTCGAAGATCGGCACGCTGAAAGTCAAACCCACAACCTCCTGGTTCAGAAGATCCTTATAGACATCCGGCAGGCCATTGCCGGTCTGGGACAGGCCGAAGCGGGCGTTAAGGCTCATCGAGATGCCCCTGTCCGCCTTGGCCTTCGCCACATTCGAGGCGGCGTTCAACTCACTTATCTGATTGTCAAGGCTGAACGTCGAGTTCCTCATCGCCTTCTCCATCACCAGATCGTAATCCATCAGAATGTCCGGCAGGGCATCGTCCACCACCGGTTCCACCTCCACGGACTCATCATAGCCCAGAATCGAGTTAAGGTACATCTGCGCCTGACGCACGTTGACGACGCTCTCGCCGATCGCGATGCTGTCGTTCAGAGCGCGGAGTTCCAATTGGAGATATTCAGCCCTCGTGACGCTTCCGAGTCTCATCCTTTCCGCCGCCACGGAGCGCATCTTCCCGGTGTTCTCGTAGTTCGCCTTCACAACCTCCTGGTTCTTCAGGGCCTGGACGAGCGAGAAATATGCCGACACGGCATTTATCGTGACCTGCTCCATCGACTCGACGTAGCGGCGGCGGCCACGTTCATATTCCTTAGGCTCAATGAGTTTGTCCCATTTGAACTGGTTGTAGGAGAAAAGCGGCTGGACGTAGCGGACCGTGACAGGCTGGGAGTACCAGGTCAGTTTCTTGTTGAGTCCGAACTGGTCGATGCGGGAAAGGTCGGAATAGACATAAAGCCTTCCGCCGGTGAAGGTTATGTTCTGGGCGACCTGAAGCCCGAGGCTGTTCTGGAGGTTGTAGGTGCTGGCGTAGCGGAAGGAGCCATCCTCGTAGCTTTGCAGCAAGGTGAGCGACCGGTCGAAGTTCATCAGGTTGCCGTACAACACAAGCGACGGCAGTCGGCTCGCCTGATAGGAGCGGTACGCCCAATAGGTCGAAACAAAGGCGTGCTTCGCCTCCAGTGCCGCCACCGACTGGCTCCGCGCCGTCCCGATCGCCTCCGAAAGCGACATCCGCCGCTGCGCCCAAAGAGGCACCGTCCCAAGAAGGAGAATGAATATGCCGACCGCAGCCGTGGTTATTCTATGGTTAAGGTTCATCGTGTTCTAACCTTTTAGTGTTCGCTAATTTACCAAATATTTACGGAATATGCGCATTTCTGAGCTTTTGTGCAATTGCATGTCGTTGTTACACCTAATATACATAATGGGGCCAACCCAGCATTTTCAAATTGCACATTTATAGTAATTTGATCTTTCGCTTTTATATGCCCATAATCGATGATTCTTTTTTCCAAGAACCTTAGTTCAGGATTATATCGGGATGTTGAATCTCTTTCCTGTCCAAAACAATAATTGCTCATTAAGAGTAGAAACATTAGCAAATGAGCCACTCTTCTTATATCAAGAGCCAATGAATGATATCGCATAATATGATTATATCTTGAAACTTAGAAAGACAAACTGCTCTGAATCCAGATCAAGGCTGTCGTAAGCGTAATAGGTGCCATCATATTCACCAATCACTTCAAAACCGTCACTGACTGGAACCCGTCCGACAAGATTATAGTTTCCATCATAAATCTGGAGAATTGTCCCGGCGGCCTTGTCCAAGCGACAGGTCCGGAAAATGTAGTCACCGCATTTGACAAGCCTGTCATAATAACCGTGTTCTTTCCTCATTTTCTTGCACTTGGATTCGTATTCCTCGAAAGATGTGGTTTCAGGGTACTTTCCAGAGATACCCTTCTCAGAAAAGCCGAACGAGCCGGTGACATTGCCGTCATAGTCCATCAGGAATATTCTCGGATCGGCGGCGAAAGTGACGGCAAGGCCATCCTTCTCAGCATAGAAGTCATATTTTGAGAACACCGGGATGTTTCTCTTGTGATAGACAGGCGGATAATGGCCGAATATCACCTTACTAGACTCAACCACCTCAGGACGGAAACGGATGAATATGTAGGAGTCTGTCCAGAATCCTTTGCTTTGCCGCTTCTCGTAACCGTTGTAACTTACGTGCTCGGTGATGGTCGGGATTATCACAGCGGAGTCGATCGCCTGCATTCTATTGCACTCAAAATTGTACTCGTACATTTCCGGGACTTCAGGATCGGGATGATTGTAAAGGTCAGACCAACCTTTGTTTCCAAGATCTCCATAGTTCGGACTCAGCGCGGTGAACCAGGCCTGGTTCAATGAGAACAGTTTTTTATAGTCTTTCGAGAACCTATGGATGAAACAGTTCGAGTCCTGCATGATGAAATCTCCCGTGGACTTGTCGAACGTCGAGATAAAAGAGGCGGCCAGGACTTCTTCAGGACCTTTCCCTTGGCGGATATGCTCCCCCATGAAGTGACCACTGAGGTCATACTCCTTGATCCCGACGGCATATTCATCGACGAAACACAAGAGGCTGTCCTTCATGTGCCACTGTCCGGAAAGGGATGTATATTGGGCATCCAGCCTCAAGGTGTCAAACACCAAGGATGTGCGAACTATGTTCTCTTTTCCGAAGTGTTCGACGCTATCGTACGGACTGTCACTTCCGGTGCATGCGGACAAGAGTCCGAGCAGCGTTGACAATACAATGACTATTAAAACTTTATTGCCAAGAATAAGGCATCTATGACTATTTGAAACCATCTGTATAGTCTTTTTTGAATAATAACTGATAAGTTTTCCTCGCCCTGGAAGCTTTCGCGTCCAACTTCTTCTTCTCCTTTAACACCTTGGCATCATCGTTCCCACAGCGGACAACAAGGTCTCTCTCCTGCCGCGTCTGAGTCTGTCCGCAAAGGATGTCCCACGTTGTTCCCGTGTCCTTCATGAATCGAACCAAATCAATCTCCTTTGAGAGTATCCGCTTCCAAAAGTTGAAATCACGTGAATCATTGTAGCACAAGATACTGTACGCCGGAGTAGCCTCGCCATGCTCCTCTCCGGACTTGAGCATCTGGGGTTCCGAGAACCTCATCATGAAATCCGTCTCGACACGATTCTTGAACGGGTTGCGGAAAGGGTTTGTCTCAGCGCAGTAAAGGTCTTCGGCAGCGCCCTCCGGTACTCTCCATGACAATTCCTGTCTTATGCTCTCGGAGTAGATTTTTCCGTTCTTCTCACCGTAGGTTATCGTGTAGGTGTACGGGGTGGCAAGGGACATCGGTGAAAAGTTCCTGACATATCTTGTGAACCTGTCATCCATATCTTTCACCACAATCTTTTGAACCCGCCCGTCATAGTCAATGAACAACTGTCCTAAACACAGGATCCTCTCCTTGATGGAAAGTTCTTTGGCATTCGAGCGGAAATTGATGACACGGACATCCCTGCCGCCTACCTTGGCGGTGCCGTAACTCTTGTAGCTGTAGCTGCCTACCATCTTGGGGTTCAGGGGCGAGAATATCTCAACGGCTCTTTTCCTGTCCAGGGCAGACACATCGAAGTAGTTGACATAATTAACCTTAAGTGCGTCCACCCCATTAGTCTGGCCTTTCGAGTTAACACTCAAGACCGGATTGACCTCATTCTTGTCAGCGAAAAGGCTCTCGCTGACAAAAGTGTCGCAGACGTACAGTCTTCCCATTGCGTTTCGGTCATCCCAGTAGAGTTTTGTGTTTGTTTTCTGGTTGAAATCCAGAGAGGCGAACACGCCCACAGCGCCTTGCACCTCTCTGTATTTCCCGTCGCACTTAATGGTCCGTATGATCAAGAATGAGGCGTAATAATCAGCATAGTTCTTAGAGAAATCACGCGCCGCATCCTTGACGATGGAGCGTGCGCTACGTTCCCCTCTGACCACAGAAGCATGCAACGTGTCCTGCGCATTGTCAAAACTCGAAGCAGATACTCCATAACCCATGAAGAATAGGGTAATTAAAAGAATAAAACGTCTCATTCTATAAATCAATTAATTCCACAAATGCTTATAAAACAATATTACGGACAATTTCCCGCAAAGTCAGCACAATTCAAAAGATCATTGCAAACCGCGGCTGTGGCTATGCTATGGTTAAGGTTCATCGTGTTCTAACCTTTTAGTGTTCGCTAATTTACCAAATATATCCGGGATATGCATCAAGGCAGTAAATTTTTCTCATCGGATCAC
>ERZ1032078.957-NODE-957-length-11258-cov-4.015532_pt1 | contig 11258 bp, 10 predicted proteins | sample MGYA00517101_ERZ1032078 | MGnify/ENA primary metagenome ERZ1032078 (study PRJEB33719, sample SAMN04261301) | wastewater metagenome | biome: rural village; feature: human; material: feces | host: Homo sapiens | place: El Salvador | collected 2013-01-14 ... | reverse complement strand
AGAAATGCGATGCGGAAAAGCATGAGAAGAAGATAGATATAAAGAAACAGCTTCGCATCCTGTTGAATGGATTTTAAGAAACGCATTATCCCCCCGAAAGCCACCTAAAGCGCAACGCCAAAATTGATCTGACAAACTTTTGCAAAGACTAATACTCTATCTGCTCTTCATGCACACCATCCTTCACAAATTTCCTACCCAAATCAATTTTCACCATATCTTTGGTAAATTGATACTTTGAACCCGCAATATTATTCTTCTGATCCAAATGAGTCGACTTTATATTCAGAAGACCTCCGACAACACATAATCATCTCCATCTACGATGGTCATGTAGTCTCCTTGCATCACATCGAGTGTACATTGCGCGCTCCGCTTAGGCCTTTATTCTTCTGATGAATGCCATGGATTCGCTGATCTTTCGCTGCATATTCCTCGCAAATATCACTGCTGCCATCTGTAGAACCATCATCAACCAAAATGATTTCCATGTTGGAATAGACCTGTTTGCAAATGGAATCGATGCATTAGGAAATATAGAGCTTCACATTGTAAACAGCAACAATGACTGATAATAAATTGCCTATAAATTAATCCTCTGAAATGTTGATTAAAAACGATTTCAATAATCAAACATTATCCACTTCACCACCGGTGAGTGAAACCAATATAACCCCTGCCAAAACGCATACACATCCCGCAAGCGTTTGCGCAGATACCGGCTCCCCCCCAAAAATAGTGCATTGATCAATACGCCCCAGATGACATACGTAGAATTCGCCGCCATACCTCTTGCGCAACCAATACGCTTATTGGCCGCATACCACATAAGATACGAAAAACCTGCTATAATGCCAGCCCCACTTAATAGGCTAATCCCAGATGGGATTTCTATGATTTTCCTCAGCATAGAAAGGCTGCCAGTAATAACCACAGCAAACATCGGTACCTCCCCTGATATGCATTCACGCAATGTGATAGCTACGTCAGGATCCATATCAGTCATCCCATAATAAGAAAGAACGACTTCACTCCCCCAGCAAAACGCTGCTAAATATATCACGTTCAAGTGGATTCATCAAAAGGACAATGACGCTCGAACTCACAGAAACATTTCCCAATAATGTGTGACAAAGTGGCAGATTATGAGCAGTGAGGAGGCGTTAACCTTATTATTGCTACTCTATGAGGCAAAGTGATTTAAGAGGACTACACAGGACTCGATTACAAGAAAAGCTACTTATCGGATTGAGATAATTCAAAGAATCCATAACTTTTAACATTTCCAAACTGGAAAAGTAGATCTATTCCCTTTTATTTTGTAAATCATAAAGCTTTAGATACTTAAGCATAGTATAAAAGCCATGTGCAAAGCAAAGATAAATACCGAGCCCGCCATCAAGGAAGCCTCTTCTTAAAACAAACATTTTAAAAAATGCCCCTACACTATGCTGAAAGATGCCTGCCATGGTCGTCCGCTTTCCCTTTTGGTAAGCATCTTCTGCCCAAATCGTCGTGTACAGGCAAAGTTTTCCTTCCCATTCATACCAATCTTTATAGGTATAGTGCGTTACATAACCAGATAAATGTTTTTCTGGTAGCTTGCACTCCGGGTGTTCGTGTACTTTGTTTACCCACACGACCGCTTTTCGCGGGAACAACCGGCGCACCTGATCAGGATAGAGTACGCCATAACTGAATATTTTGCCAAAAGCTCCGCTTTTTCTGGTAAAAGCATATTGTGCATCCATTACACCAGACGCAACAATTCTTTTTACTTCCGCAATAACATTCTCATTCAGCCTTTCATCGGCATCGAGATACAGTACCCAGTCCGCGTCTGTCTGCTCCAGTGCGAAGTTCCTCTGGGCAGAAAAATCATTCGTCCATGCGCGGAAGGCCACCTTTGCGCCGTGCTCTTTGGCAAGCTCTACCGTGCGATCCGTGCTGCCCGAGTCGATGACCACGACTTCGTCCGTGCATTTCTTCGCGTTTTCTACCACGGAGACGATATTGTCTTCTTCATTACAAGTCAGAATCAGAATAGCGAGTGAGCTCATACTTTTCCTCATTTATTTCAATAACAATCTGATCTTCTCTGCCACGGACGCATCGACTTCATCGAGCAGGGCATAGCGCTTACGGTAGTAGTTTCTCTTTCTCGTCGGGATCTCTTCCATGGTCTTTCTGGCTTCTGTCATCGGGAGCTCATAGAAGCGTTTGTCCTCGCAGGGATGGCCGCCGGACTCTTCCCAGAAATCAGTGAAACTGGTCTTCAGCTTCTTCTCCATGCGCATGTGGGTATTTGCATAGTAACCGTAGTTCGTCACAGCATAGATATGCACAAGGCCGAGCGCTTTCGCGACTTCCTGCGTCACGTGAAGAATGAAATTCTTCGTACGATAGGAGTGACAACGGCGAGTGACTTTTTTGACCAGATCCTTCGCGTTCTCTACATTCGGCCCCTGCATCGCACCGATCCAGAGCGACATGTCTCCTTTTTTATCTGGCGATATCCAAAACATGATCCGGTAAAGCATGACATCATCCAGATGCAGTACAACGGAAAGAAGTCCTTCTTTCCGTTCCCCTGGATTGAAGGAAAGCTCAAAGCGCAGACTTCCGATTTCATCCTTCCTTTCCCAAAGCGTGTATGGTTTCTCCCCATACAATCCCAGGAAAACGTCTTTCTTGAAGTACTTCTCCATAAAACCCATATGCTGTTCCAAGATCTTCGCGCGTTCATCAAAGGTTGACTTATTATAGAAAAAGGCGCGCGTCGGCTGTTCGTAGACGAATGGATACTCTTTGGCAACCTTTGCCAGCAGTTCATTCTGATGGAAAAACTGATGAATCTTCTTCATGCGGCCATTATTCAAAAGGCAGCGCGCGACGAAGACGACGCAGCGCTTCACTTCGCGCGGATTTTCCATATTGTAAATCTTTTTCCCTAATTCGATATAGTCCAACTTGTCATCATCCTTTGGTATTCTCTGCCTGTAGGCAGACTATTGCTATTTTATCTTTCTAAATTCTACTCTATCCTATCTAGAATGGCAAATAAAAAAGCCCCGCTTTCGCGAGACTTTTTTATTTCTCCAACTATTTTCCAGCAAGTATTTCCGGATGTCTGACAATCCATGATGTGATTGCATCTACGCCTGCGATTTCATCCGCATACCGGACTTTCCCTGATGTCTCTTCTTCCACAGGCAGTTTCTGACGGGTAACACTAAGGAGTTGATAAATCGATTTATCCGCCGCGCCCACGCACTCTTTTGTGAGCCAATGGTACGGTGTCACAACATGGTCTATCGGTTCTGTCAGCGATGACATCAGCGAATAATATTGGAATCCCTTCGGCGCAATCAGTTCAAAGAGGGTCGGCATGATATTCATATGACCGCCAATCGTATTCCCTGCGAAAATATCCTGCGTAATCTCCGGATGATGCATCGCAAAGGAAGTGCAATATTGCTCACGAAGTGTAATTTCCTGCCGTTCCATCGTATCTCCGGGATGAATCGGCAGGTATGAATGATCCCCAGTCACGATGAACAGGGAATCCGGATATGCTTTTTTCATTTCTATGATGAAATCTGAAATGGCTTTATCACTGTACCAATACGTTCCAAGCACCTTGCGTTTTTTATTATTCTTTCTAACTGACTCAGGCAGGTCTTTCAAGACGGAGTCTGCATCAAATCCAAGACTTTCCAACGGCAGCTTGTACGGACCATGGTTGGACGTGGTATAGACATAATGGAAGGTGGGTGTGCCATCATCCATTTCCTGTATAAGTCTGGCTGCATTCTGCAGGAAAATGTGGTCATAGATTCCTACCCAGGTCCTAGGCGAATCCGGCGGGCAAAAATCAGTGGCTCCCATGACCTGATCGAAGCCAACCGCCGGGCCATATTTATCAAAATTTCCATAGGTCGGATTACCGCCATACCAGTAAATCGACCGATATCCAAGTTTCCTCAGCTGATTCGGCAAGGTGGTCGCCAGCGTGCCATGCCAGAAATCTTCGCGCTCATTCAGCTCAAGCTTCGCATCAAAAATCCCCGTCATCAGACTAACGATGGCCGGACGGGAAATCATGCCGGCCGGCAGGAAGTTGTCCAAAACAGCCGTATGCGGGTCTTTACGAAAGGCTTTCGCTCCATCCATGATGTGATAGTCGCTGTAAATATCATCCAGTGGCATCTGCGAGTAGCTTTCACCAACAATTAAAAAGATATGGTTAGGCTTCTTTATACGGGCGCCTTTCGCAGTATGAACAAACGCTTCCACTGGATTCTTCAATGATTTCCACTTTTCCTCCTTCATGCTTTCTGGCATGATAGCATCCATCGCTGCAGCATCTTCTTCATCCGAATGTTGCAGCCCTTCCTGCAACGGATGCTTGAGCACCACTTTCAATTGCACAAGATCATCCACCGTAGCACGAGCCATGAAGATGTCTTTTTTCACAATGCTGGGAATGGTATCCCATTCTGGTTTGTCATCATGCATAAATGTCCCGCCATATCGAAAATAGTAATAAATGGCGGCTACGGCTAAAACAACGCAGACATTAAGCGTAATCTGCAGAATATCCGATGACACATGATAATATGGCAGCTGCGGAATCAGCATAAATACCTTCCCCGCCCACCAGCAAAGCAACGTATATGGAATATAGCTGAGGAGTAACAAAGCTCCGTGATCCTGATGGAAGAAAATATCCAGCAAATTGTGTTTCTCGGCATTCTTGCCCAGCCATAATGTGCTGTTGAAAATATCATGATAGTGATAATAGAAAATCATTTTCCCAAGGAATGCCGTATATATGGCAATTGCATACATGGTTACGACCACCTGACGAATCGTATCCCCCACAGAATAGTAGAAAGGCAGAAACGCGCCTGGCAAGCTCACCACGAGAACTAGCAGTAAGAAAAAATACGCATTGAGATCCATTCCCCACCAAAAGCCGTAGCGGAAGCAATGGTACCACTTGCGCCACTCTCCCAAAGGACTTTTCTTCGCACGGTAAATCTCGATAAATAGAAGTCGGAATAATGCACACAATACAGGAGGCAAAATGGCAATTTGCAAATCCCGTTGTATCCCATCAAAGAATAAAGAGAACATAGATTGACCCTTTCCTCATGAAAAACGTAATCCTGGCCAATAAAGAAGGAATCAGCCAACACTCATTTTAAAGCGTGCCGAAAAAATATGCAAGGTGCTTACTTTTATAAAGCAAGCACCTTGCGTAGAATAACACATATGAAACTTTATTTCTTATACTTGAAATATCCGCCCTGGTCGAGGAAGTCTACGTACTCTTTGACGGCCTGTTCCATATCGGTGAATCCTTCGTCGTAGCCGGCTGCGAGGAGGTTCGTGAGATCGGCTTCAGTGAAATTCTGGTATTTCCCTTTCAGAACTTCCGGGAAGTCAACGTACTCGATCTCGCCTTTACCCATAGCCTTGATGATGGCATTGGCTACTTCATTGTACCTCTGCGCATGGCCAGGGCCGCAGTTGTAGATGCCGGAGGGGCCTTTGTGCTGCCAGAACCAGAGGTTCACTTTGACGACGTCTTTGACATAGACGAAGTCGCGACGCTGCTCGCCGTCGCCCACAGGTTTTCCCTGAATGTCGCTCCATCCACGGAAGAGGCGGGCTTTGCCGGTAGCGTTGATCTGGTTATAGAGCTGGTAGTGAATGGAGGCCATCTTGCCTTTGTGGTGTTCCTGCGGGCCGTAGACGTTGAAGTATTTGAGACCGACGACCTGACTCTGGGCTTTCGGCATGACCTGGCGGACGTAGCGATCGAAGGCGAGCTTGGAGAAAGCGTAGGGATTTAGCGCGTCTTCGCATTCGTCACCTTCGCGGAAGCCGTGTTCACCGCCGCCGTAGGTGGAGGCGGAGGAGGCGTACATCATGGGGATACGGTGACGCAGGCAGAAGTGCAGAAGAGACTTGGAATATTCGTAGTTCGTGCGCATCATGTAGTTCACGTCGTAGACCATGGTGTCGGAGCAGGCGCCTTCATGGAAAACAACGTCGACGTCAGTGCCGTCGAAATGGTCGCTCTCGATGGCTTCGAGAAAATCGTCCTTGTGCTGGTAGTCGAGGAATTCAAGTCCACGAAGGTTTTTGTAGTTGAGGCCGTCTTTCAGATCGTCGACGATCAGGATGTCGCTGCGTCCCTGACGGTTCAATGTTTTGACAATGTTGCTGCCGATAAATCCGGCGCCACCTGTGACAATAATCATATGTGTGTTTCTCCTTGTAAATAGTAAATAAGGATGAGTGCATCAAGGATCAGGAGTGACTGGTAACTGGGCGCGAGCCCGCGGGCAATGGCTAGCAAAGCCAGCCTCCGCCCCTTCGGGGCACCTCCTTCCAGAGGAAGGAGGGAGAAGCCAGAGTAGCAAGCATCGCTCGCTTTATACTCGGCGCGTGGCGCTGCACCACCATTTCTCATTCGAGCAGAGCTTTCATTCGCAGTCAAAGGGCTAACCCTCTTAAACCGGTTAAAACCTATTTCTCTTTCTTGAGCGCCGCTATGAGTTCTTCCTGACTGACGGCGTAGGTGCCGAGCTTGGCGACTACGACACCGGCGGCGAGGTTCGCAAGGTAGGCACTGTCCCGCGGGGCAAGACCGCCGGCGATGCCCATGGCGAAGACGGCGATGACGGTGTCACCGGCGCCGGAGACGTCGAAGACTTCCTGCGCTTTGGTGGGGATGTGCTCGATTTCTTCCTCTCTGACAAGGGAGAGACCGGCTTCGGAGCGGGTGACGATGATGCTGCCGAGGTGGAATTTCTTCATCACAGCGCGGGCTGCTTGCTCGACGGGCGCGTCTTCATTGCGGATAGGATCGGTGAGAACGGCGTTGATTTCCTTGAGGTTCGGCGTGATATAGTCCGCACCGGCGTACTTCATCCAGTTCGTCCCTTTCGGGTCGACGATGACAGGCACATGGTGCGCCTTGCAGGCAGCGATGATGACCTGGCAGTTTTCTTTCGTGCAGACGCCTTTGCCGTAGTCGGAAATAATGAGGCAGTCCAGGCCTTCTTGGAGCTTTTGCTGGATGTAATCCAGAAAACGGGCAGCATCGTCTCCTGTGATGGGCGCAGACTCTTCAAAGTCGAGCCGGAGCATCTGCTGATGCCCGCCGATGATACGGAGTTTCGTCGTGGTCGGACGGTCGGTCTTGATGAGACCTTCGCAGGCGATGCCTCTCTTGTGAAATTTCTCCAGCAGGCTTTTGCAGTGGTAGTCATCGCCCACGAAACCAGCGATGGAAGTCTGGCAGCCGAGGCGCGCCAAGTTGTGCGCCACATTCGCCGCACCGCCGAGTGTCTCCATTTCCGAGCGTACGTGGGCGATCGGCACAGGGGCTTCCGGGGAAATGCGGGTGACTTCGCTATAGTAGTATTTGTCGAGCATGACGTCACCTGCAACGAGGATGCGGCATCGCGCTGTATGCTCATTCACAAAGTCGTAAAGTTCTTTCTGTTTCATAATGTCCTCTCACAGCGCGATGATGCGGCACTGGTGGTTTCCGCGCTCTCTGGGCAGTTCGCGCGCGGACTTGCCGCCGTAGCGGGCCAGTAGTTCTTCGCTGTATTTCATCACGACATCGACGGGGATATGCTTCATGCAGGCCATATAGTCCTCGCCTTTTTTCGGGCAGTCGTGGATACCGCAGGGGTGGCAGGACTCCGGCGTCTTGATGACAATGTCTTTGCCATCATAGGGGTAGAAGGTCGGCACCGGGCTCGCGCCGAACATGGTGACGATCGGTACATTCATCGCGACGCCGACGTGCATCGGGCCGGAGTCGGTCGTCAGAAAGAGGCAGCAGCGGCGAAGCAGCCCCGCCAGCACGGTAAGGCTGACTTTTCCGGTGAAGACATGTACCTTCGGACTGTCTTTTTCTTTCATTTTCTCTATGCATGCCTTGACGATCGCCACATCTGTCGGACCACCCAGAAAGGCGATGTGATAGCCTTCCTGAATGAAGTGGTCGGCACACTCGGCAAAGTAGGCATCAATCCAGCGCTTCGTCATCCAGCTTGCACCGATATTGAAAGCGATGACGCGATCGTCCTCAGCAAATTCTTTCTGCCAGAGGTCGGAGGCTTTCTTTTCCTCTTCGGGCGGCAGCCACATCTCGAGGCCTCTGTCATCGAGCTTCGTGCATCCAGCCGCTTCCTGCAAGACCTTCAAATGGCAGAGCGTCTGGTGCATGACCTTGTCCTTCGGCGTGTCCGCCATCGCCAGGTTTGGCATCCAGTGGTCAAAGAAACGATGGAAGAAGGGCTGCGCGTAACCGACGATTTTCTTCCCGCCGGAAAAAGACGCGATCGCCGAGGCTCTCTCATTGCGATGGTAATTGATCACGAGGTCAAAGTGACGTTTCCGTATCTGCCGGATGAAGCGGATGAGCGCCAGAATCCCCTTGTCTCGCCCGTGCTTGTCGATCAGGATGCATTCGTCGATGTTTTCATTGCAGCGCACGAGGTCGGCCAGCGGTTTGTCTGTCAGGAGCGCGATGTGGGCTTTCGGATAGTTTGCCCGCAGCGTCCGAAGCGCCGGCGTCACCAGCATGAGGTCACCGATGTGCATCGTATTGATGACGAGAATATTTTTATATGTGGAAGTCATACACGTTTCCTTTGATTTCATAAATACACCCGGCATGTCGCTTAGTGGCTATGCGTCCTGCTCCGGGCTCTCCTTTTTCCAGTTTTGGCTAAGCACCAGAAGGCACCCTTGAACCAGCCAGAAGCTCTTCATAACGGCACCGTTACCAAAATTATACTCCGTCAGCCCCTGCAGCACCAGCGCCAGCGCCGATGCACACATCATCAGGGCATATGGATTCCCTTCCTGCCAGAAGCGCTTGAAAGAGTAACCGATGAAGCAGGAGATCAGCGTCATAAAGCCAGCAAAACCGATGAGCCCATTCTCTGCCAGCATCTGCATGAAGTTATTGTGAGCATGAGAAAGGAACGGCTCTTTTGCTTCCGGCGAAATATATTTCTTCTGATAATTGTCCTTGTACTGCCCCAAGCCAACGCCTGTGACCGGGTGGTCTTTGAACATTTCATACGCGCTGTGCCAGATCAGAAGTCGCTCGTGATTGGACTGGTTTTTGGTATCCGTAATGCTTTGAGCACGTTGCACCACGGGCGGGTATTGGGTAAGCCCTGCACCGACGGCGAGCAGACAGCAGAGAATGACCGCAGCCAGCTTTTTTCGCTGCGTGAGATAGTAAAGGAGCAGTAAGAAAATCGTACACCCCACCGCCAGCCATGCGCCTCTGGTCGCATTAAAGAGAAGCGCCACCGAAAGCAGAATCAGTAAACCACCCATGTACCACCGCCAACGGCTTGCAGTAGATTCCTCAAAAAGCAGTACAAATAAAAGCGGCAAGTAGATGCAGAAATACCCTGCAAATGTCATCGGATGACCAAAGAAGCCAGCGGCTCTTGCATCACCACCCAGTCCCTGATGCACCACACAGAGTGCACCTATCGCGATACCCGCCAAAGAGCAAGCTAAAATTCTTTTGGCCTGCTTTGCTTCCCTGATGGTCAATGTAATGATGAAAAAAGGCACAAGCCGCCAGAACCAGGCGTTGATCCAAACTTTCATTCCCTGCTTGATATCTCCACTAAGAAAAGCGGATATCAGCATCGTTCCGATAAATATCCCAATAGCAAGATAGTACGTCTTATCCGGCACATGCATCGCAGCTCTGTTTTTAAAAGCATAAATCAGGAAACACAGTGTAGCTATGGCAAGAAGCGCATTGCCCACGGCAAGAGAAACAAATGACAGCATAGCAAAAGCCGCCATGGAAATATAGCAGTATTTATTCGTCACGATGACCCATCCTTACCTATCAAGTATCTTTCTTTAATATATCCTGCACCAGCTGATACACCCGATCCACCGGAATGCTGCTCATCCTGCACTCCTTCGTCAGTGGATGATCTGCAATCAAAAAATGGCAGTTCGAATTGCCGTACGGGCCATTCCGCTTATGCGGCGTCGGGCCGAAGAGGGCGATGATGGGAGCATGGACGGCGTTCGCGATGTGGAGTGGACCGGTGTCGCTGGAAATGTGAAGTGCCGCCATTTTTTCAAGAGCGGCGAGTTCTAAGAGATTCGTCTGTCCCATAAGGTTCACGGTATACGGGGAAGGAGAGATTTTCCGGATGGCTTCGCCCATGGGCATTTCACCTTTTGAGCCCGCAATGACGGTGGTGATCTTGTCTTCGGCGAGTTTCCTTGCAAGCTCGCCCCAGTACTCGATGGGCCATTTCTTATAGTCACCTCGGGTGCCTGGGACGAGAAGGACGTAACGGCCTTTGACGCCGTTTGTCCGAAGAAGCGTAGTGACGGTTTTCATTTCTTTTGTCAGATCAGGAAGGGGAAATTCGATCTTGTCTGCGGGGCAGCCAAGGTAGCGCATGACGTCTAAGAGCTGCTCGATGATGTGTCCGTGCTTGTGAGGTCCGGAGATCGGTTTGCTGAAAAGGAAGCTGCCTTCTCTGCCATCGTGGTAGCCGATCTTTTTCCTGCCGCCGGAGAGGAAGGAGATGAGTCCGCTCTTGGCGATCATCTGCAGGTCGATGACGAGGTCGAAGTGATGCGCATGCAGGTCTTTGCGGATCTCTCTCCAGTAGGAGAGCTGCTTGATGCGCTTCCGGTCGACGAGGTAGACTTCATCGATCCACGGCTTGCCGGGAAGGATCCCCGCGAAGGCGGGGTGTACGGCCCATGTGATCCTCGCTTCGGGATAGGCTTTGCGCAGGGCGTAAAGAGAGGGGAGCGCGTGGATAATGTCCCCTAAGGAGCTCATTTTTATGATCAGGATGTTTTTATACGTCTTTGGCATGATGGATGTCCTTGGATCCGGCTCAGCTCGCCGCATCTTGGGCGTTTTGGCGGATCGGAATGATAAAATATATTTCTATTTTATCACATTTCAACAGCTGCTTCGATGAAAATCTACTAAAAAAGGAATGCCCCCTTCTTCGAGCGTCCTGCTTTCAAGAGATTGCTCAATTCACCATGGATGATATATGATGTCTCCCAGTCTCCTTGTCTATGAGTCTCCTCGTCTCATTCTCCCCAACGCACAAAAATCCCCAGGACCACTCCCGGGGATTTTTTCATACAAGATTTATTCCGTGACGACGGAGACGTGGACGGTGCTGGTGACCTGCTGGTGGACCCAG
>ERZ1032078.956-NODE-956-length-11264-cov-9.447141_pt1 | contig 11264 bp, 10 predicted proteins | sample MGYA00517101_ERZ1032078 | MGnify/ENA primary metagenome ERZ1032078 (study PRJEB33719, sample SAMN04261301) | wastewater metagenome | biome: rural village; feature: human; material: feces | host: Homo sapiens | place: El Salvador | collected 2013-01-14 ... | reverse complement strand
CATCGAACCCCAAGTTGGCAATGCCGACGCGGGGACGCGTCGCCCCCAGGTGAGAGCGCGCCCCCAATTAGGCAGATAAATGGCAGTTTATCACCACTTACTTAATCAGCTAAAATCAAAAAAAAGCTCATCCAAGCGTTATGCTTGGACGAGCTTGTGCTTCTTAACTGTTTTTTCAGTAAGTAGTCTTTTCTTATGCGTTAAGCATTAGCTTCTTCAACAGAAACTACGCTACGGTCACGCTGACCGCGGTGGAAAGTTACAACACCATCAACGAGAGCGAAGAGAGTGTGATCCTTACCCATACCTACGTTTTTACCAGGATAGTGAACAGTACCGCGTTGGCGAACGATGATGTTGCCAGCAACGCAAGTTTGACCACCCCAAATCTTAACGCCTAATCGTTGTGAAGCTGATTCACGACCGTTCTTAGAACTACCTACACCTTTCTTATGTGCCATTTCTTCTAAAACTTTTTAATGATTAAGCAATTACGTTCTTGATTGTCACTTCAGTGAACTGATGGCGATAGCCATTGAGCTTGCGATAGCCCTTGCGACGCTTCTTGTGGAAAACGAGCACCTTGTCACCCTTAACGAGTGAAGATACTACTTCGCATACTACCTTAGCGCCCTCTACAGTAGGAACACCAACCTTTACTTCGCCGTTGTTGTCAATCAACAACACGTTGTTAAATTCAACAGTCTGGCCGTTTTCAGCACCACTGATGTGGTTAACGAAAAGCTTCTTGCCTTCTTCAGCCTTGAACTGCTGACCGTTAATCTCTACGATTGCGTACATTTTGTTAATTATATGTATAAACGGATTTTTCCAGGAGGCGGACTGCACCCACAGCCTCTTGCTTTAGCCCCGTTGGACTCTAAATCGGCTGCAAATGTACGGTTTTTTTCTGATTTACAAGTATTTTTACTCAAAAAACACGCTTTTCGGAAAAAAAATGAGCCTTTTAAAACGTTTTTTAAATGTTTATTTACGCTAACAATACCTAAATGCAAAAAAAATAATACTTTTGCTCTCGCTTATTGCTACTAATATGCTACCATACACGCATAAATACCTTACAGTTTGTCAACAATAGCTCTTATTTTAATCACAAATGACTGAACTAAACAATTTTCTTACCTTCATAAATAGCTATCTATGGGGGGCACCTATGATTATATTATTATTAGGCACCCACCTTTACTTAACGATTCGGCTACGATTTCCGCAACGATATATATTTAAGGCCATTCGCCTCAGCCTACAACGCGACAAAGGTTCGACTGGCGACGTAAGCCAATTCTCAGCACTTGCTACGAGTTTAGCAGGCACAATTGGTACAGGGAACATTATCGGCGTTGCCACGGCTGTAACGATGGGAGGTCCAGGAGCCGTGTTCTGGTGTTGGATGACGGGTGTGTTGGGCATTTCCACAAAGTATGCAGAAGGACTTTTGGCCATAAAATACCGTGTACATACGTCCGATGGCAAGATGTTGGGTGGCCCTATGTATGCACTTGAACGTGGGTTAGGATGTAGGTGGTTGGGACTCATATTTGCATTCTGCACAGTCGTTGCCTCCTTCTTTATCGGCAACATGATACAGTGCAATTCCATATCTATGATGCTCAACGAGGGGTATCACATTCCTCCCCTTGCCACAGGTATAACCATAGCCCTTACCACCTGTGCAGTGATTATGTTTGGTGTAAAAGGAATTGCCAAAGTATGTGAGGGGCTAGTCCCTTTTATGGCCCTGTTTTATATAGGCGGTTGTCTATGGATTTTGGGAGTCAATCATAGTTTTATTTGGCCTGCTCTCAAAGTGATAGTAACCGATGCGTTTAATCCTCAAGCCGCCACAGGCGGATTTGTAGGATCTACGATCATGACTGCTATGCGTTATGGCATAGCGCGTGGTCTCTTTTCAAACGAATCTGGACTTGGTTCTGCCCCTATCGTAGCAGCAGCAGCTCGCACGCGTAACCCTGTACGACAAGCCATGGTGAGTTCGACATCTCCTTTTTGGGACACGGTGGTTATTTGTGCTATAACAGGTTTGGTGTTAGTAAGTTCTATCATGGCCGACCCTTCTATTGACTCCACTGCTGGAGCACGACTTACCAAGGTGGCTTTCGGACAGATTCCCACTTTCGGTCCATTTGTATTAACCATGGGAATTGTCACCTTCTCATTCAGCACTATTTTAGGTTGGAGCTATTTAGGTGAGAAAGCATTAGAGTACATATTTGGTCGCAAGGCGCGTTACGTTTATCGCGTACTGTGGATTACGGCCACCTTTATTGGGTCAATCACAGCTATTAACTTGGTATGGAACTTAGGTGATACGTTTAACGCACTCATGGCTTTTCCTAATATTCTATCCGTCTTGCTGCTCACGGGGGTAGTCGTAAAAGAAACACGCCACTACCTTTGGGAAAAGAGGTTGGATGAGGAATGGAAAGAAGAATAGTATTTCGACAAACTGCAATTTGACAACTTCTCCCCCTAACCTCCTCCCCGACCAGGGAGAAGAGATTAGGGGGAGAAGACCGTCTATCATTTCGTATCCGTTTACATCTCACAAGCGCTGCTACTGCCGTCGAGTTCTACCTTTTCGTCCTTCTTGAGTTGACGAGCAGTATAGCCAAACTTTTCGAAAGCCTTTAGAAGCTTTTCAACCGTAGTCTTATCGGCATCGTACTTGATCGTGACCGTTTGGTCAGACACACTCGTTATGATGTCCTTCACACCACGCTCAAAGCGAAGGTTCTTCTTAATTTTCTTCTCACAGTTCTCGCAATGCATTTGCGGTTGAGTGGTTACAACCACCGTCTTAATGTCCTTAGCCAAAGCCACAGTGGTGGCCATTAGGCACATAAAAAGGAATGAAAGTAACTTCTTCATTGTTTCGTAAGCTTTTATGTTAGTTTTTATCTTTTAATTGAAAGCCGTAAAGAGTTGCACACCACGCTCACACTACTCAATGCCATGGCAGCACCCGCTATCATCGGATTGAGCATGAAGCCACAAATCGGATAGAGCACTCCTGCTGCAATGGGCACACTCACCACGTTGTAGAAGAAAGCCCAAAAGAGATTTTCGTGAATGGTGCGAATCGTCTGCGATGAGAGCCGTATGGCATCGGGCAAGCGTTGTAGGTCGGAGCTCAACAAGGTAATCATAGCCGAATTAATAGCCGTGTCACTCCCCCGCCCCATGGCGATACTCAAATCCGCTTGGGCTAAAGCAGCACTATCGTTTATGCCGTCACCGACCATGGCTACGCGATGACCTTGCTTTTGCAGTTGGCTTACAAACTCGGCTTTGGTCGTAGGCAACATCTGTGCCTTGTAATGGCGCACGCCTACTTCATTAGCTACGGCACGTGCTGACTGCTCGTTATCGCCCGTTAGCATATAGGTGGTGATACCCATTTCGTGCAATGCATGGATAGCTTGCGCTGAAGTAGACTTTATCTCATCACAAATGGCGAGCAAAGCTACCAATTCCGTGTCCTTTGTCATACAGACTAAGGTGTAAGCCCGTTCAGCCCATTGAGCGATAAGTTTCTCTTCATTCGGTGTAAAGATACAGCCTTTTTGTTGGATAAGGGTTATGTTACCAATCGTATAGGTTTCACCTTCTACCTCGCCTTGAATGCCTCCTTGGTCTAACTTCTCAACATGGTAAGCTTTTAGCGTAGGCGAACTGTGCATCGCATCACAGATAGCCTTCGCCAAAGGGTGTTCGGACTCTTGCTCGATAGTTTTCAGCACGGAACGAACGTGAGCAGCATCACCCTTAAAATATTGATCGGCCACGTAAGGGTGGCCTGTGGTGATTGTACCCGTTTTGTCTAACACCACGGTATCAATGTGGCGCGCTGCCTGCAAGCAGCTGGCATCTTTGATTAATATGCCTTGCGAAGCACCTCGGCCAATGCCCACTATAATAGCTGTAGGAGTGGCCAATCCTAACGAACACGGACAAGCGATTACTAACACTGACACCATAGCTATAAGGCCATGCGTCAGTCCGTTTGTGGGCGAAAGCACCAACCACGCTATCAAGCTCAACAAGGCTATACCTATAATAGTAGGCACAAATACGGCTGCTATGCGATCGACCAAATGTTGTATAGGTACTTTGCTACCTTGTGCGTCTTGCACCATGCTGATAATTTGTCCCAACAACGTGTCGCCCTTAATGCGCTGCGCCCGATAGTGTAAAGTGCCATTTTGATTAATCGTACCTGCTGTGAGTGACAAGCCTTGGCTCTTTTGCACCGCTATGGGTTCGCCCGTTATCATGCTTTCGTCTACATTGGAACTTCCACTTACCACTATTCCATCAGCGGCAATGCGTTCACCAGGGCGAGCCAATAGCACATCGCCTACTTTTATATCGTCAATGGCTTTAACGTATTGCGTGCCATTCGGAAAGATGACCGTAACTTGTTTAGGCTGCAAACCTATCAGACTCTTTATGGCTTTTGTGGTGCGTCCCTTAGCACGTGCTTCGAGCAGGCGACCTAACAAGATGAAAGCGGTGATGACGCCTACACTATCGAAATAAAGTTGCGGCTGCATGCCATGTGCTGTGAAGAGTTGCGGGAAGAAGAGGTTTACACAACTATATAGGTATGATACGGTGATGCTGAGTGCTACCAACGTATCCATATTAGACGTGCCATGCTTGAGCAACTTAAAGGCAGAACGATAGAAGAGGCGGCCGTACTTATATAAAGAGAATGATGCTAAGAAGAAGAGAGCTACCTCTTGTCCCGCGAACAAATGTGGCACTAAACTCAATATTAATAAAGGCACAGCCACGGCTAAAGCGCCCCAAGCCATACGTTTGAGTTCGTCATACCCTTCAGCTTGCGCTGCAGCCTCAGCCGAAGAAGAGGATTGTGAGGAAGAAGCCTCTGTTATCTCCTCATTTATCAACAGTTCAAAGCCCAGGCGACTGACGGCTTCTGCTAAATCAGTAGGCGAACAGACCGTCTCGTCATAGCTAATCTTTGCCGTATTGGTGGCTAAGTTGACATTTACTTCATTTACGCCCTCCACACCATGCAGAGCCTTGTCTACATGAGCAGAACATGAGGCGCAACTCATGCCACGAACGGGATATTTTTTGGTTGTCATATTTTATTCTCGTTTTGGTTTGTAGTTTGGAGGTTATGAGGTTATAAAGTTGCATTATGTTGAGAATCCACCTAAATAAATTCATAACCTTTCGGCATTTATAAAATTGTGCTATAAAAAGGCGACAATTTGCACATTCGCACATTTACACATTTGCACATTTCCTCCGCATTTGCCTATTTATTATCAATAGTTCACACGTACACCTGCATACACCATGACACCATGTACGGGGCCCCACACTTGTGTGGCATCAAAGCGTTCACTCCAAGGGTGTTCGGCATGCAATATAGGATTCTTCTGCTTGTAATTGGTCAAGTTTTCACCACCCACATACACACTGCAATGGCGGAACCAGCGCGTCACTTGAGCATTCAACTGGCCATAGGGTGAGAAGTGGGTAGGAGCACCAGCCTCGCCATTATTGATTAAGCGGCCTCCGCCATTGAGTTGGGCCGTAAGGTCGAACTGCCAAAGTTCGAGCGGTGTCTTATAAGAAGCCGTAAGTAGGCCTTTGTATCGACTAGTCAAGGGTTTCTCTTGCAAGCGACCGTCCGTAAACTGTCGAACAAAGTTATAACGATAGGCTGCCGTGAGCGTCATGCCTCGGAACAAGGGATAAGAGGCATCAACTTGCACGGTATGTGAATAAGAACGTTTGCCATTCAGGTTGCGTAAATAGATGTGTGCAACATCTGCGTCATAGTCTACTACCATTTGTTCCTTGAAGTCGGTGAAGTAATAGTCGGCATTGATGTCGAGTATATGACCGCCCACGCGCAACTTCAAGTTGGTACTTAGTCCATAGTTCCACGCTGCCTCTTGGTTTAACTTATCAATCGTTAACGTGCGGTTGCTGGCCATTAAGTAGTTATATTCGCCCAAAACATGCACCGTACGATAGCCCTTACCTGCCGAGAGTCGCAAATTGAACACATGATTGGGCGCATACTTTAGGTGGAAACGTGGGGTAACAAACGTGCCGTACTGCGAACTGTGGTCGGCACGGAGTCCAGCCATTATCACCCATTGGTTGTGCCAATTAAAAGTGTATTGAACATAAGCACCGGGGGTCGTTTCCTTTTCGTTCCATTGTTGCAAAGGCGCATTAACATCATGTGTCAATCGATAGCGTTGCTTATAATAGTCATGGTTCAGGCTCAAGCCAGCCGAAATACTGTGTTGCTCAGTAAAATTCGTTTCGAAGAGCAACGAAGCATACCCCGTCTTTTGCGTTACATCATATACACGATGCCCATACGTAGCATCAGCGTCATGATACGTACCAGAAAGGATGAGTGCCAAGTTCGTTCCTTTTTCTTTATTCAATATGAAAGCATTCTTGGCGAAGCCATTGAAGCGTGTTGTCTCCATGTCAATGCCATAACGTTCTCCTTCGACATTATGTGCAGTATGGTTGGTCTGTCCGCCCTCACGCTTCTCCGTCAGACCACTGATAGCAGCTTGAAAGATGTAACAATCGCTCACCCAAGCCCAACGGTTCATCACGTTGCCTTGACGCACTTTGGGCTTATCTAAGAATCCATCGTTATTTTCGTCATGATGACCAAAGGTATCTTCATAATGCGCCAAAATACCTGTACTCAGTTTCTTCGACTTATCAAGATGAATGTTGCCGTCAACGTTTGCCTCAATGCGGCTCTTTGAGTCTGCAAAAAGGTTTACCTCAACAGAAGGATCGGCCTGTGGCTTTTTATATTCCACATTTATCTGTCCCGTGATGCTTTCGTAGCCATTCTTCACCGAAGCACTTCCCTTCGATACTTGAATACTCTGCATCCAAGGCCCCGGCACATAACCCAGAGCGTAAGGTGAAGCAGCGCCGCGCAAGTCGGGTACATTTTCGCTCAACATCTGCACATAAGTGCCAGCCAATCCGAGCAACTTAATCTGCTTTGCTCCCGTGGCGGCATCACTATAGCTCACATCGACCGAGGGATTGGTAGTAAAGCTCTCGCCCAAATTGCAGCAAGCGGCTTTAAACAATTCGGTGCGCGTCATGAGCAGCGAATTTTCGGGGCCACTCATACGTGAAACAGATTTGCGTTTCCCCACCACTTGTGCTTGGTTCAGTTCCTTCTCTTGTGGAGCAATCGAATCGGTGTCACTCATCTGCGCTTGTGCAGCATAGGTCAGTGCAAAGGCAGAAGCGGTCAAAAAGTAACGTTTTGTCTTATGCATCGTTTTGTTGTTTTATTTTCTGAGTGCAAAGGTATAGGGTTTACACATAAAGCGCATTATACAATTTTGTAAATGTGTTGCATCTTATTTCTGGCTCTGTAACGAATCGTGTGGGTAAACTACAATTTATCGACCTAACCTGGGGGCGACGCGTCCCCGCGTCGGCAGCAGCATGCTTTGGACATCTACTTATAGTCGCTACATAACATACACTTTACAAACTCTTGTCGAACAACATATGATTCATTGTTTATGGAAATATTATCCCGAAATCACGTTAATAAGGATAATATACAGGTGAAAAGGTTTATCATATCAGATAAAATATGTAATATTGCAGTATGGGAAGAAAAGCAGTAACACTCGATGAACAAGTATCTTTACTTCGTAGTCGTAATATGACTATATCAGATGAACTAAAAGCAAAAGAGATTCTATTTGATGTAGGTTATTTTCGTATGGGATTTTACTGGTTCCCATTTGAACAGACATATCCGGACAAACATCATCGTGACCATCTATTTAAGGAGGGTACTAATTTTGATGATGCAGTAAAACTGTATTACTTTGACTTTAACCTTCGTAATATTCTCTTAAAACCACTTAGTAGGATTGAGATAGCTTTCAGGACAAAGGTTGTTTATATAATATCAAATCATTATAGAGAAAGTCCTACATGGTTTGTTGACACCTCGGTTGTAAGTAGGCAACAAGCAAGTTCTTTTGAAAGTAAAGTTTACCAGTCTATATTGGATAAGATACAGATTATTAAATTACATCATAGGCATCATATCAATGATAAATTTGCTCCAGCCTGGAAGACTTTAGAGTTTATGACATTAGGCGAGATGGTTCATCTTTTCAAATCCATAAAGGATGAAAATTTGAAATTACAGATTGCAAACCATTTTGGAGTGAAGAAATTAGTCACCTTTGAAAATTATCTCGAACTTATTAAGGATCTCAGGAATACCTGCGCCCATGGGAATGTCCTGTATGATTTTACTCCTGAGAAATCCATTCGTAAAGGTCCGGCGATGAAAAAAGGCATAGGTGAAAATCAAAACTTAAATGGTGCCTTAAGAGTTGTTTTGTTTATGATGAAACAAATCTCAGAAAATCGTTATAATGACTTAATAAAAGAGATTGATGCTCTGATTGCAAAGTATAGTAAATTCTCAGTTGTCGAAGGCATTTTGTCATCCATCAGTGGATTAAATCAGTTGCATAGAGAATAATTGAACAACTTTTTGTGAAATCATTTTGCAGTTTCATATAAAAGTTGCACTTTTGCATCACAAAAGTGCCGGTAATGACTCTAAGGCTCATTGCCAACACTATAAAAGGGAAAAAAGAGGTCGGGTATTTCGCTGCTCGACCTTGTTTTTTTTTATAATAAGCCATAATATCCGCTACCCTATTAACGCGAGTTCGGGATAAGAAACGCAAAAAAACAAATATAGATTCAAGATAGAAGGGCTGCTTGGATTGCACTTCTATCTTGAATCTATACTAAAAAAGCACTTTCAGATAATGGTAGCACACAAAAAAGACGACGAAAGCGTATGATGTCTGATGCAGAAGTCATCACCATACTGATATGTTTTCACTTTAATTCTTATCGTAATTTTAAGCACTATTATCTTTCATGCGTACAAACTTTGTGGAAAGGTTTATTTCCACAAACTTTTTCGTATAACCGTTTTATTGAAGTCATGTCTCGTTGTTTTGTTGCAATGACCATATTTTTGAAATTAGCATTGTTTGGTAAATGTACAGGCATTAGCTTTGTTGATAGTACATGCATACCTGTCATACACAACAAACGTTTTTTCAGCATGAAAGTTTTCAAGGATATTGCCACTATAGGGAAAAGTACTATGGGGTGGTACATCGATTTTAAACTACATCTGCTATGCAATGAAAAAGGTGAGATAACAAACTTTAACCTAACGAGAGCCTGTGTAGATGATCGCGATGTAGATGTTATGAATGCATTGACTGACAAAGCATTCGGCAAACTATATGCAGATAAAGGGTACATATCTCAAACTCTTTTTGGCAGGCTTTGGGATAAGGGTGTTCATATTATTACATGACTTCGCTCAAACATGAAACAGAAGCTGATGCCACTTTATGATAAGATTATGCTACGAAAAAGAAATGTAATCGAATCTGTAAATGATATGCTCAAAAATGTAGCTCAAATTGTACACACTCGTCATCGAAAAAAGCGAAACCTATTACTAAGTTTCGCTTTAAAGTCAGAAAGTTCCAATAAAAAAAGCGAGACTTGTGTAAAGCCTCGCTTTAAAGTCGTAAAGAGGCGACATTTGGCTCATGGGTTGCCTTCTTTAAATAAAAAAAGCGAGACTTGTGTAAAGCCTCGCTTTAAAGTCGGAAAGAGGCGACATTTGGCTCATGGGTTGCCTTCTTCCAATAAAAAAAGCGAGACTTGTGTAAAGTTTCGCTTTAAAGTCGGAAAGAGGCGACATTTGGCTCATGGGGTGCCTATCTCCAATAAAAAAAGCGAGGCTTGTGTAAAGCCTCGCTTTAAAGTCGGAAAGAGGCGACTCGAACGCCCGACCCCTACGTCCCGAACGTAGTGCGCTACCAACTGCGCTACTTTCCGATTTTGCGGTGCAAAGTTATAAACATTTTTAGAAATGGCAAAACTTTGCACAGCTAAAATAGTGGTCTATTTTATTTCTGTACGACAACGTCAACTACAATCTTCGAATGTTCAGGGTCGTTGGTGATGAGCAACACGCGACGACGGCCCTTAAAATAGGTAGTATTGGCATTGATCGTTATTTTCAACTTTTCGTCCTGGCCTGGGTCAATACGGCGTTTGTTAAGACTTACGCTGATACCAGGGTTATACACCTGTAAGGCGTTGATGACGAGCGGTGTTTTACCCGTATTGCGTATCATGAGTTGTCCCGACACTTTCTTCTTCTTACCCAACGGAGGTAAAGTGATATGGGTGCTATCCAACTGTGCTACGGGGGCAAGGGCCAATCCTGAAGGCGTTTCGATAAAGTCGGGCAAGAGCGTAGCCGACACGTTGATTTCCGTCTCCTTGCTCACACGGTCGCCCATAAAGCGACTTAAGTAGACGCTCGTCTGCGTCAGTCCCATCGTATGCAACTCGTTGCTATTAAGCGTGAGCAAAACGCGCCCCACACGTCCTGGACGGATCACGGCAGGGTCGGCCTGTGCCGTAAGGTATTTGGGCAAGTGCATCAACTCTGGGCGGTATGACTTCTTGCTGGAGTTCAGTATTGAGAGTACAACGGTAGGTGTGTCACCCTTATTGACATCATCAAACTCTATGTCGTCTGTACTCAAATAGTAGTCACCTACCTTGTAAGGATATTCAGCCGTGTGTTCTACTGCCTCATTCATGGCTACGACACCTACTAATTGCAAATAATGAGGTTTATCGTCTAAATTGGTGTAAACGGCCAGTCCTTTATTGAAGTGGCCCAACATCTCAGCATCATAAGTAGCCTTTATCATGCCACTACCACCAGGGCCTATGGGCGTTATAGTCCACTCCGCATCGGTGCAACCGCAGTCGGTACGCACGTTGGTAATCAATAAGTCTTGTGTGCCCTTATTCGTTACTTTAAAGGTGGCCGTGCGAGGGTGATGCCAAAGCAACGTACCCATTTCTTGTGTTGTATTTTCAAATTCCAACCGTGGTTGTGCCTTAACACTCAAAGTAGCCATCAAGACCAACGACAGCAGAACGAATAGATGTTTCATTCGATTTTTTTATTTTTTAAAATCCTTGGGATTGTCTGTAAAAAAGATGATGCAAAGTTAAGAAAAAAAAGCGAGTTGTCGAAGTCGTCTAAACTTTTCTGACGAAGATTTGAATTGGAGTTTGAACTCTTCTAA
>ERZ1032078.952-NODE-952-length-11287-cov-5.861289_pt1 | contig 11287 bp, 10 predicted proteins | sample MGYA00517101_ERZ1032078 | MGnify/ENA primary metagenome ERZ1032078 (study PRJEB33719, sample SAMN04261301) | wastewater metagenome | biome: rural village; feature: human; material: feces | host: Homo sapiens | place: El Salvador | collected 2013-01-14 ... | reverse complement strand
TATTCAAAGGCAAAGTAATACGTATTCATTTTGCAAGTATTATTAATATACATGAGCAAGTATCATTAATTGAGCCCACTTTAAAAAAGTAAGGCTTGTTTTAGATGTTTATTTATCACTAAAACAAGCTCTGGTTAATGCTGTTATTAGATGCAGTTGGGTAGTCGTGCCTCAAAGAAATATTCTGACACCAATGCATGGTCAGACTGAATTCAATATAAAACAAGCCGACACGCCAACTAAAGACAACAGGGGCAATATCATCCTGCTCCATATTAGAGAAAACGATATTGTCCCTGTTGATAGGTATTGAGAAATACTACTAAAAAAATCTTCTTATGCCTTAACAGCCTCAACGAGCTCTTCAGGTGTAACAAGAGTCTGCTCGCCAGTAGCCATGTTCTTGAGAGTGAGCTTGCCCTGAGCAATCTCCTCCTCGCCAGCCAGCACTACAAACGAAACCTGCTTGGCGTTGGCATAAGCCATCTGCTTCTTCATCTTGACGCTGTCAGGATAAATCTCGGTGCGGATGCCAGCCTCACGGCAACGACGCAATACGGGCAGACAGTAGGCTGTCTCAGTAGCGCCGAAGTTGATGAACAGCAACTGAGTGCCCTGCTCTGCTTCCTTAGGATAAAGGTCAAGACCACCGAGCACGTCGTAGATACGGTCGGCACCGAACGAAATGCCAACACCTGAAATGCCTGGCAGTCCGAAGATACCTGTAAGGTTGTCGTAGCGTCCGCCACCAGTAATTGAGCCGATGGCATAGTCGAGAGCCTTCACTTCGAAAATGGCACCCGTATAGTAGTTGAGGCCACGTGCCAAGGTAAGGTCAAGGTCAATCTGATTGTGCAGACCGCAGGTCTTGAGAGTATCAAGAATGAATCGTGTCTCCTCAACGCCCTTCATACCTACTTCAGACTGTGCAAGCACCTGGGCTATTGTGGCGAGTTTCTCGTCGTTGGTACCCGTGAGCGCAATTATCGGCTGCAACTTCTCGATTGCTTCGTCAGAGATGCCGTCGCGACGCAACTCTTCGTTGACAGCATCAATGCCAATCTTGTCGAGCTTGTCGATGGCTACGGTTATGTCGACAATCTTATCAGACTCACCTATAGTCTCGGCAATACCAGTAAGAATCTTACGGTTGTTTATCTTAATAGCTACACGCACTCCGAAACGTGTGAATACGGTGTCGACAATCTGCATCAGCTCCACCTCATTGAGCAACGAGTCGGAACCTACAACGTCGGCATCACACTGGTAGAACTCGCGATAGCGTCCCTTCTGCGGACGGTCGGCACGCCATACGGGCTGTATCTGATAGCGCTTGAACGGCAACTGAATCTCGTCACGATGCTGCACAACATAGCGTGCAAACGGAACAGTGAGGTCGTAGCGCAGACCCTTCTCGCACAGCTTTGTAGCAAGATGGAGCGGATTGCGCTGCATGAGTTCGTCGTCAGAGAGTTTGGCGAGATAGTCGCCCGAATTGAGCACCTTGAAGAGCAGCTTGTCGCCCTCCTCGCCATACTTGCCCATCAGCGTAGACAGAGTCTCCATGGCAGGAGTCTCTATCTGACGGAAACCGTAGAGGGCGTACACTTCGCGTATGGTATCGAATATATAGTTACGCTTGGCCATCTCGACGGGCGAGAAGTCGCGCGTACCTTTAGGTATACTTGGTTTTGCCATTTATTGATTATAAATAAAAGAACTATTTGCGAACGATTGTCTGGTCGCGGTCGGGGCCTATTGAGATAATGCGTATCGGGGTCTCGAGATACTCCTCGAGGAACTTGACATAGGCATTGAACTCTTCGGGGAACTGGTCCTCGCTTGTGAAGCGTGTCATGTCTACGTTCCAACCCTTGAATTCCTTGTATACAGGCTTTGCATCGTACAGTTCGTAAGGCAGCTCAGTAGTCTGTGTGCCGTCAGGCAATTCGTAGGCTACGCAAGCCTTGATAACTGGGAAACCGTCGAGCACGTCGCTCTTCATCATGATGAGTTCAGTAACGCCGTTGATCATGACAGAATACTTGAGCTGTACGAGGTCGCACCATCCGCAACGGCGCTCACGACCCGTAACGGCTCCGTATTCGTGACCAAGGTCGCGAATCTTGTCGCCAGTCTCGTCAAACAGCTCTGTGGGGAAAGGACCTGCACCTACACGTGTGCAATAAGCCTTCATGATGCCATAGACATTGCCAATACGGTTAGGACCAATGCCCAATCCAATGCAGGCACCGGCGCAGATGGTGTTAGAAGAAGTAACGAAAGGATAAGATCCGAAGTCAACGTCGAGCATAGTGCCCTGGGCACCCTCACAGAGAATGTCCTTGCCTGAGCGCAACACGCGGTTGATCTCGTGCTCAGAGTCTACAATCTGGAACTGCTTGAGGTATTCGATGCCCTCCATCCATGTCTTCTCTACTTCGGTAATGTCGAAGTCGGTGTAGCCAAGAGCTGCAATCTGCTTGAGGTGAGCAGCCTTGTGAGCCTCATATTTAGCCTGGAAGTTGTCAAGGATGTCGCCTACACGGAGCCCGTTGCGCGAAACCTTGTCGGTATATGTCGGACCGATGCCCTTGCCGGTAGTGCCTACCTTGTTCTTGCCCTTAGAGGCTTCGATGGCAGCATCAAGCACACGGTGTGTAGGCATGATGAGATGTGCCTTCTTTGAGATGTGCAGACGGCTCTTGAGGTCGTGTCCGCTCTTCTCAAGATCCTTGGCCTCCTGCATGAAGAGGTCGGGAGCGAGCACTACGCCATTGCCGATGATGTTAACCTTACCTCCCTGGAAAATGCCCGACGGGATGCTGCGGAGTACATACTTCTGGCCCTCAAACTCGAGAGTGTGGCCTGCATTAGGACCGCCCTGGAAACGTGCGATCACATCATACTTCGGGGTGAGGACATCAACAACCTTGCCCTTACCTTCGTCGCCCCACTGCAATCCGAGCAGGACGTCAACTTTTCCTTTGTTCATATATTTCCTTGTTTTTCTTTCTCTGTCCCTGCGGACCGAGTATGTTTTTTGTTAATGTTCGTATCTTGACCGGCTCGTCGCTGGCATGAAGCACACATGCCGAAGACATAGAGCGCATAAGCCGTTGGGCGGAAGCGTCGTGTCTTGGCTCCTGGCAGCTTATCCAATTCGGCTGGCGCACTTACCTCCATCGTACGGCCACACAGCGTACACACCTGACGGCAACGTGTCCTCGTGGGGTCTACGGCTTCGTAGCGTGTGCAGTTCTGCATTCTGAGGCACACTATGAGCCGCAGGTCGACAAGCAGCCGAAGCGTGTTGTAGAGCGTGGCACGGCTTACCTTGAAGCCATGGCTTGCCATCTGTGCCGCAATGTCTGCTATAGAGAAAGGTGCATCCATAGAGCATGCTGCGTCAAGTATGGCTCGCCGTTCGGGTGTGCAGCGACAGTTCATCGTCTGCAAGCTGCGAGCGAGTGTAGCATGTGCATTTTGTATAGCATCTTCTTGCATCATGTTGCAAAGTTACGTTTTTTTGGCAATTCAACCAAGAAGATATGCTAAAAAGCGTCAAATCCTGCGTCATTCAGTATCGTGGCGGCTGTTTTGGCATGCGTATGGTCGGTGGATGCCATGTATTGCATACATGACACGAGGGCATGAAGCAGCTGGCGGTCGGCTGTAAGGATGTCAGCACGGGCTGCTTCAAGCAGAGCGTCAATAGTGGCTTCGCCTACTGTACGTCCCCGCTTCAGCAATCGGCACACGAGATGATAGGCTCCGGTACGCACGGAAGCGTCTGGCTGGCGGAGCATCTGTAGCGCCAGACTGTCGGCGCATTCGGCGTGCTGGAAGAGGTTGAATACTGCCATCTCCATTATCTCGGACGTGAGTTGGGAGGTTGTGGCCCATCTTACGGCTTCGTCGCAGTCGAGCTGTCCGGGAGGCATTATGAGCGTGGCAAGCAGCCGGCACTCCCTCACTCCGCTCTCTGCCCATAGGGCTCGTGCCAGTTCGGCATCTTGTCCATACTGTGAAGCCATTCGCTTCAAATCGAGCAACTGGATACCCCAGTTTATCTTGTAGTCGAGTCCCTTGCGTCGCATAGAGGCAGCAGCTACTCCGTTCATGTAAAGGCGGAATGAACGCTTTATCTGTTTCACCTGTTCAGATGTTGGCATAATATGTTGTTCAGTCATGAGTTCTATGTTGTTCGGTCATGAGTTTGTGGTGTATTCGCGCGAATAGCGCATCATCTGCTGACTATACGTCTCGCTGTAGTCTACAGTTACGTCAGTAGGAGTTCCGTCAGCATCAGTTATCAGCATCATACGTGGATTAATAAAACCCTTGTATGGTGCTATGCCAAGAGCACGATAACGTTCAAGCAGCTCTTCGTGCAAACGGGCATCGACACTTATGGCGTATTGTTCTACAAGAGCCTTGGCAGCCTCATAGTCGCCCTCGCTCTTTATACGCTGTATCTCACCAAGCAGGGCTGCGAAAGCATCGCGCAGACGGCTGTAGTCGGAAATCAGCACACGTGTTTTGCCCTCCTGCTGTACGAGCTGTACGGCTTCGGGATAATGGCTTAATGTCCATCGGGCTATGAGGGCACGGTTGCGCATGTGGGCCTCTTCTATCTGATGGCCGGGCTTGATGCGTGTGAGCTGTGTGAGCAAACCGTTCATCATATATGTATAGTACTGGGCACGATAGGCCTCGGCGTTGGGTGTGAGTCCGAGCTGCACGAGTTTAGGGTCTGCAATATAATATAAACCGAACAGGTCGGCACGTGCCTCCTCTATTGTCGAACCATACGAACCGAGAGCGTCGGCAGAGACTCCTGGCAATAATTGACCAGAACCATGGCCGAGACACTCATGGAGGTCGGTATGCAAATCATCACACAAATCTCCATAAAGGTTGATGAGAGAGCGAGTAGACTCGTCGTTGATTGCAAATTCCTCAATAAAACCATTGCCTCGTGACGCCTGATTATAAGCATGTGTAAGATTACCTATAGTAATACTCTTGGAACCATATTGAGCTCGTATCCAATCGGCATTGGGCAAATTGATGCCAATAGCAGTAGACGGATACTCGTCGCCACCAAGCATTGCCGCGCAAACCACATTGGCGGTAACGCCAACTACCTTTGGCTTGCGGAAACGCGGGGCGACTGGTGAGCGGTCTTCAAACCATTGTGCATTGGCAGAAAGGGTCTGGGTACGCTTTGTGGCTACCGGGTCTTTGTAGTGGACTATTCCCTCCCACGAGCCTTTTAGTCCGAGCGGGTCGCCATATACTTCTATAAATCCGTTGATGAAGTCGATGCGTCCCTCGTGTTCCTTCAGCCATTCTATAGAGTATTTGTCGAAGACATGGAGGTCGCCGGTACGGTAGTATTCAATAAGAAGACCGATGATTTCCACCTGTAACTCGTTCTCGGCAACTGCCGAAGCCTTAGTAAGCCAATCAACGATTTGCTCAATTATAGGTCCATAAAGTCCGCCCTCACGCCACACGTCCTCTTCTATCTTTCCGTCAGAAGCACGGCGAAGCGTAGAATTAAGTCCATAGGATATTGGGGTGGCATTATTGGGGTCGGCCTGGCGCATATTGGCATAATAGTCTTCCACCTCTTTTTGTGTGAGATTATCATAGAAGTTGCACGCCGAGGTGGCAACAAGGTCGTCGCCAGCACGCTGGTTGACGCGCTTCGGCATAATGGCAGGATTGAATATTACCGGACATAGCTCATCCAATTCGTTGCAAACCCATTGCGTGTCGGAAAGCTTTAGGCTGTACTTGGAAAAAATGCCGTCCTTTGAGGAGGCAGAAGACTTGTCGGAAACTGTCTTTGCAGTTGCCATGACTAAGTTTCGGAAATAAGTTTCTGTAAATCCCGGTACAAACTTCTCGCATCCGTAGTGGTGATGTATTCCATTGGCAAACCACACACGCTTCAGATAATCGGCAACGGCACGGAACTCGTCCGACTGACGATTGCCTACATAGCCGTCGTACACAGCTTCAAGCAAGAAGCGTATGCGCAGATTGTAACGGCCGAACTGATCGGTCGTGATGTCGCGTCCGCACAATGTGGCTTTGGCGAGATAATATATGTAGAGTTTCTGACGAAGCGTCAGGTTCTCAAATCCGTCGAGACGATAGCGGAGCATCTGTATGTCGGCAAAACGCTCGTCGGTATAGTTGAATTGATGGGTCATTGTTGTTGGTTGAATTTGTTACAGTTCGTCTTGATACTGGCGTGGAGTCTTGCCCACAATCTGGCAGAAAGCTCTATAGAACGACTGCCGGTTGGCAAACCCTACCATATCAGAAATCTCCTCTATGCGCAAGCCGGCATAACGCTGGTCTTGCAACAAAGCCATCGCCTCCTCAATTCGCAGCCGGTTGACAAACTGCGAGAAGTTGGCATGATAGCGCACGCTGAGCACTATGGAAACGTAGCGCGTATTGGTGTGCAGAAGTTCAGCGAGCTGTGAGGCCGTGAAGCTGCTGTCGCGATAGCGTTTCTCTACGACAAGCGCTTGCAATATCTGCTCCTTAAGTTTGTCGAAGGTTTCGCGCGAGATTTTTGTCAGATACACGGGAGCCTTCTTTGCTTTGGCTGTCTTTTCCATTTAATGATGTTTTGCGTATATTTAGCTGACTATAGCGTGTCACATTCTGTCAGCCACAACGTAGAGGCGGCATCGGTAGGCATGCGCCAGTCGCCACGTGGCGAGAGCGTGACACTTCCCACCTTGGGACCGTCGGGCAGACACGAACGCTTGAACTGCTGCTGGAAGAAACGTCGTATGAATGTGCGCAGCCAATGCTTTATCACGTCGTCGTCGTAAGTCTCAACGCTAAATGCATGACGGGCAAGCATGAAGAGCTTGGCAGGACGGAATCCGAAACGCAGGAAATGATAGAGGAAGAAGTCGTGCAACTCGTATGGGCCCACAAGATCTTCGGTCTTCTGGCTGATGTTGCCGTCCTCGTCGGCTGGGATTAGTTCTGGCGAAATCGGTGTGTCGATAATATCAAGCAACGTCAGACGCGACTGCTCGTCAACACTATTGTTGGCCACATGGCCCACAAGGTAGCGTATGAGGGTCTTCGGTATGCTGGCATTTACTCCGTACATCGACATGTGGTCGCCATTGTACGTGGCCCAGCCAAGTGCCAGTTCGCTAAGGTCGCCTGTACCAATGACGAGGCCACCCAACTTATTGCTGAGGTCCATAAGTATCTGTGTGCGCTCGCGAGCCTGACCGTTCTCGTAAGTCACGTCATGTACGTTGATGTCGTGGCCGATGTCCTCAAAGTGCTGCGTTACGCTCTTGGCTATAGGTATTTCGCGTATGGTAATGCCGAGGCTCTGCATGAGCGAGATAGCATTGTTGTAAGTACGGTCGGTAGTGCCGAATCCCGGCATCGTAACGCCAACAATACCCTTACGGTCGTAGTCCAACTTGTCGAATGTCTTGACACATACCAGCAAGGCAAGAGTTGAGTCCAAGCCTCCGCTTATGCCTAGCACGACACGCTTGGAACATGTGTGTACAAGACGCTTGGCAAGTCCGCACACCTGAATGGAGAAAATCTCGTCGCAAGAAGCAAACATGTCGCCACTTGTAGGTATGAACGGATGGGGGTTGACGTTACGCAAGAGAGCGAAATCGCGAGGCTCAACTGCATCTGTCGAAATAATTGTGACTGGAGTCTCGTTCTTGGCACTTGCCTGTACGAACGATGTGTTCTTGCGGCGCTCTGTACGCAATTTGTCTACGTCAATCTGGCTGATTACGAGCTGCTCGTTTAGAGAGAAGCGTTCTGACTCTGCCACCATAGCGCCATTCTCGCAAATGTAAGCGTTGCCGCCATAGACCACGTCCTGAGTACTCTCGCCGAATCCGCACGAACTGTACACGTAACCGCATATCAGTCGGGCGCTCTGCTGAGAGATGAGAGAGCGTAGATAGGCATTCTTGCCTATGAGGTCGTCGCTGGCCGAAAGATTGAGAATAATGTCGGCTCCAGCAAGTGCTATGTCGTTAGAAGGCGGAACTGGAGCCCAAAGGTCTTCGCACAGTTCGATACCAAACTTCACTCCGTCGCAGGTCTGGAACAGCTGAATACCAGGTTGTACGGTGATGGTGTTGCCTGCAAAGCGTACTTCTGTAGGACGTACTATATCATCAACGGAAGCAAACCAACGCTTTTCGTAGAATTCAGCATAATTGGGCAAATAGCGCTTGGGCACTATGCCGAGAATATTGCCGTGCTGGCACACTACAGCGCAGTTGTACAGTCCTGAACCAATACACACTGGCGTTCCTACGACGCAGATTATGTCGAGCTTGCGAGAGAAGTCTAGCAACTGCAGAATGCGCATCTCGGCTTGCTCAATAAGCGTCTGCTGGGCAAAGAGGTCCTGACATGTGTAGCCCGTAACTGACAGTTCCGGGAACACGATTATCTCGACTCCCTTGCCTTCAGCCTGGGCTGTAAGACTCTCTATTTGCTTTATATTGTAATCGGCATCAGCAACCTTCACCGAAGGGATGGCCGACGCAACTGTGATGTAACCGTACTTCATTTCTTTATTATCTGATTGTTACCTGTGTAGCTCCATAACCATATTCCTGGAATGAGGCGTCCTGATAGGGATAATTTTTATAACGATAGCGCAACTCGTTGATTATAGCGTGACGAAGCACACCCTCGCCCTTGCCATGAATGAACACGATGTGGAGTCCCTTATTGTGCTTGTTCTCCTCAAGAATTCGGCGGAAGTAGTCAAGCTGATAGTTCAAGATGTCTGAAGTGCCCATTCCTGCTGTAGTCTCAAGGAGTTCGTCGGCGTGGAGGTCGACAACAAGCGGCTCGTCTGATGATTTCTTCGACTTGGCGTGCTTTGGAGTATTGAGCGATTCAAGCCCCTTCAACTTGCTGTAAGAAACATTCGACTGTATGTCTTTCTTGCTCTTGGTTTCCGTCTCTGTCGGCTCAACATATATAAGCTTCTCCGCCTCAATAGGTTTAAGCTGTGCCACCTCATCGTTTTTCACAACAGGGTAGAGCAGAGCAGGAGACTCAAAGAAATCGTTAGGCTGGAAGGTGTGCAACTTGTAGAACTTCACCTTGTCAATACGGAACTGAACATCGCAAACCGGTTTGGCTACGAAATCCTTGTCACGCTTGAACGAGAGAAGCTGGAATCGTACACGGTCAATCTCGTTGAGTTGCTCAAGGGCGAAACTCTCAACATAGAGTTTTGTATTGGGTTCAAGCTCGCCCTCGCCACGCAGGTGGAACGAATGGCCGTCTACACTCATATATAGATAATGTACATAATAGTTACTATCGTTGACCAAATAGCAGGCAAATGTCGACTTCGAGAAATTCTTTACATCCTCAGGAACGAAAGCGTAATAGAGGTTAAGCACATTGCCCCCTTTACGCTCTTCCACCTTAGCACGGTAAGTAATCTCACGGTCGGCAGCATCATATTCTTCTTCCTCGACAAGTTCGTCATCCATAGTGGCGTTGATTTTCGCCTTTACCGACATATTGAACGTATCGGGGTCGGCAGTTTCAGGAGTCTGTTCTGCCCCACCCTTCTTGACAGCCGAACGAGATGAAGAATATTCTTCGCCACTACCTGTCACTACAAGGTCGGATATGGGGGTTGGTATCTGAAATCCGTCTTCATCCTCAACCAAGGCTATGTCCTTACCTTGAAATCCAGCAATTTTTCCGCCGCCGATTTCGCTGAGAAATTGTACTTTATCACCTATTTTCATAATTGTAATCCTTTTTCGTTATTTTAAAATGATGATGCTCAAACGCTATGGAATGAGCAAAGAACTGTCTCCGTAGCTCAAGAACCGGAAGTCATGTGCCAAAGCATAATCGTAAATCTTGTGCCAGTCGCCATGAAGGAATGCACTCACAAGCAGCAGCAACGTCGACTGCGGCTGATGGAAGTTGGTGACGAGCATCTTCACAATCTTATATTCGTAGCCAGGGGCAATAATTATCTGTGTACTTGAATGGAGCGAATTGAGCGAGTGGCGGTCGAGATAAGCAAGTATGTTCTGTATTGCCTTCTGAGGCGTAACATTAGCTGCCATTTCGAAAGTCTCACCTTCGTAAGGCTCCCATTGGCCTACGTGCAATTCATCTTCAGAGAGGTCAAGGCTTTTCTCAAGTTTAACACCCATATAGTAAAGGCTCTCAAGCGTACGCACACTCGTAGTACCTACAGCAATGGCACATGCATTATGCTTTATGAGTTTCTCAAGAGTCTGACGATGCACGCAGATGTATTCAGTATGCATCTCATGGTCCTGTATTTCCTCAGACTTTACGGGTTTGAATGTTCCTGCTCCAACGTGTAGTGTCACCTCCTCACGATCGATTCCATGAGCGTCGAGCGACGCAAGCACATCTGACGTGAAGTGCAGGCCTGCCGTAGGAGCTGCTACCGAGCCTTTAATTTTAGAGTAGACCGTCTGATAAGTGGTCTTGTCACTCTCCTGAGTCTCACGGTTAAGATATGGAGGTATTGGCAATTCGCCTACAGAGTCGAGCAATTCGGCAAACGACACAGTATTATCATCCCATGTGAAGTCAACACGATAGCTCTTGCCTACGTCTTCGCGACGCTCGGCACAAAGAGTCACCTCACGTCCCTTAACCTCAAAGCTACGACGCAGAGTCTCACCCTTCCATTTCTTCAGATTTCCTATCATGCAAAGCCAAGAGCAAACACCTGTGGTCTGGAACATCTGTTCATAGTCGGCAGGCAAATAAGGCTCAAGCAAAAAGACTTCGATGAGTGCGCCGGTAGACTTGCGGAAGTGCAAACGGGCCTGAATTACCTTGGTGTTGTTGAACACCATAAGGGCTCCCTCAGGCAGATGATTTGGAATATTATAGAAAACATCTTCCGACACCTCACCATGCTTATAAAGAAGCAACTTGCTGTGGTCGCGTTGCGCAAGCGGGAACTTGGCAATACGCTCGTCGGGCAGAGAATAATTGTAGTCTTTAATATGTATATGTTTTGTTTCCATTTCCTTTTTTTTATCTTACTGATATTTCAATAATATTGTTACAATAATATGTTCTTAATAAAAAATAAACAAAGCTCGGAACAGAGTGAAGAGAACTGTCGCCACAAGCACAATGACAACAATGGCAACATCGCAAAGCCTATAGCCCGTGGATGAGTACTGAGTCGAAACATAATTGCCCTCACCAAACATCTTGT
>ERZ1032078.950-NODE-950-length-11300-cov-5.609960_pt1 | contig 11300 bp, 7 predicted proteins | sample MGYA00517101_ERZ1032078 | MGnify/ENA primary metagenome ERZ1032078 (study PRJEB33719, sample SAMN04261301) | wastewater metagenome | biome: rural village; feature: human; material: feces | host: Homo sapiens | place: El Salvador | collected 2013-01-14 ... | reverse complement strand
AAGTCGGACGGCGTGATGACCTATGAGGAATATCTTGCTGCAGACATCGACAGTGAAGTGACCGTTGAGACTTACATCCAGGCGAAGCAGGGATGGTGGGAGGATAACGGCCAGGGCGTCGCAACCTTCTATACACAGGATGCAGAGGGCGGATATTTCATCTATAACATGCCCTGCTCCGAAGAGGATTACAATGATAAGCTGACCGTCGGCGCAAAGATCAAGGTGACCGGATATAAGGCCGAGTGGTCCGGCGAGGTTGAGATTATGGATGCCACCTATGAGGTGGAGGACGGGACCTACGTGGCAGAGCCTCTTGATGTCACAGACAGCCTTGGCAGCGATGATCTGGAGAAGTACATGAACCAGAGCATTGCCATGAAGGGCCTTAAGGTAGAGGCAAGCAAGGATGCAAACGGTGAGGACGCAGCCTTCCTGTACAACTACGATGGCTCCGGAACCGAAGGTGACGATCTTTACTTCAATGTATCTGCAAACGGAGCAACCTATACCTTTACCGTAGAGTCCTACCTGTGCGGCAAGGATACCGATGTTTATAAGGCAGTAGAGAACCTCAACATCGGCGACACCATTGATATCGAGGGCTTCCTGTACTGGTACGAGGGAGCACAGCCTCACGTAACTTCTGTTACCGTGGAATAATCAACATCCGCTGATCGGAAACAACAGCATACAGGATCACAATAAGAGCAGAGGCGCAGTCCTTCTCCGGAAGATTTTCCAACCGGCGAAGGGGCGCCTCTGTTTTTGCTTCTCCTCTTTAGAAAATCTTCACAGATTGTTTATGAAAAACAGATTGTGACCAATGGTCATGTTTTGTATAATAGCAATCATAGAAAAGAAAAACAACAGCAAAGAGAAACAGTTCAGCATAAAAGGATGGAGGTAACCTATGTATTATTCCAGCGGAAATTATGAAGCTTTTGTACGTCCCATGAAGCCGGAAGGAGTCGACAGCAAATCGGCTTATATCGTTGGTTCCGGACTGGCAGCTCTCTCTGCAGCCTGCTTCCTGGTGCGAGACGGACAGATGAAGGGAAGCAATGTTCATGTCCTTGAGAAGGATGAGGTACCGGGCGGTGCCTGCGACGGACTGTATATCAATGATGTCGGCTACGTGATGCGCGGCGGCCGCGAGATGGACAACCATTTCGAGTGTATGTGGGATCTGTTTCGTTCGATTCCTTCGATCGAGACGCCGGGGGTCAGTGTGCTGGATGAGTATTACTGGCTGAATAAGAAGGATCCGAATTACTCCCTGTGCCGCGCGACGGAGAAGAGAGGGCAGGATGCACATACCGATAAGAAATTCGGACTTTCCGACAAGGGTGCAGAGGAAATCATGAAGCTGTATCTGACCCCGGATGAGGATCTGTACAATAAGAGAATCAATGAGGTCTTTGACGAAGAGGTTTTTGATACCAACTTCTGGATGTACTGGCGCACGATGTTCGCATTTGAGAACTGGCATTCCGCACTGGAGATGAAGCGTTACCTGCAGAGATACGTACACCATATCGGCGGACTTCCGGATTTCACGGCGCTTCGTTTCACCCGTTACAACCAGTATGAATCCATGATTCTTCCGATGATCAAGTATCTGGAGGGCTTCGGTGTCAGTTTCGAATATGGCGTAAAGGTTGACAACGTCAAGTTCGATATCCAGGGCGAGAAGAAGACAGCAACGGCCATTGAGGTGACAAGAGACGGCAAGAAGGAATTCATCCCGCTGACCGAAAATGATCTTGTATTCATCACAAATGGCGGATGCGTGGAGAATGCAGCGATCGGAAGTCAGAACAAGCCTGCTCCGTTTGATCCCCGTCTTCATGAAGGCGGAGGCTGGGATATGTGGCACCGCATTGCGCTGCAGGATCCTTCGTTCGGACATCCGGAAAAGTTCGATTACGATCCGGAGCAGACGAACTGGATGAGCGCAACGGTGACGACGCTGGATGATAAGGTTATCCCTTATATCAAGAATATCTGCCATCGCGATCCGTTCAGCGGCGGTGTTGTGACAGGCGGTATTGTTACCGCAAGAGATTCGTCCTGGCTTCTTTCCTGGACCATCAACCGTCAGCCGCAGTTCCGCGACCAGCCCAAGGACCAGTGCCTTGTATGGGTATACAGTTTGTTCTCCGATAAGCCCGGCGACTATGTCAACAAGCCGATGAGGGATTGCACCGGTAAGGAGATCTGCGAGGAATGGCTGTATCATCTCGGGGTTCCGATGGATGAAATTGAAGAGCTGGCAGAGAACAGCTGCAACACCGTTCCGGTTATGATGCCGTATATCACTGCATTCTTTATGCCGCGTGAGGCAGGAGATCGTCCGGATGTTGTTCCCAAGGGCGCAGCAAATTTTGCCTTTATCGGACAGTTCGCAGAGACTCCGAGAGATACGATCTTTACGACAGAGTATTCCATCCGCACCGGCATGGAAGCGGTCTACACGCTTCTTGACATTGACCGCGGCGTTCCGGAGGTCTGGGGAAGCACCTTCGATGTGCGTGATCTGCTTCACGCAACCGTTGCCCTTCGTGACGGAAGGCCGTTGAACGACGGTTCCATGGGACCTGTGGCGGATGCGGCACTGAAGGCAGCCATGCTGAAGATCCGCGGAACAGAAATCGAGAAGCTTCTGAAGAAATATCATGTGATCGAAGAGGCGGAGAAGAAGCCGGCCACAGACGCCATTAAGGATGCTGTGACGGACGGTGTCCGGAAAGCACGGGAAGGCGTAGAGGCTGCAAAGGAGAAGCTTCCGAAAAACGAAGAGGAAGCAAAGACTCTTGTGGAAGAGAATAAAGCCGCATTGGCAGCAGGTGCTGCGGTGGCCGTTGCACTCGGAGCGGCTGCACACCTGTTCCGTAAAAAGAAGTAAATAAAAAGTGCCCCGCAAAAAGAAACCAAGGTCATCCCTCACCAGGAATTCACGGTGGGGGATGACCCTTTTTCTGATCTCCCGGATCATGGGAAAAGGAAAAGCTGTCCGGAGGATTAATTGGCTTCCAGCAGGCGGTATCCGACGCCTGCCTCGGTGAAAATAAACTCCGGTTCGGCGGGATTCTTCTCAATCTTGCGACGGATGTTTGCCATGTTGACCCGAAGAATCTTGTTGTCGGATTTCATGTTCGGCCCCCAGATTTCCTGCATGATGGCATCGTATGTAATCACGCGTCCGGAATACCGGGCAAGCAGAGCAACAATGCGGTATTCGTTCTGCGTGAGATGTACGTCCTCACCGCGTACAAGAACCTTGTGCTTGTTGAAATCAATGTGGAGATCGCCGGCCTGGAACTGTTCACTTTCGGAGAGAGAGCTCTGCACGGCAGTGTGTGCATGCCGAAGCGCAGTACGAATTCTGGCAAGGAGCTCTGACGTACCGAAGGGCTTGGTGATGTAATCGTCGGCGCCGAGATCAAAGGCCTGAACCTTATCGTGTTCATGATCCCTGGCGGATACCACCAGAATCGGAAGGGTGGACCAGCTCCGGATTTTGCGGATGATTTCCACACCGTCCATATCGGGAAGGCCAAGATCCAGAACCACAAGATTCGGGCACTGGGAGCTGACGATGCTGAGAGCTTCATTCCCGGTGCGTGCGATCAGAACTTCATAATTGTTGGAACGGAGAACAGCTTTCATAAGATTGATGATGCTGTTGTCGTCTTCGATAATCAGAATGCTGTCGCGAATCTGCAAAATAGATCTCCTTTCTGCATGCGTCCTGCATGCAGATGCCGACCATCTGCCGGCATCGAAAATTCAGTTATCTTTATGCATAGGTGTTCTCCAGAGGAAGCTCGAACCAGACACGAGCGCCTCCTCCGGGAAGATTTTCTGCGTGCATGGTGCCGTGATGCGCAAGGACAATGGTCATACAGACAGAGAGTCCGATCTGCATACTGCGGCCGGAGGCTCTTGTATCACCGGCATGGAGAGGGAGACTCCCGTCAAAAAGATGCGGGAGAAGCTGCGGATCGATTCCTGTGCCGTCATCCTCTACGGAGAACACCGCATGTCCCGGGATGTGCATGACGTGAAGAACGATGCGGGTAATGTTCCCTCCGTGCATGACGGAATTGTCCAGCAGATTCAAAAGCACCTGTTCAATGAGAATCGGGTCCATCGGGACCAGTAAAACCTCATCCGGAACCTTAACCTCCACCGGAATGGAAGGACTGTGCTTGTGAAATTTCTGGATCGTGCTGCTGACGATTTCCTCGGCAAGCTCTTCGGTTTTGGTAATGTGAGCATTGGCACCGCTGCTGATTCGGGTGATCGACAGAATGTTCTCCACAATCCGGTTCAGCCACTGAGCCTCTGTCTTGATGTCACCGGTCAATGTTTTCTTCTGCTCATCATCCAGAGTGTCGTAATTGTCCAGAATGGCAGAGGCGGACCCTACAATCGAAGTCAGCGGAGTGCGGATGTCATGCGAGACGGAACGCAGGAGATTCGCACGCATCTGTTCGCGCTCCATCTGAAGCTTGATCTGCTCCTGCTGTTTGATCTGCGTCGTTAAGGCGCTGATCATGATGGATACAGTCAGCATGACGAAGAAGGTCAATGGATATCCGGTCAGTGAGAAATTAAGGCTGAAATAGGGGAAAGTAAAAATACAGTTGACGCCGAAAACCGCAATAAAGGAGGCAACGATGCCGTAGCTATAGCCTTCCGTAAAGCGGGAAATGAGAACGATGGCCAGAATGAAAATCAGAGGAACATACGCATCGGCCGTTACGAACTGCTGCAGAAGGAAGCAGAAGGTGCTGGTCACCAGAAGAATTCCGCTGGTCATGAGGCTGTTCTTCAGAATGGGATGCAGATTAAAATAATGCAAATCAAAGTTCTTCATATTCTAAGTACCTGGAGAACCATCTGCCAAAACCGGTCATGGATGATCTGTAAGAAGCAGAGGATCTTTTTGATCATGTAATACGGAAGACTGAGTTCAGATGCCGGTTCAAATCCTGATGACATTAGCATAAGGAGATCATACCTTCTATAAGTATAACAGAGCCTTGACGGAGACTTGACTCTGTGTGCGGGTTTCTTAGCAAAAAGCTAGCGAACATCATGGCCTGGTAAGACTACAATGACAGGCGGTTAATGGTGCGACGCTGTATTTGGAACGAATTATAATACGGCAAGTGTATACAGATGAATAATTCATACATAAAAGCAACAATTATTAAAAAAGTATAAACTTTTTCGCAATTAATCCGTTCCACTTCGGCGGAATCATGCTATTATGATATGCGATTTCCATACGAGAAACGAAGGGTAAGCGAAACAAGATGAGTATAGCGAAACCGCTGAGCCGGATAACAATTGAGGAAGCACAGATCAAGGCGGATCGGAAGAAGTGCCGGAAATATGATCAGTGCGGCCTTGGGGAGAAGGCTGTATACATGGGGAGCACAATGCACCCGAGGAATTACTACATTCCTTATGAGTCCATTACCAATGTGTTCAAGCGGGTTGGCGCAAGCAATCCGGATGGGAAGGGGTTCCTCGCTCCGGTGCTGTTCATCGTCGTTCGTTATGACGACGGAAAGGAGCAGGAATGCTCGTTCCGGTATCTTCAGGATGCCGATAAGATGCTGGATGATCTGGAGAAGAATCATCCGGAGATCCCGCTTCTGTCACCGGAAGGAATGCGGAGAAAGAAGGAACGGGAGGCGACAGAGGCCAGAATTCAGGCCAATGCGCTGACGCAGACGGCACTTCACAGTAAGAAGATCCTGGAGGATGCCCGTTGGGAGGTACATAAGCGTCCCGCTCTGTATGAAAAGCTTGCCGCCATGGCGAAGCTCAAGCGCCATGCAGATCTGATGAAGCCCTCTGTTCGTTACATTGCCGTCGGACTTCTTGCTGTCGGAATTGCCGCTGCATTAGCCGGTATTCTGATGATGCGGAGTGCGAGCCGGAATATCGGCGCTGTTGTGGCTCTGATCGGAATCATGCTTGTTTTTCTTGCCGTCAACAGCAAGGGCCTTCCGAGCAAACTGACCAATCGTAAGCTTCGTGACAGGGAATATGAGGAAGCACTGGATGCCATGACAAATTCACTGAAGCATCTTCCGGATTTTCCGATTCCCTGCTGCTATGCACATCCGTATACATTTGACCGCATGATCCGGATTCTTCAGGAGGAGCGGGCAGAAACACCGGAGGAGGCACTGAAGGTGCTGAAGGCGGACCTGAAATCCATGGATTCCAGCGTTGCGCTATCGGGGGACGATTTCAAACAGGTCGTCACCATCAAACCCTTGTTTACTGTGCGGGATTACAGATAGGGCCAATATCTGTGATTCTGCTAAGTAATACTATATGTTATGAGCTGGCCACAGGTACCCACAACATAAAAGTGTGACCAGGAAGGAGGAGATATGGCAACATTTTTAATTGGCCTTGTGATCCTTATCGGCGGGGGACTCCTGTACGGTAAGTTTTGCGAGAACGTCTTCGGACCGGATGATCGTGAGACACCCGCTTACGCGAAGCAGGACGGCGTCGACTATGTTCCGATGCAGACCTGGAAGAACAGCCTGATCAACCTGTTGAACATTGCAGGAACCGGCCCGATCCTCGGACCGATTCAGGGAATTCTGTTCGGACCCATTGCATTCCTTGCAATCCCGATCGGAAATGTCATCGGCGGATCCATGCATGACTATTTCAGCGGCATGATCTGCACCCGCGACGGCGGTGCCCAGATGCCTGAGTTTGTTAAGAACTACACAAACAAGGCTGTATACGTTCTGTATGATATCTTTATCTGCGTTCTGCTGCTCCTTGTCGGCGCTGTATTCATTTACACACCCGGAGATATCGCAGCAACACAGGTATTCGGCTTCGGCGGAACTCCGCAGGAGGCTTCCACCTGGATCATCTACACCGTGATCTTTGTTTACTATCTGATCGCAACGGTATTCCCGATCGATAAGATCATCGGCCGTGTGTATCCGATTTTCGGTCTGATCCTGGTGTTCTCTGCAGTTGGTATCTTCATTGCAATCTTTGCAAAGGGATATCCGCTGATCAACGTATGGGACAACTGGAATACGGTCGGACAGTTTGCAGCAGACGGAGGATTTGACTTCGGTGCTTACTTCGGACCGAATCCATTCTCCGGCGGACACTTCATCCCGCTTTTCTTCCTGACCGTTGCCTGCGGCATCCTTTCCGGATTCCACAGCACGCAGACTGCTCTTGTTTCCCGCACCATCCAGTCCGAGAAGGCTGGACGTATGACCTACTACAACATGATGGTTGTTGAGGGCTTCATCGCAATGTGCTGGGCAGCAGGAACCATGGCGATGATCAACCTCGGTGCATCCAATGGCGGCGTCACCATGGTGTTCTCTGATGAAGCTAAAGCATGGACCTATGTCACTGCAAACGGCGTTGTTTCCGCAACCTCTGTTGTCGGCATCATCTGCAAGAATGCTCTGGGGCCTGTCGGCGGCGTCATCGCCCTGATCGGTGTTATCATCCTTCCGATCACCTCCGGCGATACCGCACTCCGTGCACTTCGTCTGACCCTGTCGGATTCTCTGCACATCAAGCAGGAGAACAACAAGCAGCGCATCGGTCTTGCAGTTCCGGTCTTCGCGCTTGTTTATCTCATTCTGATCTGGGCGAAGAACGATCCTCAGGGCTTCAATACACTGTGGAGATACTTCGCATGGTCCAACCAGATGATCTCTCTGTTCGCTCTGGCCTGCATCACGGCATGGATGTATAAGAACGGCAAGGCGAAGTTCGTTTGGATTCCGCTGATCCCGGCTGCATTCTATGCATTTGCAACCTGCACGTTCATTGTCAATGCCAAGATCGGTCTTGGTCTTGACTGGCCGATTGCTTATGCGGTTGGCGCAATCTTCACCGTTGCTTATCTTGTGGTTTGTGTTCTCAACGGCAAGAAGAAGGCAAAGGAAGCGGCATAAGTCATCTGCTGCGGACAGACAGATGTCTGTCGAATCAAACATGGAAAAGAAAACCGCTGGACAGGGTACGTTCAGCGGTTTTTTTGAAGGAGAGAGTAGTTATGGAATTATTGGATTTTCTGCGGCAGGAAGGTGTTTCAGAGAGCATTCTCTCTGAGGTGGAGCACTTTCGAAGCTTTTATCGATTAAAAGAAGAAATGGAGAGACGGATTCCAACCCCGCAGTATTCCTATTACGGAAAAGAAATCTGGGAGCAGGCGCTTTCCACCCTCCTTGCAGGTGAAAATCTTCTTCTGGTGGGGCCTAAGGCAACCGGCAAAAACGTGCTGGCAGAGGGCTTGTCTGCGGCACTTCGCAGACCCGAGTGGGACGTCTCTTTCTATATTAATACAGATGCCGCATCGCTCATTGGGACGGACACCTTTGAGAATGGAAGGGTGACGCTCCGCAAGGGACCGATTCTGCAGTGCGCAGAGGAGGGCGGCTTTGGCATTCTGGATGAGATCAATATGGCCAAAAACGAGTCCCTTGCAGTTCTTCATGCAACACTCGACTTCCGAAGGATCATTGATGTTCCCGGTTATGACCGGATTGTTCTGAACGATGCGACACGCTTTATCGGAACCATGAACTATGGCTATGCCGGAACAAGAGAGATCAATGAGGCCCTGGCATCCCGTTTCATGATTATCCAGATGCCGGTCATTACAGAGGAGAATCTGAAGAAGCTGATTCTGGAGAAATATCCGGACATCAAGCCGGATTACAAGGACCAGTTTGCAAAGCTGTTTGAAGACATCCGCCGTAAATGCGAGGGCGGAGAGATCTCGACGAAGGCTCTGGATCTGCGCGGCCTTCTAGCCGCCATCCGGATGATGCACCGTGGTCTTCCTGCTGTTCAGGCCCTGCAGCTTGGAATTGTGAACAAGTGCTTCGATGATTATGAGAGGCAGCTTGTCAGCGATATGATTGCCGTGCGCTTCCCGGGAGATCTGGGAAAAGAGAGCATCTTCGCATAAGGACAGTGGAAGCTCTATGGAAATTACGGAATTTGAGAAAAAGCGTGCTGCGAATCTGATCTGGAACAGTGCACACGACTATACGATCGAAACGGGCTTTCGTGTCTATGATGCAGACGGGAAGGCAGATGTCTACTGGAATAGCATCGTAGGTGCCATTCACCTGCATTACGACTGGAAAAAGCTTCTTGTCTTTTACAACACCTTTCATGAGAAGATCAACCAGGAGGTGTATGAGAGCCTGTTCTGGCTGGCACTGGAGAATGCTGTCTATGAGAAGGAAAAGGATCTGCGGCCTGTTTTTCCTTACCTTCGGAAGCAGTATGCAAGAAACAAGCTGAACGCCATGCACGGACAGTTTTCGCTGGAGGATTCCGCCGGGCAGCGTCTCCTTGCGATCACACTGGGGCATTTCCGCAGGGCGCTGGGAGAGGATTGCGGGCTTCCGGATCTTGTAGATCGAAAGCTTCTGGATTCCATTGAGCTGGGATCGGAGCTGACCACGGACGAAATCATCGCAAGTCTTACGGCGACACTGGAGAAATATTTTACCTACCGGCCGGATGGACCGGATCTCCCGGGCGGGGACCGGAGAATTCCCAATCTGCTTTCCCTGTTCTCGCTGAGAAGACGGAGAAAAAACGGCTACGCGGAAATGGGACCGGTGAGGAAAATGTCTTTCGGCTACGGCGAGCATGTGTCCGAGTACGGAAGCGAGGTTCTGGATCAGAGCCATTTAAGCGTTGCCTTTGCCAATTACACGGCGCAGACGGATGAGGGCCTGAAGGAATACATCACCAACTACTTCGGAAAGCCGATTTATGATGCGAAGGAAACGGCAAAGCTTCAGAAGGATTACTGTTACGGGAATCATACAGACGTGAAGCTTCATATTACGCGCGGCGAATACACCGAGGAGATGCTGCGCGCAGGCTTTGCCGGAAAGATGCATAAGGAGGCTCTGAAGCAGGGGGAAGTGAACCGGAAGGCATATGCTGCGAAGGAAGGAATTTACCGTGTGCAGATTGATAAGCTGACCTCGCGGATCCGCAACTCGATTCTGACGCATCTGGATGATCAGATTGTAAAGTCAGCGGCAGGAAAGCTTCGCGGGGACCGGATCTGGCGCGCCCTGTATCTGGATGACAACAAGGTATTTGAAAAAAAGATTCTGGGGGATACGGGCAATATCACGGTGGACCTTCTGCTGGATGCCTCCACATCGCAGCTGCACCGACAGGAGACGGTGGCTACGCAGGGCTATATGATTGCGCAGAGTCTGACGAACTGTGGAATTCCGGTGCGGATGTACTCGTTCTGCTCCCTGAATGGATATACGATCATGAATCTCTATCGGGATTATCAGGAGACAGACAGGAACCGGAAAATTTTTGATTATTTTACGGCAGGAGCCAACCGGGACGGACTTGCGATTCGTCTGGCGGCCGGAATGATGAAGGACAATCACGCGGAGCATCGCATTCTGATCGTTCTGTCCGACTGCAAGCCGAACGATGTCATCAAGGTGAGAACCTCGACGGGGCGGTACAAGGACTATGCGGCCTCTCTTGGCGTGGAGGACACTGCGGCCGAAGTACATAAGGCGAGGATGTCCGGAATTACCGTGCTTTGTGTATTTACGGGTGAGGACGACGCGCTGCCGAATGTCCACCGGATCTACGAGCAGGATTTTACCCGCATCCGCCAGCTGGATTTGTTTGCGGAAGCGGTAGGAGCGATGCTGCAGAACCGGATCCGGGTGATGTAATCATGAACATGAAAAAACGGCCTTGATTTGCAGCAGCCTTCTCTTTGGCGGATCGTTAACGAGGGAAGAACGGTTCTTAGCACGATTTTAAGAATGACGCGTCGGCTTATTTTGACAAAAACAATGAGAACCGCTATAAATAGAGGTCATAGATCCAGAATGATTCTGATTGGTACGGGTACCCCGGTAATTGAGGGTGCCCGCTTTTTGATATCAGCATGCAGTCAGGGACTGCTGAGTCTGTAAAGAGTACAGCCACACCCTGCAAAGGAGAATTGAGAAAAATGACGCCCAGACAGAAAAAAGAATACTATACCTTCGTAATCCCATCGATCCTTGCCTTTGCGCTTGGCGGCGTCTACAGCATTGTGGATGGTTTCTTCATCGGACATTGTCTGGGGGACCCCGGTCTTGCTTCTGTTACGATCGGGTATCCTATGGCTGTTCTGATTCAGGCGGTCGGAACCGGACTTGGTCTTGCAGGTGCCATTCGTTATACGATCTGGGGTGCACAGGACCGGAAGGAGGAGC
>ERZ1032078.949-NODE-949-length-11300-cov-12.488662_pt1 | contig 11300 bp, 9 predicted proteins | sample MGYA00517101_ERZ1032078 | MGnify/ENA primary metagenome ERZ1032078 (study PRJEB33719, sample SAMN04261301) | wastewater metagenome | biome: rural village; feature: human; material: feces | host: Homo sapiens | place: El Salvador | collected 2013-01-14 ... | reverse complement strand
TGCGCCGATGGTACTGCAATGCAATGCGGGAGAGTAGGTAGCCGCCTTCTTTCATCAAAGCCTCAGATTTCGAAAGATTTCTGAGGCTTTTTTTGTTTTCACGCGAATTTTGTTTTCTCACGCTGATTGTTTTTTTATGCTGATTTTTTTTTGTCACGCAGATTTCGCAGATGACGCAGATTCTTTTAGCTGTTTTTTCCTTTTACCTTTTTACTCTTCTACTCTTTTACTCTTTTACCCTTTTATTCTTTTACCTTTTTACCTTTTTTCTTCTTGATTAAGGTCAAGACGTTTTGTTATAAAGTGTTTAAAAACTTCAAAAAAGCGCTGATAATCAATAGATTACTTGCATATTTCGATTTTTTTTTGTATCTTTGCAAACGATAAGAATAAGGATATCATGTGTTCAGGTTTTGGAATTAAATGGTATCCGTTAAGGTATCTAACGGAACTGAGGTGAGCAGCCTATCTTTTTCTCACAAGTTGCCACCGCGAAATCACTGATGTTGTAGTTCAGCTTTTCAGGTTCCATAAAACAAAAAATATGAAGAGAATAACAATGGTATTAGTCAGCATCTTGATGCTGATGATGAAGGTAAGTACAGCGTCGGCTGATACGAATGTAAATGTATCCTCTACTGATGATTTCGATTGGACTCCAGTGATGGAAGCGATTATCCAGGTAGAGAGTGAGGGTAACCCCAAAGCAAAGAGTGGTAATTCTGTTGGTGTTATGCAGATTACCCCAATCTTAGTGGCAGAGTGTAATGACATCTTGAAGAAAAGCAAGAGTAAGAAGCGTTACACATTAGCAGATAGATATAGTATTTCTAAATCTAAGGAGATGTTTCTCCTGATGCAGTCTGTCCACAATCCTCTTAATAGCATTGAGCATGCCATACGTGCATGGAATGGTGGTAATCTTTATAATCTAAAGAGAACACAGCGCTATTTTGAGAAGGTCATGAATCTTTTGAAAAAGTAATTGATTTTTGATATGTCCGATCTGTCCTGCTAGGATAGATCGGATTTTTGTTTTCTGTCTATTTTGTTTATTCCCGATAGACTTCCTTTTATTAGCTTTTTTCGGTGATTTTTGGTATTTATACTGCTATATCTATTGTTAACTGTTAAAATACTGTTAATTATGTAACTTTTTGCTAGAAATATTTGGCGGTTATCGAAAAAAGTTGTACCTTTGCACTCGCAATTCAGAAATGAGTTGATTATATCGCGGCGTGGAGCAGTTGGTAGCTCGCCAGGCTCATAACCTGGAGGTCGCATGTTCGAGTCTTGCCGCCGCAACTCATATCGGATAAGAAGTTGGTCAACAATTTCTTATCCGATTTTCCGTTTTAGACAAGGACGGAATTGAAATTTCGGAAGTTTAATATCATTGACCAGTAAAACGGGCAATGAAAAAAAATGAACGCATCAGAAATTGATTTTCTCAGCTCGCGTGAAATGTTAGGGTTCACGCTTCCAGTAATGCATACCAAGGGCAACAACTGGTATGTAGATTTTTACGCCCATGATCCTGTTTCTGGCGCCATGAAGCGCAAGAAGTACATGCTCAACAAGTACAAGACAGACCAGAAAAAGCGCATGATGGGTAGTCTTTTAATCCATAATATCACTGCAAAATTGACGGCAGGATGGAATCCTTGGGTGAATGTAGATAAGTCTCGTCAATTTACTGAGATACCAACTATCTTCAGTAGATACCGCGATTATATTAAGTCGATGACTGATAAAAAGTCGATGAAGGAAAAGACGTCCATCGATTACCTTAGTCGCCTCAAGATGCTTGAGACTTTTATCCAGGAGTGCAAGAGTATCAAGTATGCCTATCAGATTGACAGAGCTTTCGCCATCGACTTCCTGGACCATCTGATGTACGACCGTGATGTTTCTGCCACAACCAGGAACAACTACCGCTCGTGGTTTGTCTCCTTCGGAACCTGGTTGATGGATAGAAAGTATATTTCAGAAAATCCTGCAATCGATATTCGCAATATTGCTCAGACGGAAAAGTTCAGAGATCCGCTCACCAATGGGGCGTTGAAGAGATTGAAGGAGTATCTGTATGATAACAACAAGCACTTCCTGCTGGCTTGCCTGTTTGAGTACTATACCTTCATTCGTCCGAACGAGTTGACTCAGATAAAGATTGGCGATGTCTCTATCAAGGACCAGACGGTATTTATCAGTTCTGCCATCAGTAAGAACCGTAAGGATGGCCTGGTGGCACTGAATGATGAAATACTGAAGCTGATGATTGAGTTGAAGGTTTTCGAGCATCCTAGCCATTGCTTCATCTTCGGAAAGAGTCTGAAACCAGGTGAGACTCGTGCGGCTTACAACCAGATAAGAGTAGAGTGGGGAAAGATGCGAACCGCCTTGAATTTTCCGAAGGAGTACCAGTTCTATAGCTTGAAGGATACCGGTATTAGAGACTTGGCGAATGCTCAGGGAATTGTTGTGGCAAAAGACCAGGCCAGGCATTCCGATATATCAGTGACCAACCGATATATTAAGAACCAGATGAAAGTAAACGAGGAGACTAAGCACTTTAAAGGTGGGCTTTAGTCTCCTCGGAGATTATGACATCATGTAGAAATACCCTACATAGATTTTATCTATTTCGTCATCCTTGATTTCCATTTCGATTTTTTCGCATACGAACTTCTTGTTATGGATGATGTATGCTTTCGATGGGTCGGGGATGATGTTGCTTTTAAACTTTACCTGAAGACAGTTCTTGTTGTCTATTTTGATGCCACTATCATGTAAGCTTCCCAAGCAAGTCGTACCTATTTCGCTCTTCATACAGAGTGCCAACGAATAGTAGGCATCGTCAATGAATGCTATGCCGCTGAATCTGTAGCCATAGTTGATGCGATAATCAGTCATAAACTGCGGCCATCTGGATTTATTCCCAACCCAAGATAGTCTTGTATTTGTTCCGTCGACCGTTTGCACTCTGCCCGGAAGAATGAAGAATATATTCATGCATTCCTGTTCATCTTCTGAGGTGTCGAGCATGGACTCATCATCGAGTGCATCTTGCACCGACGTATAGCTATATCCGTCTTCATCTATATCACATTCCTTTGAATCGGGTTCTTTATCATTCGGAATTGATAGAAGACATCGCTTTTCGTAGTAGTTGTCTTCCAGTAATCCCGATTTGAAATTGATATTTTCTACAACTTGCGCAGCAGGAGAAATGTTCAGATCGACATAGTCATCAGACGCACTGTCCCTGATTAATGGTGACCAGATGCCAGCAAGCTTCCAGTTTTTATTCCCGTCTTCATCTTCCACATATATGTAGTAGTCACCGTAATTCTCGATAATGGTTTGCCGTTTCTTTTTTTCTGACCATAACAACGTGGTAGAAGCAAATTGCCTATCCGAACCCATTAGCTCTTCGCTATGAACAATCTCAAAACTATCGAAAACCTTTTTCGGGATAACTTCGTAGTTGTCTCTATTGGCAGAATCTCCAAGATTATATTCCAGGTTCGCTGTAGATGACGTGGAGAAGGAGCCATCTTCATCGTAATCCGTAGTGTATTCATCCAAAGGCTCGATCTCTACGGAATCTGCAGTTGTCAGCTCTGAAGCGTTGATGACTGAGCAGGTCTTCTTAATATCGTCAAAAACGATGGTGGCATTGAAGAATTTCCGGAATTCTTCGATGAAGGTATAGCTGGACCAATGAGGAAGTGCCTTGCATAGCTCACGGGTCTTGTAGGCAGAAGCGATATACAGAAGGTTCCATGGCTTACAGTCGAAGTCGTTGCGCTTAAGAGAGTATCCTTCATATTCTACCACTTTTCGGAAGATATACATCAGGTTGGGCTGAACTGCCAGATTCATGATAAACGGCGCATTGTAGCCGATGAACTGCTTGGTTTTATCTACTCCAACGAAATTGGCGATAAGGTCGTTTGTTTCGTCTCTTACTGGCATGAAGCACCATCTTCCTTCTGCTCCCAGGAACTCCGACTTGTCTTCATTCAATCTATAGATTTCGCTAATCTTATCCTTGAACTTCTGCGAAAAGCCCTTGTCAACGGTATATCCAGGCTTGTCTGCTGTGCCAAATGGAATCTCATCGATGTAGTGCTTGGTTAGTTTGTCGTTGAACTTGATGCGGGATTTACCGCCAACAATCTGCAGCTTTATCTCTGATTCCGTTACGCTGATGATAGTTCCTACACCCGATAGGATCAGGCGACCGCTCACGTACAGCTTGCAATCGTCAAATTTCTGGATGACCTTTGATACATCGAAGCGGCTTACATTGTGGAAAACTCTACGGTTATCCATAATCGACATAGGAAAGTTGATGTCGTATGAATATTCTCCATCGTCCGTGACGTATTGGTTGGCGTATGTTAGCTTGATGGATTGGCTGGCAGCCGGATAGGCTGCCATACCATTAATAACACATGTAATCATAGACTATTTGTTTGATTTCATTTTTTGATACTCGTTCCATCGATGGTCTAGACCATCTGGACCCGTAATGACCACGTATGATTTGATGCCCAGATCGAGCTGCTCGTTGAGCTTTTCGATGGTTGAGTTTACATTATCGAGAGATTCACCTACCTGCTCGTTGCCTGCATTAACATTGACAACAGGCGCAACAACAGCAGCGCTGCCAGTTCCCATGGCACGACTTACGTCTTGGGCAGTGAGCGACGCCACGGTATTATTGCGCTGTGCTGCATCGATGAGCTGAAGGGCTGGAAGGAGCTGAGGATTATTCACGGCATTGTGGTTGGCTACGAATTCTCCAGCATGAACTACGCCAGCTTCCTTCTTCCAATGACCGGGACCAGTGAAACCGCCCTCATAATATCCGGCTGCCTCTGCCTGATGCTGTTTTTTAATTGTGGCAATCTGAAGCATACCTGCAGCGGTAGCGAGTCCGGCTGCTATAGGAGCGATGATGTAGCCCACGGTAGGGATGGCTGCTGCTGAAGAGTAGGCGTTGATTGCAGACATGGCAGTGGAAGCGACTGCTTGGGCAATCTCTATCTTCATCGCCTTCTTGTTGGCTTTAGTCTTTGCCGCAGAAATCTCCTTGTCTCGTTTCGCTTCCAGGCGCTTCTTCTTGGCCGAATTATTACCAGCAGCAGAAATCTGCTTGTCGTAGTTAGCCTGAATCTTTGCCACTTCCAGGTCGGAGCACGCCTGCGAGTAGGCTGAAGCTGCGCCCATCATGCTGCTGATACTGCTGAAGGCTGCGCCTGCGACGGCTGCAATCTCCTGATAGGTTTCTTTATTCATCTGCTTCTTGGCATCCTGGTATGCCTGTTCGCTGATTTTATCCTCATCTCGAAGTTTCTGAAGGTTGTCGTTTACCATTTTCTGCTGCTGGATGGCAGCAATGGCGCCTCCCGCAATGGTGGCAAGATTATCAGATCCGAGTGAACCGCTACTGTCATCGCTCTGTCTGGTCATCTTCTTGGCGGTATCGAGAGCGGTGTTTGCATCGTCTTTTGCCTGGTCTTTGGCGTCCGGCTTGTAGGATGCATACTTGTTGGCGATGCCCATCTTCATACGCTGATATTCCTCTTCGCTAACGAGACCTGCCTTGTGAACCTCATCCAGTCCTGCAAGCTCCAGCTGCATCTGTTGCTCGTTGCCGAGGGTGAGATATTCCTGCTTGAGCTGCATCAGCGTTTCATCGTATTGTTTCTGGCGATCATACAGATGCTGCTGCTCGCTGCGCTCAATCTCCCTAGCTATCTGCCAGTACTCATCAGACGTCTTCAGATAGAGTGCCTGCTTCTCTTTGAGAAACGTCTGGTCGAGTTGAAAAAGCGCCTCATTGATAGCACTCTCGTTATGATAGAGGTCGGAGTCCTTATTGTAATATTCGGCAGTGATGGCCTGTTCTGCCACTTGCCGGTCGTACTCCAGTTCCTGGAGGTCTTGCGTCTGCTTGCGCTCATAATCGGCAGAAATCTTTTCCTTCTGGGCATTCAGACGCTTGTACTCCTCACTCTCGGCCTCTCCGTATTTGCGAAGGATATCCATGCGCTGCTGAAGTCCATGCTCCTTAATCTTCGCCATGCGGTCGTTGTATTCTGCCAGGCGAATCTGACCGGTAGAGTAGAGGGTAGTAGCTTCCAGCTGCTGAGCCTCGGCGCTTTTCTTGGCATCATCCAGCTCTTTTTTGAGGTCTGCCTTGCGTTTTGTTTCTGCTTTGCGGGCAGCAGCTTCACGCTTCTTTCGCTCCTTTTCGGCTGCCTTACGCTCCTTCTCTGTTGTGTAATGACCGGTAGAAGTTCCTGCTGAATTCGCAGTACCTTTCCCTTGCAGGTTATTCTCCTCTGTCTTTTTGTACAGTTTCAGAAGATTTGTATTCTTCTGAAGTTCCTTATTATAATAAGATTCTTCTGCATTGACTTGTTGCTGCAGACTCAGATTCTCCTTGAGTCTCTTATTGTGGATTTCCTTTTGTTTATCGTTGCTTCTTAGGGCTTCATTACGTTCTATGAGCTGACCGGTAAATGCATCCGCAACAGCTTCGCTCTTATATCGTTCTGGATGCGTCTTGCGTTCTGTATCAACAGCTTTAAGGGAGCCTCGTATACGGCTCTCTTTGCGTTTCAATTCCAGCTTCTTTTTATTGATTTCGACCTTGCGCTCATATATAGCTTCTGCCATTGCTGCATTCTCCAGCTCTTTGATGTAGTTCCGGATTGCAATCTGGTTGTCATTGTACAGTGTTCCTTCCTTGGATATGGAAGCATGATATTCCGGAACCAGTTTCTGCATAGCTGCTATGGCTTGTCTGCGCTCATCTACGGTGTAAGCATTCGAGTGAATAACTTTATTGAGCATATCCACCTTGTTGCGTTCATCGAGAGTTGCATCAGATACTTTCTTGGCAAGAGTTGCCTGCGCCTCTGCCACTGCCCTGTTGTTCTTAGCCTCTTGCGTATTGTTTCGCATAGCTTCATTATAAGAGGTGAAAGCCTTGACAGCCCCGTATACAGCGACTCCCACTACAGTGAGGACGGTGGCGAGTGCAGCCCATGGATTGGTAAGACTTGCCAAACGTGCAGCTCTCATCACTACGATATAACCTTGCATTCCTTTCGTCAGGAGCGCCCATGTAGCTTGCAGGGCTATTATGGCAGCGCGCAAAAGATTGGTAGTAGCGACGTACGCCTTGTCTACGGCTGTAGCGTATGCAGTGGCAGCTGTTCTCAGCTTGATAGCAATGGTTTCCTTATACCATAGAGCTGTGCAGACAGCGATGGCTGCGCCTATCACTGCAAGCTGTTTGGCATGAGTAACGGAAAAAGTTATCAAAGTTGATAACACACGTATGCCTACGCTCAGGGTAGAGATGGCGTATCTGGTTACGGGGATGAGCTGTTCGCCCAGTTCTACCGTGATGTCTTCAAAACGCTTCTTTGCCTTATCAAGCTGAGCCTGTACTGTATTGTTCTGAACGTTGAACTCATTGATAACGCTTGTACCTGAAGCGTATGACTGGGTAGCGAGATCCTGGGCAGTTCTTACCTGATCCAGATGCGAAGCTACGGCAGAAAGTACTCCTACAGCACGAGTTCCGTTCAACTGCATCTCTTCGAACATAGGCGCCATCTCTGCGAACCCGCCTCTAGCTTTCATGGCTCCCAGGAACTGCATCAGTCCCTCGTTTGCGTTCGTCTTCATCAGGTTGGTGAACTTCTGCACTTCGATGCCTGCAATCTTGGCAAATTTAGCTGGTTCCTGAAACATCTTGGTGATGAGCTGAGAGAAGACGGTGGACGAAGTTGCTTCCTCCTGCATGTTCTGGTCGAGAGCCGAAGCGAGACCCATCAACTGTGCCTGGGTCATGCCTGCCTGGATGCCTACACCGGAGAGGTCTGCGGTAAAATCAACGATATATCCCGCGTTGGCAGATGAGTTCTGAGCGAGTTCATTGATGGCAGAACCGGTGGCAAGCATGGCTCCACGGAGTCCCTTCGTCTTGTCTTCCCCGAACATCTGGGCAAGCTTACCTATCTTATCGACCGCTCCTTCTCCCAGGTCATCGCCGAGTGCAACGTTAATCTTGTCGGCTCCATCGACGAATTCTTCAATCATCTCCTTGCTGGTAATACCCAGGCGACCGGCAGAACCTGCCAGTCCGTTGAGCTGCTCACGAGCCGTGCGAGTGTCCATGCGCTTGAAGTCTTCGTTCATCCGACGAACCTTTTCATCGGTCTGTCCTGTATATTTGCGGACGTTGGCCATAGATTCCTCCATGTCGGCGTAGGCTTGGGCTGAAGCTTTCAATGTTACTGTGAGTGCTGTAAGACTTCCCACAACCTGGGTGAGTGCTCCCCAGTTCTTATTGAGACCGTTCCAGAGTCTGGAAAGGAAACCGGATGTAGCCTTACCTTCATTGTTAATACGCTGCATCTCTGTTCTCACTTGTTGCAGTTGTCCCTGAAGCTTTTTCCATTCCTCAGAATTTCGTTCGATAGCACCACTTTTAAGCTCTCGATTGAGCGCTTTAGCTACTGTCTGTAAGTCCTTATATGATGCGGAAGAAAGGTTTTTGAGTATTTGATTTACCTTCTGCTGGGTAGTCATGTACGCGTTAACTTCATCATTCAGTCTCTTGATTTGTCTTTCAAGAGCTGTTGTTGATTCGCCTTTAGCGTAGGCTTCTTCCTTTGCCTTTTTGACGTCTTCCAGCTTTTTTTGCAGTTCTTTTAGTTTATCCTTGGCCTCCTTGGTATCAAGAATAACTCTGCTGATGTGGGTATCTGTATTTGTTGCCATAATTGAATAATTTTATATTTACGGCAAAGATAACAAGGGTGGGAAAATAATAAAAATACGAGACCGTATTGATTACGACCTCGTATTTACTTGGTGATTCCTCGTTCTTTATTGTAGAACTTATAGGCGATGTTGTTGGCATCCCATATTAAGTACTTTTTATTTCTGTTGCTAATAGTCTGCTTGTCTCCCGTAACAGTATTCTCTATTGTCACCGAAAAAAGATAGCCCTTTTTAGCAATATCGCTGATAATGTTGTTCGGCGATGCTTGTCTGATAGGCTCGTTATATTTCTCATCATAGGAATCGAATAGAGGTTCTGACGCTTTGGAAGGTGGACACGAACTATTGCCAAGCTTTCCGAAAGCATGGAAAAAGCCGAATATGGCATAAGTCAAAACTGCCGAGAATATTAATATACCTACCATAATTCTAAATATTATTATTATCTTTGTTGCAAATATAATAATAATCTTTGGAATATGCAAGTTTTTTATGTTAAATCTTTGCTTTAACCCTTATTATTTAACTACTTCCACGTATCTCGAATAGTTTATCCTGGAATGCGGATTGAAGTTGACGATTTGGACCTGATACCCCTTGGTTCCCCATCTCCACCATAGGAACTTATGCTTGTAGGTTCTGCTCACGATGGTGATGAGACTGTCCTTCGAGGTATATTGGCATAACCTGGCAGGGATGTCTATATGCAAGGACAACCATTTGTCCTGGTATGAAAAGACGGAATCAGCTGTATTGGGAACGGGTTCTATCTTTACCGTATCCTTCGTGGAGGATGATGTGGTATGGATGGATTTCACATCCTTGAGCTTTACTTTCAGCTCTTTGATCAGTTTGGTGTCTGCTAGGTGCAGCTGCTCCAGTTCTTCGCATTTCGCCTGAAGGGCAGTATTCTTGGCCACTGGGAGAGAATCGTCTAACGTCTCGTATTGAATATCGCTAGTAAGACTGATTATATTCTCTGCTTGTCTGTCTAGATCTGCCCGCAATTTATCGTTCTGGTATGCAGAACGTATGAAGGCAACCATGGTAACAATGAACATGATTGCCAGCGCCAGTATGATATTTTTTTGATTCTTCATCGTTATATGATATCTTTATATTCATCGATAGCGTTAAAACATGGGCACATCTTCTTCCATTTCGATTTGTCCGTGCCCCAGATGTCGCGATGCCCCATGATCTTTGCATCAGGGAACTTCTGTTTGAGCTTGTGGAGCAGGAGAGTGAGAGCATCCTTCTGTTCCGGTGTGCGATTGTCGGTAGGTTTGCCATTGGCGTCGATGCCACCTATATAAGCCACGTTGATAGCTGTAGAGTTATAGCCTTGCACTCCGTTGCTAACCTCTTCGATAGCGAGGAGCTGGTGAGTGCCACCATCCGTTGTGATGACATAGTGATAACCTGGACTCTTCCATCCTTTACGACGGAACTCTGCCTTGAGATCGTCGATAGTCTGCTTCTGCGAACCTGCAGTGCAGTGAACGAAAATGCGTTTAATTGTTCTCATTTTTATTGTGATTTAAAAATTTGTCTTTAAAGTTGGCGAATTTCGCATCGATGGCGATAGCTACTCCGAAAATGGAGCCAGCGTACATGAGAGACTGGGCGAAATACCAGAGCACGTTATCTGTCACGTCGCGTGATTTCGACGTGAAGTAACTGATATAAACCAGTATGATAGCCAGGAGGAGCACTACTACTGCTGATCCGTACTGAATCCATTCTTTTGTATTCTTCTGCATGATGTTATTCTTTTTATTATTTGTGGCAAAGATAACATGTTTTATCTCATAATAAAAATACTATTCGGCTGGTGTGATATCGATGTGTATTTTTCCTTCTGGAGTTTTATAAATCTCTAGCTCTTTCCCTTCGTCAAGCATCCTGGATATCTCATTCTCGCTCGGAACTTCTTTTCTCTCTTCTATTTTGTGATTTAAAATTTCATTTGCCATATTCTTATATTTTATATCGATATTATACTTCATCCTCAGGTGAATTGACTGGAAATGACCTTTTATCGTGAAGTACTGCCAGGCTTCCTTACTCAGCTCCTCTTTGATGATTTTTCGTTTCATGCCGTACTCGTTGTAATGGCTAAAGATTCCCAGGTATGAATTTACCGACTGGATAGTCTTGTTGATAGCTTCAATATTTCCAGCCTTAGCGGCTTCGTTGAGCTTGCGAACAGCCTTCCTGTAATTATCGACGGCATGATTAACGCTATATATCCTATCCCGCTTAATGACGGCTCCAACAAACCTCACTCCCTTAGAATAATGCTGGAAATAGAATTTCTTCTCATTCAGTCGCAGATCTAAGGATGAAAGCGTCTCCCTTATCATCGGCATCAAGCGAAGGAGGGTCTCTTTTCTCCTCGCCACCAGCACCATATCATCTACATATCTTACATGATGCTTGCAGTAGTAGTCTATCTTCCAGTCGAGTTTCGACAGCAGGAAGTT
>ERZ1032078.946-NODE-946-length-11311-cov-3.872246_pt1 | contig 11311 bp, 10 predicted proteins | sample MGYA00517101_ERZ1032078 | MGnify/ENA primary metagenome ERZ1032078 (study PRJEB33719, sample SAMN04261301) | wastewater metagenome | biome: rural village; feature: human; material: feces | host: Homo sapiens | place: El Salvador | collected 2013-01-14 ... | reverse complement strand
CTTTTAACTGCCTGCAAAAATCACTTTGGAAAGGCTGACAACGTAAAAGTTGTGATTGATCCGGATACCTGCGAATATCATTGTTATCAGGAAAAAACAGTGGTAGAGACCGTGGAAGATCCGATTGAGCAGATCTCTTTGCAGAATGCCCAGATGATCAATGGAAAATATACATTGGGCGATATCGTTCAGGTAGAAGTAAAATCCAAGGAATTTGGCCGTATTGCAACACAGAATGCCAAGAACGTGATCTTACAGAAGATTCGTGAAGAAGAACGAAAAGTGATTTACGATGAGTATTTCAGCATGGAAAAAGAAGTCGTAACAGGTGTTGTTCAGCGTTATGTCGGACGCAATGTCAGCATTAATCTGGGAAAAGCAGATGCACTTCTGACCGAAAGCGAGCAGATCAAGGGCGAAACATTCCAGCCGACCGAACGTATCAAAGTGTATATCCTGGAAGTAAAGGCTACTTCCAAGGGACCGAAGATTCTTGTATCAAGAACCCATCCGGAACTGGTCAAGAGACTGTTTGAGTCCGAAGTTTCCGAAGTACGTGATGGCATTGTTGAGATCAAGGCAATTTCACGTGAGGCAGGAAGCCGTACCAAGATTGCTGTATGGTCCAATGATCCGGATGTTGATCCGGTTGGTGCCTGTGTCGGATTAAACGGTGCACGTGTTAACGCGATCGTCAATGAGCTGCGCGGAGAGAAAATCGATATTATTACCTGGGATGAGAATCCTGCCATCCTGATCCAGAATGCATTAAGTCCTGCAAAGGTGATTTCCGTTATTGCAGATGCGGATGAAAAAGCAGCAAAGGTTGTTGTTCCGGACTACCAGTTATCCCTTGCAATCGGCAAAGAAGGACAGAATGCCCGTCTGGCTGCCCGTCTGACCGGATTCAAGATCGATATCAAGAGTGAGACACAGGCAAGAGAGTCCGGGGATTTCCTTGATTATGAGAACGATTATGAAGACGATGAATATGACGATAATTATGAGTATGATGAGGAAGGCTATTACAAAGATCCGGATGCAGCAGAGGAGACTTCTTCCGATGAAGAGCCGGCAGAAGAAGCACCTGTAGAAGAAACACCGGTAGAAGAAACTTCCTCTGAGGAGTAATTATGGCAAATAAAAAAATTCCATTGCGCAAGTGTGTTGGATGTAATGCAATGAAGGAAAAGAAGGAAATGATCCGTGTGATCAAGACACCGGAAAATGAGATTGTACTGGATGCCACCGGTCGTAAAAACGGCCGTGGGGCATACATCTGTGCAGATCCGGAGTGCCTTCGTCTGGCAAGAAAATCCAAAGGACTAGAGCGCTCCCTTAAGACGGCAATTCCGCAGGATGTGTATGAAAGTCTGGAAAAGGAGATGAGCGCACTTGCATAATGATCACGTATTATCCATGCTTGGAATAGCAGCAAAGTCTGGAAATGTTGTAAGCGGTGAATTTTCTACAGAAAAGGCAGTAAAAACAGGTCATGCATATCTCGTAATTGTCTCTGCGGAGGCATCTGAGAACACAAAAAAGAGTTTTTGTAATATGACGGATTTTTACCATGTGCCATGCTACTGTTACGGAAGTAAGGAAGCACTTGGACGCTGTATCGGAAAAGAATTCCGTGCATCACTTGCCGTGACAGATGAGAATCTGGCGAGGGCCGTAGAAAAGAAGCTCAAAGAGCACACCGTATAAAAATATAAAACTGAATAACGGAGGTAAATTCATTTATGGCAAAAATGAGAGTTCATGAACTCGCGAAAGAGTTAAATATAAAATCACAGGATATTTTGGATAAATTAAAAAATACAAAGTTTGACGGAAAAAGTGCATCCAGCAATATGGAAGATGAAGCACAGGCACTGATCCGCGGAGCTTTTGCAAAAGAGACAAAATCGGCAGCAGATGCAAAAAAAACGGAAGCTGCAAAGACTGGTGCAGGAAAACCAGCGGATGGAAAGGAACGTCCAAAGAAGAAATCCAGCATCACAGCCGTATTTAATGCACAGTACAGCAAACAGTCCAGAAAGCCGGCAAACGGAAATAACAACAACCGTGGAAACGGAAATGGAAACGGTAATAACAGAAGACGGGAGGACAATAAGCGTCCGGCACAGCACAGCATCATTCGTCCGCGTCCGGTCGGGTAGCGTGCTATGCGTCCGATCAGTGAGCGTACGCCTTCGCCGACAGCGGATCTTGAAGTAAGTAAGCCGGCAAACAATAAACCGGCAGAAAACACAAATACCCGCAACAGCCAGGAAAACCGCGGAAACAACAATCATTCCGGTGGCGAGAGAAACAACAGACCGCAGAATGACAGAAACAATGACAGAGGCGGGGAGAGAAATAATAACCGTCATCAGGGAGATAGAAACAATAACAATCGTCCGAACGGAGACAGAAACAACAGCCGTCCACAAAACGACAGAAACAATAACGGCAGGAAGAACCGTTTCAGTAAAGAGCCGGCAGCAGTTGCAGCACCGGAAGAAATCCGCGGAAAGGACTCCCGTGGAAATAATGACCGCCGCAATAACAACAATAATCATCGGAAAGATCATGATAAACTCGGCGGAAAGAAACAGGAAAATTATGTAAACCTTGAGAAGCACGGCGGCAGAAAGAAACCACAGCAGCAGCCGAAGCCGAAGGAAGATGAAAATGTAATCAAGACGATCACACTTCCGGAAAAGATGACAATCCGTGATCTGGCAGACAAGATGAAACTGCAGCCATCTGCCATTGTAAAGAAACTCTTTATGAAGGGTGAAATGGTAACGGTAAATCAGGAAGTAGATTTTGAGACAGCGGAAGAAATCGCACTGGAGTTTAACTTTATCTGCGAGCCGGAGGAGAAGATTGATGTCATCGCGGAACTCTTAAAAGAGGATGAAGAAGATCCGAAGAATCTGGTTCCACGTCCACCGGTTGTCTGTGTTATGGGTCATGTCGATCATGGTAAAACATCTCTGCTGGATGCGATCCGTTCCACACGTGTGACAGACCGCGAGGCCGGTGGTATTACCCAGCATATCGGTGCATCTGTGGTGTCCATCAATGGACAGAAGATCACATTCCTGGATACTCCTGGTCATGAGGCATTTACCGCAATGCGTATGCGTGGTGCAAATTCTACCGATATTGCAATCCTGGTTGTCGCTGCAGATGATGGTGTTATGCCACAGACCATCGAGGCAATCAACCATGCAAAGGCTGCCGGTGTAGAAATCATCGTTGCTGTCAACAAGATTGATAAGCCGAGTGCAAACATTGAAAAAGTAAAGCAGGAGCTTTCCGAATACGAACTGATTCCGGAAGACTGGGGTGGAAGTACGATTTTCTGTCCGGTTTCTGCACATACTAAGGAAGGTATCGACAATCTTCTGGAAATGATCCTTCTGACTGCAGAAGTGATGGAACTGAAAGCAAATCCAAACCGTAATGCAAGAGGTCTGGTCATTGAGGCACAGCTGGATAAGGGACGCGGTGCGGTAGCAACGGTTCTGGTTCAGAAAGGAACACTTCATGTCGGAGATTCCATTGCCTGTGGAAGCAGCTACGGTAAAGTCCGTGCCATGATCGACGACAAGGGACAGCGTGTGAAGAAGGCAACTCCTTCCACACCGGTAGAGATCCTCGGATTAAACAGTGTACCTGCAGCCGGAGAGACATTTGTTGTCTGCGATTCCGATAAGGAAGCAAAATCATTTGCAGATACTTATATTTCAGAGGAAAAGAACCGCCTGATCGAAGATACCAAGGCAAAGATGTCACTGGATGATCTGTTCTCCCAGATCCAGTCCGGAAATATGAAGGAACTTGATATTATTGTAAAAGCGGATGTACAGGGTTCTGTTGAGGCAGTGAAACAGTCACTTGTGAAACTGTCCAATGAAGAAGTGGTTGTAAAAGTGATCCATGGTGGTGTCGGCGCAATCAACGAATCTGATGTTATTCTTGCTTCCGCATCCAATGCGATCATCATCGGATTTAATGTCCGTCCGGACCCGATTGCAAAAGTTACCGCAGATAATGAGGGTGTAGATATCCGTCTGTACAAGGTTATTTACAATGCGATCGAGGATGTAGAGGCTGCCATGAAGGGTATGCTTGATCCTGTATTTGAGGAGAAAGTTATCGGTCATGCAGAAATCCGTCAGATCTTTAAGGCATCCGGTGTCGGTAATATTGCCGGTTCTTATGTACTTGACGGTGTGATGGAACGCGGATGTAAAGTTCGTATTTCCAGAGAAGGCGAGCAGATCTTCGAGGGAGATTTAGCATCCCTGAAGCGTTTCAAGGATGATGTCAAGGAAGTTAAGGCCGGATATGAATGTGGTCTTGTATTCGAAGGCTTTAATGACATTCAGGAACTTGATCAGGTAGAAGCTTATAAGATGGTAGAAGTACCAAGATAGGATAGAATATGAGAAAAAACAGTATTAAAAATATTCGGATCAATGAGGAAGTGATGCGTGAGCTTTCCAATATTATCCGCGGGGAAATCAAAGACCCGCGGATCAATCCGATGACCAGTGTAGTTGCAGTGGAGGTCGCTCCGGATCTGAAAACGGCAAAGGCCTATATCAGTGTGCTTGGGGATGAAAAATCACAGCAGGATACGATTGCAGGACTTCGCTCCGCAGAAGGATTTATTCGCAGAAGCCTGGCAAAGTCCGTAAATCTGCGCAACACACCGGAGATCAAATTTGTATTGGACCAGTCCATTGAATATGGAATCCATATGTCAAAAATGATTGATGAAGTGACCAAAGATATAAAGGAGAAACCGGATGAAGAAGCTTGATGAGATTCTTGCAGGGAAAAAATCGGTAGGTCTTGCCGGACATGTACGTCCGGATGGGGATTGTGTGGGCTCCACACTCGGAGTTTACAACTATATCCGGAAATATTATCCGGATGTGGATGTGCGATTGTATCTTGAGCCGATTCCCAATATCTTTAAATTCCTGAATTTTTCATCGGAAATCCGCAGTGACTATGAGGAATCCGTGGTGTTTGATTTGTTTATCGCCATGGACTGCGGAGATGAGAAACGTCTGGGGAATGCTGCACGTTATTTTCAGGAAGCAAAGCATACAGCCTGTATTGACCACCATGTCAGTAACCAGAGTTTTGCAGAGGAAAATTATATTTTCCCGGATGCAAGTTCCACTTGTGAGCTGATCTGTGAACTGTTAGATACGGAGAAGATCACAAAAGAAATCGCGGAATGTCTGTATACCGGAATGGTTACCGATACCGGAGTGTTTCAGTATTCCTGCACGTCTTCCTACACGATGAATATGGCGGGCATGCTGATGGATAAAGGAATTGATTTCACAAAAATTGTGGATGAAGCTTTTAATCAGAAAACATACAACCAGAACCGTGCCATGGGACAGGCGCTGCTTTCCAGCAGACTTCGTCTGGGTGGCAGAGTAGTGACTTCTTTTCTGACGCTCGAAGAGATGCATGCACTCGAAGTTCTTCCGAAACATATGGAAGGAATCGTGGAGCAGATGCGCAATACCAAAGATGTGGAACTTGCAGTATTCCTTTATGAGAATGAGGATCATACGTTTAAAGTAAGTTTTCGTGTAAACGGTGCGTTTGATGCGGCATCGCTTGCGATGCATTTTGGCGGCGGCGGACATGTCAAGGCTGCCGGATGTACCGTGGAAGGACCGGCAGAAGAGGCAATTGAGCGTATTCTTGCCGAGGTTGAGAAGAGATTATAATATGATAAACGGAATTATAAATGTTTATAAAGAGCGGGGCTTTACTTCCTTTGACGTGGTAGCAAAGCTCCGCGGCATTTTACATGAGCGCAAAATTGGACATACCGGAACGCTCGATCCGGAAGCGACCGGAGTACTTCCCGTATGCATCGGAAATGCAACAAAGGTATGTGAACTTCTGACGGATAAGGATAAAGTGTATCGTACGGTGATGCATCTTGGCATTACAACCGATACACAGGATATGACCGGAACGGTGAAAGAAGATCGTTCCAGAGAGGCTGCATTGCTGAAAGAACAGACCGTGGAAGCGGCTATTTTGCAGTTCGTTGGAGATTATGAGCAGATTCCGCCAATGTACTCGGCACTCAAAGTCAACGGAAAGAAGTTATGTGATCTGGCCCGCGCCGGAATTGAGGTAGAGCGGAAAGCCCGCACGGTTAAAATTTTTTCCATAGAAATTGAAAAAATCAATCTTCCTTATGTGACGATGCAGGTGCACTGTTCCAAGGGAACTTATATCCGTACGCTGTGTGCGGATATCGGAGAGGTGCTTGGCGTAGGCGCGTGTATGGAATCCCTGGTCCGGACAAGAGTAAGTGTTTTTCCTCTGGAAGAGGCACACACGTTGGCAGAAATTGAAAAGATAAGGGATGAAGGAACGCTGGAAGAACTGATTCTTCCGGTGGACCGCGTGTTTGAGGGAAAGACGAAACTGACGGTTGTACCGGAAGCGTTTCGTTTTCTTCAGAATGGAAACCGTTTAAACGATGGAAATTTTACGGATGTTCCGGAAAAAATTGCGGATGGTGAGCAGGTACTGGTTTATGATCCGATGGGACATTTTTACGCTGTATATCAGTATGAGAGAGAAACAAAGGACTATAAAGTCCGGAAAATGTTTGGTGCATAAATATGATTTGCTGGAATAAGATAGAAGATTTTCATATAGAAGAACCAACGGCATTGTCGCTGGGAAAATTTGACGGAGTACACCGTGGACACGAAGCACTGATTGAACACCTTCTGGAAAAGAAGAAAGAAGGGTTAAAGGCCGTTGTTTTTACGTTTGATATTCCACCGAAAAAACTTACGGAGAATAATAATTACCGTGTCCTTTCGACCAATAAAGAAAAGCAGGAAATTCTCAAAGAACGTGGAATTGATTACCTGTTGGAATGTCCGTTTACCAAAGAAGTCATGTGCATGGAGCCGGAGGCTTTTGTTGCATGGATTGTAAAAAGTCTGCATGTAAAGAGCATGGTAGTCGGATCGGATTTCCGGTTTGGCCATAACCGGAAAGGGGATCATATTCTGCTGGAAAAATTGTCCGCGACATATGGCTATACCCTTAGGGTGGTAGACAAGATCCAGTATGAGGGACGGGACATCAGCAGTACGTTTGTGCGGGAACAGATCATAAAAGGCAATATTGAAAAGGCAAATGATCTGCTTGGGTATCCGTTTTTTGTAAAGAGTGAAGTGATTCATGGAAGGCAGCTTGGAAGAACGCTTGGAATCCCGACGATCAATATGGAACTTGTGGCCGAAAAACTTCTTCCGCCGAAAGGTGTATATGCAACTGCGGTAGAGATTGGTGGAAAATATTACACAGGTGTGACAAATGTCGGATGCAAACCAACCGTTAATCACTCAAATAAAGTAAATGTGGAGACGCATATACTGGATTTTTCCGGTGATCTGTACGGATATGAACTAAAGGTCAGCTTTTATTCTTTTATACGTCCGGAACAGAGATTCTCGTCTGTAGAGATGTTAAAAGAACAGATGGAAAGAGACATTGAAACGAGCCGCAGCCGTATGATGTCGATAAACGGCGACATGTAAATATATTACATAAATATTACAAAAATATGTTGACATTGTAATTATTTGTTGTTATACTCGTTTTGTTATGAGATTTCATGAGACATGAGGGAGGAATCTGTGAAATGAATCGTATGACAAAAAAGAGAGTTGGAATGGTACTTGCTTTTTCTCTGACACTGACCGGTGCGGCAGCCTATATCGGGATACAGCAGGGAAATACAGATAAAACAGAGGCGGCCGGATCGCTCACAGCCGGTGTTTCCGCATCTTTGAATGCAAGCGAAGTGGAGGCGCTGGATGTGACGGCAGGAGTAACCAGTCAGCTGTATGATAAAACAGATGTTGCGGTGGCTGCGAATGAAAAGCAGATGGTTGCACAGGGAATCGAAGATACGCAGACAAAAGGAGCGGTTTCGGAAAATACCACGGAGGATACCAGCATTTGTGGGTATAAAAATCTTGGAATCGCGCAGGTGCAGGGAAGCCTGAATGTGCGAAAAAAGGCATCCACAGACAGTAAAGTTGTTGGAAAAATGACGGATAAAGATGCCTGTGAGATTGTCTCGGTCAAGGGAGATTGGGCAAAGATCACCTCCGGCAAGGTGGAAGGTTATGTAAAGACAGAGTATCTTCTGACAGGAGATGCGGCAAAAAATGTAGCAAAGAAAGAAATTACAAAAGTTGTTACAGTAAATACCACAACCCTTCGTGTAAGAGAAAAGGCTTCTGAAGATTCTGCAATACTTTCTCTGGTTGGAGAGGGAGAGGATCTTGTTGTGGAAGATACAAAAGACGGCTGGTATAAAGTGGAAGTGGATGATCAGAAGGGATATATTTCCGGAGATTATGTAGAGGTAACAGAAAAACTTCCGACAGCATCGACGGTAAAAGAACTGGAATACGGAGAGGGATACACGGATTCCCGCGTTTCTTTAGTACAGTTTGCATTACAGTTTGTAGGAAACCGTTATGTCTGGGGTGGAACAAGCCTGACAAACGGAATTGATTGTTCCGGATTTACGATGCAGGTATATGCGAGATACGGAGTCGGCCTCCCGCATCATGCGGCAAGTCAGCCGGCATACGGAAAACGAATCAGTGCATCTGAGGCAAAACCGGGAGATCTCTTTTTCTATGGAAGCGGAAGCAGCATCAGCCATGTGGGAATTTATATCGGAAACGGTCAGATTGTGCATGCCAGCAATGCACGTACCGGAATTAAAATTTCCAATGCCTATTACCGGACACCAATCTGTGTCATATCGTATTTAAATTAAAAAACTGTTTACAACGATACGGATTTATGATACATTAGATTAGTATGGTTTAACCCATATTCGGTGAATGGACACTCCGACCTTTTGCTGAGTATCGGGTGCAAAAATATTTTAAGGAGGATCATAAAATGATCGCAAAAGAAAAGAAACAGGCAATTATCAATGAGTATGGAAGAACACCAAACGACACTGGTTCACCAGAAGTTCAGGTAGCTGTTCTTACTGCAAGAATTCAGGAGCTTACTGAGCACTTAAAGCAGAATCCAAAGGATCATCATTCCAGAAGAGGTATGCTTAAGATGATCGGTCAGAGACGTGGATTATTATCATACTTAAAGAGCATTGATATTGAAAGATATCGTTCTTTAATTGAGCGTTTAGGACTCAGAAAATAATTGTAAACAAAGAGCGGAGTTTTATATTCCGCTCTTCTTTTTGTTGTATGGCAGAACTTTTTTCCGGGACCACTGAAGAGGACAAAACGCTGTTTTGTATTGTTCAGTAGTTTCGGGGTTTTGACATACCGTATTAAATTTTGAAGGAGAGAATACATGTACAAAAGTTATTCAATGGAACTGGCAGGCAGAACACTGACCGTTGATATCGGAAGAGTATGTGCACAGGCAAATGGTGCCGCATTATTAAAATATGGAGAGACTACCGTATTATCTACGGCTACTGCTTCCGACAAGCCGAGAGATGGCGTTGATTTCTTCCCACTGAGCGTGGAATTTGAAGAAAAAATGTACTCGGTTGGAAAAATTCCTGGCGGATTTAACAAGCGTGAAGGAAAGGCATCAGAGAACTCTATTCTTACCGCACGTGTCATTGACCGTCCGATGAGACCTCTGTTTCCGAAAGATTACCGCAATGATGTAACCTTAAATAATATGGTTATGTCTGTAGATCCGGAGTGCCGTCCGGAGCTGGTTGCCATGATCGGTGCAGCACTTTCTACTACCATTTCCGATATTCCGTTTGACGGCCCATGTGCCATGACCCAGATGGGAATGAAGAATGGTGAATTTATTGTAAACCCATCCCAGAAAGACTGGGACGAGGGAGATTTAAAGCTTACGGTTGCATCTACAGCAACAAAGGTCATCATGATTGAGGCCGGTGCCAATGAGATTCCGGAAGCAAAGATGATTGAGGCTATTTATAAGTGCCATGATGTCAACCAGACAGTCATTGCATTTATCAATAAGATCCGGGAAGAGGTTGGCAAACCGAAGCATGCGTATACAAGCTGTGCAATTCCGGAAGAAATGTTTGCAGCTATGCGGGAAATCGTCACTCCAGAGCAGATGGAAGAAGCGGTATTTACCGATGAAAAGCAGCAGAGAGAAGAGAATATCCGTGAAATCACAGATAAATTTGCAGAGGCTTTTGCAGAGAACGAGGAGTGGCTTGCTGTTCTTGACGAGGCCGTTTACCAGTATCAGAAGAAGACTGTTCGTAAGATGATCTTAAAGGATCATAAGCGTCCAGACGGACGTGCGATCGATCAGATCCGTCCGCTGGCTGCAGAAGTAGATCTGATCCCTCGTGTACATGGTTCTGCCATGTTTACCCGTGGACAGACACAGATCTGCGATGTTGTTACACTTGCACCGCTTTCGGAAGTACAGAAGATTGACGGACTTGATGAGAACGTGACAACCAAGCGTTATATGCATCAGTACAATTTCCCGTCCTATTCTGTTGGAGAGACAAAGCCAAGCAGAGGTCCGGGACGTCGTGAGATCGGACACGGTGCGCTTGCAGAGCGTGCATTACTTCCGGTTCTTCCTTCTGTGGAGGAGTTCCCGTATGCAATCCGTGCAGTTTCCGAGACATTTGAATCCAATGGATCTACTTCCATGGCATCTACCTGTGCGTCCTGTATGTCACTGATGGCTGCAGGTGTTCCGATTAAAAAGATGGTTGCAGGTATTTCCTGTGGTCTTGTGACCGGAGAGACGGATGATGATTATCTGGTACTGACAGATATCCAGGGACTTGAAGATTTCTTCGGAGATATGGATTTCAAGGTAACCGGTACACATGATGGTATCACTGCAATCCAGATGGATATCAAGATCCATGGCCTGACCCGTCCAATCGTAGAAGAAGCCATTGCCCGTACCCGTGAGGCACGCGTCTACATTATGGATGAAGTTATGAGCAAGGCAATTGCAGAGCCACGAAAAGAAGTAAATCAGTGGGCACCGAAGATTGAACAGATCACCATTGATCCGAATAAAATTGGAGATGTTGTGGGACAGAAGGGTAAGACAATCAATGAGATCATTGCCCGTACAGGTGTCAAGATTGATATTACAGATGATGGTGCGGTTTCTGTTTGTGGCACAGACAAGGAGGCAATCGCAAAGGCCATTGATATGATAACAATCATCACAACTGATTTTAAGGAAGTGCAGATCTTTACCGGTACGGATGTAA
>ERZ1032078.944-NODE-944-length-11321-cov-7.077046_pt1 | contig 11321 bp, 8 predicted proteins | sample MGYA00517101_ERZ1032078 | MGnify/ENA primary metagenome ERZ1032078 (study PRJEB33719, sample SAMN04261301) | wastewater metagenome | biome: rural village; feature: human; material: feces | host: Homo sapiens | place: El Salvador | collected 2013-01-14 ... | reverse complement strand
TGTTTGTTTTGCAACACTACGATAAGTGAAAAATCTGAAATGGCAAAAAATAATTTTTATACTATTATGAACATTTGTATTTTTGTTGGTGCACGTCCCAACTTTATAAAGGTGGCTCCCATTCTTCGTGCAATGGATGCAGCTGGAGTAGATCACAGCCTTGTGTATGCAGGACGTGAAGACGATCCTACACTTGAGGCATCATTGTTTGACGACTTGCAGATGTCGCGCCCTGATGTCTATCTTGGCGTAGACTGCGAGAACCTTAATGAGCTTACAGGACAGGTGATGTCGGCATTCGAGCGCTATTTGCAAGAGAATAAGACAGATACTGTAATTGTAGTAGACGACCTTGCGTCTACAATGGCTGCGGCTATCGTAACCAAGAAGCAGGGCATACGTTTGGCTCATCTTGTGGCTGGTACACGCTCGTTCGATATCAACATGCCTAAGGAGATAAACCGACTCGTGATAGATGGATTGTCTGACCTTCTATTTACAGCAGGTATAGGTGGCAGCAGCGCCGCTACTCGTGAGGGAGCTGAATCATCTAAGATTTATCAGGTGGGCAACATACTGATGGACACATTGCGCTTTAATCATCAACGCTTTGTTCGTCCTGCCGTTATGGACGAGTTGCAGTTGACCGAGAACAACTATATCGTTTTCACCCTAAACCGTAAGGCTCTTATTGTCCAAACCGATGAGTTGCGCTCGCTATTGCTAAGCATGATGTCGCATGCTGGCGACATTCCTGTTGTGGCTCCGTTGCGTAAGTTGGCTGCCGAAGCTGTGCAGAAGATAGTCAACGAAAATCCTTTGCTTTTTAACGGACTACACATAGTCAATCCGCTCGGCTACCTTGAGTTCGGCTATCTCACAGCCCATGCTCTTGGCATTGTTACCGATTCGGGCAACGTGGCTGAAGAGGCAACGTTCAATACCGTGCCTTGCATCACGCTCAACAGCTATACCGAGCATATCGAGACAGTTAAGACAGGCTCTAATGTGCTTGTAGGCGAGGACCCAGTACTGCTTGGCGAGGAAATGACTCGTATGGTAAATGGCGAATGGAAGCATTGTGGCATTCCAGAACGCTGGGACGGACGTTCGGCTGAGCGAATCGTGCAGACGTTGGTGGAGTAAAAGGCACAAGCCCTACCCCCAGCCCCTCCCCCGTAGGGAGGGGAGTGGTATGATTTGAGTATGCTTTTTAAAATATTTGCTTATGAACAACAACAGATCCATTTTATGCTCCGCGCTGATAGCATTGAGCATTGTAGTCCTTGGTTTCTGTATCAAGGGCGGTATTGACAATTTTGCCAATAAGGACCGCAAGGTCGCAGTGAAAGGACTGGCCGAAAAGGAGGTCGACGCCGACAAGGTGACGTGGCCTATTGTGTCGAAGGAAATAGGCAATGAGTTGCCCGAGCTTTATACCCGCCTCGGTAACACTCAGTCGAAAATCAAACATTTTCTTGTTGCTAACGGCATCAAGGCTGAGGAGATAAGTGTTAACGCCCCGAAGGTTATCGACCAGACTGCCGACCAATACAGCGACAACCGTCGCACCTATCGTTACAATATTACGTCGGTCATCACCGTTACATCGCGCAATGTGAAGCTTGTGCGTTCTATTATTGCACGTCAGGGCGAATTGCTTAAGGAGGGTGTGGCAATTGTTGACGGCGGTTGGGACAATCCCGTCAAGTACGAGTTTGTCTCGTTCCGCGACATGAAGCCTAAGATGATGGAGGAGGCAATAGCCAATGCCGAGAAGACTGCCGAGCAGTTTGCCAAGAACTCTAAGAGCAATCTCAACAAGATTGTATCGGCCGACCAGGGACAGTTCTCTATTGAGGACCGCGACCAGAACACTCCATATATAAAGAAAGTAAGAGTAGTAACGACGATTGTTTATTCGTTGAAGAATTAATATGCAACCACGACACAGAGACAATTACGAATTTCTCACACAGGCACCTGTATCACGTGTCATCCTTACGATGGCAGTGCCTACAATTGTCTCTATGCTTGTGACATGCTTTTATGTTATAGTCGATACCTACTTCGTCGGTCAGCTCAACACACAGTCGACTGCCGCAGTAGGTATCGTCTTTCCTTTGATGTCGCTTATTCAAGCCATAGGATCTTTCTTCGGACATGGCAGTGGTGCCTATATGTCGCGCGAACTTGGCGCGCGTCGCACCGACAATGCTTCGTCTATGGCCACTACCGGACTGGTCTATGCTTTGCTTATCGGCATCTTGATTGCCGTTGTCGCGCTGTTGTTTCTGCGTCCCCTTTCATTGGTGCTTGGCAGCACCCCTACCAGTCTTCCTTTCACCGAGCAATATATGGCTATCATATTGCTTGGCGCTCCTTTTCAGATAGCCTCGTTCACACTCAATAGTCAGTTGCGTATGCAGGGTAATGCCCGTTATGCCATGTGGGGCATCATCAGCGGAGCCTTGCTCAATGTGATTCTCGACCCAATCTTGATATTCGCTTGTGGCCTTCAACTGCGTGGTGCTGCTCTTGCCACCGTCATCGGACAGATAGTTAGTGTTGCTGTATTGCTTGCAATGTGCCATTTTCGTGCTACAACCGGAGTGCGTCTCCGTCCACGATTCTTCTCTTTGCATTGGCATTATGTGCGTGAGATAGTATATGGCGGTTCGCCTTCGTTGTCGCGACAGGGATTGGCAAGCATTTCTGTTATTCTTCTTAATGTTGCTGCAGCAGGTTATGGCGATGCTGCTGTGGCAGCCATGTCTATTGTAAGTCGTGTCACAATGTTTGTAATGGCAGTCATTGTAGGTCTCGGTCAGGGCTTCCAACCCTTCTGTGGTTATTGTTATGGAGCTGCCCTGTACAACCGTTTGCGCCATGGCTTTTGGTTTACCGTGCGTGTTGGTTTTGTCTTTTTATTGTGTTTTTCAGCTTTTTTCTTTTGCTTTGCCGAACAGACCATAGCCGTTTTTCGTGCCGATGCTATTGTAATAGCTGTTGGCAGTACGGCTCTGCGTTGGCATCTTGCAGTCTATCCGCTCAACGCTTATATTATGGCAGGCAATATGATGCTGCAGACCACGCGTCGTCCCCTACGTGCCAATGTGCTTTCGTCGGCTCGCAGGGGTCTTGTGTTTATTCCCTTCATCCTTATTCTTCCGCATCTCTTTGGTCTTATGGGCATTGCCATGTGTCAGGCAGTGTGCGATGTCGTCACATTTATTATAGCTATACCAATTGTACGTAGTGCATTTCGTGAGATGACATAAAAATTGAATAACGTTGCAATTATGGTAAAATAAGTTTAAAATCGTAAGTATTTAGTTTGAAAAACTTGCAAATGTCAATAATAATCGCTATATTCGCAATATCTTAAAAACTAAAAAGGGTGAAGTCTCACATCTCCAGTATTAATCTAAAACGGCCGACAATGAGACATAGGCCAGAAAGGGAGGATGGCATTATGAGAACAGCTAAGAGAGTGTATGATTTTGAATCATTTGAGCTCGACAATATCTACAACGAAGAAGACGATCGTCAGTTTCGTGTGGATCGTATAGATTCATCCATTTGGTACAATTAATCAAGTCGCAATGATTGATTGACTACGTACAAATCATCTGCAAGAACATTTCCCAAAGAGAACGAGTTACCCATACCCCGCAAGCACTCGCCCTCTTTGGGGATTTTTTTATTCCTAATTCTTAACGCATCTCCTGAACACTCCGTACGACCTCATCCGGCGGTCGAACTCGTTTTCTGTAACTATCACAGTGTACTTGTTCTGTGGATAGCGTTTGATAATTCCGTTGATTTTCATTGCCAGCGTTTCAGCCATATTTCCGTCGATGCAAGCAAGCAGATGGGCAATGTTGAACACAACGAATCGCGACAGCAGACAGCTTTCTTCTGTTTCATTGTCTGACTTTAGAATGTCAGCAGCCTCGTCAATACTGCTTGTAAACCGATGTTCAACGTTCGGCCATTGCTTCTCGCTTGGCTGTTGGTTGCTGGTTTGACGCTCGTCAAACAGCCGTTCGCCCATGCGTAGCATTTCTTCAGACGTATCCACTCCGACGTATTCTATCTTGTTCATTTCTGCTGCAAAGCGCTGGGCGAAGGCAATGCCGTAAGTAGCCGGACCGCAACCAATGTCTATCATTACTACTTGCTTGTTACATTTTTCAGCCATCTTCATAATGCTCTGATGCATCTTGTGCCACACGGTTTCGGCTTCCTTCAGGTATTGTGGCATGTAGTAATGGCAATACATACGTACTTGGTCCTTGGCTGAAACGGTCACAGCCTTGTCTGTCTGTCGGTTGTATGCAGTCTGAGGAGTGTCAAACTCCAGTCTGCCGTAGTTGATTATTGTCTTCTCGAAATCCTCGCCCAGTTGCAACAGTCCGTTGCTTGCCGTTGTTTCCTTAAGTTCTTCTACCTTGAATTTGCCTTTGCAATATTCGGTAGGAGGAATGTCGAAAAAGCAATTCTTCTCCTTCAGATACATCAATAGTTTGTAGAATGTGAAGTTCTCCATCAGAATGTCGGCATTACCCACCATGAGCAGTTGCAGTCGGGCACGTGTCATGGCTACATTCAGTTTGCGGTCTATCACCATTCCGTCCTCCACGAAAACGTTGTTTGTAAGGAAGTTGAGCTGATTGTATTGCTGCACCGTGAATCCGTAGATAATGTAGTCGCGCTGACTGCCTTGGTATCTCTCCACTGTGTCGATAGTTATGTTGTGAAGTACGTCGATACCGTACTGGTCGATGGCGCTGCGCACAGTAGCAATCTGGTTGCGATAGGGCACGATTACTCCTACGGTCTGGTTCTCGTCAAACCATTCTTTGGTCTGTCTGTAAATCTCGACTACCGTTGCAGCAATCATTTCCGCTTCCACATGATTGGTCTTCACCGAAGCCGAAGTTCTTGGCTTTGGAGCCGATACGAACGCCACACGTCGCATACTCAGCAGTTGTGCTATTCCGTTGGTGGATGCTGTCGGACTGTACGGCAACGTCTGATGTTGCAGCGGCACCACTTCAAGGCGGTTGCCGTAGAAGGCATAGTTGGCAAACTCGGCTATTGTCTGGTGCATACGTCCCTGACGTGTTAGCATATAGACATAGCGCGGGTCGTAGCCCTCATCGGTCTTGAATTGCGCCAGCAACCGTTCGAATAGCGATCGGCGGCAGTCTGTGAGGTTGATGTTGCGCAGCAAGGGTTCGTCAACAGCCGACTCCTCTTGCGTCTGTTGTACAACGGCAGGCAACTGCTTGTGGTCGCCTATCAGCACGAAGCGTTCTATGGCGTTTCTGCCTCCCGACTTGGCGCTGAGCAGACCAATCAGATGTGGCTCCAGAATCTGCGACGACTCGTCGATAATTGCCAAGTCGAAGTGCTTTATCTTAAAAATGTGGATGTTGGCGTTCAACGCTGCCGTGGTAGCACAGAACACTCGCATTCGGTCTACCACTTCCTTTACATCCTTGCCAGTTCGGCATTGCTCCACTCGGTGGCTGAGCAGGTGGCCGTGGAAAGCCTCGTCGCAGTTCAGTTCCGAACCTATGCGTATGAAGTCGATGTTGCTCTCCACCAGTTTCGAGCACATTTCGTCCACAGCACGGTTGGTGTACGACAGCAACACTATGTTCGAATGCTCGTCGGTGAGTTCCTCTTTCAGTATGTTGAGCAGTCCGAACGAGGTTTTTCCCGTTCCTGGAGGACCGATAACCAGGAATATGTCGCGCGACTGTTTGGCACGTTCCACCAGGGTGTTGAACCTTCCGTATTCGCCGTGCATGTGTATGTGTTCGTCTACGGTAGGCGTGCGTTGGCTCAGTATCAAGTCGCGGCGCTCCTTATTTGCCGACAGAAAACTGTGCAGACCGCTGTACAGAGCGCGTGCTGATGATTCAAACATGTCGTGCTCTATAGCCCAACGAGTGCCTTCGGGCGCATCAAACACCTGCTTGTCGGTCTGCGAATTGCGCAGCACCACCTCAACGCCCTTTGTCGTTATCTCCTTTATCGAAGCGCGGTTTACCATTTGGGCGCAGGCGTTGGGCACGTTGCCCTCACGGTATGGATAGACTATCACGATGTCGCCCTTGCGGAAGTTGGACGTGTCGGCAGTCTGTTCCATGTCAAACCTCAGTCTCAGACTCTCCACCATACCATCGGCAGAGAGTCCGAACTCTTCAATCGTCATTTCTTCATATATATTGCCTGCTGCCCGTTTGTCCTCAAGTGTGTCGAGCCAGATGGCCGCAAATCCACTGTCGTCCTTGGTCTTGTTGCCCACCTTGGCAAGCAGATGCTCACGCTCCACGAACTGAAGGAATCGGAAGTAGTAGGCGCGCTCCAGTTCGGTAGCCTCCTGTATGGGGCGCAGTATGTTCTCCAGTTCGGGGCGTGTCCATTCCTCCCAGAGCCGTCCTGTCGTTCCTTTGCGGTTGAGTTTGTCGGCTGTCAGATTGCGCAGCACATTGATGCCCATGTCGCCCTGCGTAAGATCGGTCCACGTCAGCAGATTGCGCATGCGTATTGCGCGCAGCGTCAGTTCCGGAAGATTGGCAATCGACACCAGTCCCTCGGCATATTTCGAATAGAGCAGCATAAAGTGGCGCAGCTGGTCGGAGTGTTTCTTGAACTCGTAGTTGAACAGCGCACGGTAGAGCGACAACTGTACAAGATGCTTCTCTTGTGGTACAGGTCGGTTGGGGTTGTATTCGGGCGATGTATAAGGCACAAATTCGCCCTTGCCCGACTTCTGCTCTATTATCGTCGTGCGACCGTCCTTTTGGTGAAGCAAGTCGAGACGGCCCTGAATGCCGAGTACGTCGCTGAAGAAGGTAGGCTCCAGCACCACAGCCTTCGGGTCGTACTCGTCCACCTCCTTGGGCAGGTCGTTGCCAATGAGCTTCTGTATATTCTGTTTCTGCGAGCGTGCGTCTTGATAGAACTTTTGCACCGTAGCCTGATTGTTCATGTCGTCGCACGAAGTCAGACTTATGGTGTTGGTCTTGAAGAATTCCATAACGCCCTCGCCGAAGGGCACGTTGCGGTTGTGTACCGTGTCGTCCAGGAAACGTCCAGCAAGATTACCGAGATGGATGTGCACCGTGTTGGCTTGTGGTTTCAGTCGGTTCACCATGTTCACGTATGGCGACTCGGCGTATGTTTCAAAGCACGACGCAATTGTCGTGATGTCTATCAGATAGTCGGGTTCGTAAATGATGAGTTCGGGCATGCATACATCCTCTTCCATGCGGATGCGCACGAGGTTGAGCTGTGTGTCCGTTGACAGAATCTGTTTCAGATAAGTCCAGTCGCCCTTCCCTCCCAGCGTTAGATAACGGTTTTGCTGTCCGTAGCAGATCTTAAGTTCCGAAGCGTTCTGTTCTTCTGTGGCGTAAATGTAGTCGTCGTCCCACGAACGTACGATGCAGCGCAGCAGGTTAATGTCGAACTTGCTCCAACGTCCCTTGCGGTCCTTCTTGGGCAACAGCCTGTTGAGCGACTGCGGTATAGCCGTAACTCCGCACACATAGCTCACCAGCAGGGCTGTCGACTTGATGTTGTATGCCAGCGCTTGCTCCAGTTCTTCGTTGCTCATGCTGTGCATAGCGTTCAGTTCCTTGCGCGTGTCGTGTATCAGCATAGCCGTTTCGGTAGGGATGCCGTGTTGCTTCGTCAGATAGTCGAGCTTGGCAAACATACCGATGAAGTTGATGCTGTTGTGTGCAATGCCCTGATTTACCACGCGTTTGAAGATGTCGCGCAGTATGGCGTATTTCTCGCGTATGGTGAAGTCGGCTGTGCACACGTCTTCCAGTTGGTCGTAAAACGACATGGCGCAGTCGGCGGTATATGCTATGTTTTCGTTATTGTTGTTATGTTCCATTCTGTTTGCAAAGGTAGTGCAAACCTAAGACAAGTCAAAATCCATAAGTCTGTTTTTCTGAATCTTATAATCGTTATCCTTAAATCTGTAACACCTTATATAATAAAAAGCCGTAACTTTGCACCTATGGAAAAGAAAATACTACCCGTAATGGGGATGGCATGTGCAGCCTGTAGTGCCAATGTGGAGCGCAAACTCAAGTCGATGGACGGTGTGAAGTCGGTGGCGGTATCGCTGCCCGGTCGTACCGCCATGGTAGAATACGACGAGCGTGTAGTAACGCCCGCAGATATGAAACGCGTCATTGACGGTGCCGGCTATCTGCTTATTATCGATGACGAAACGCGTGTCGACGCATTGGAACGCAATGCTTACCGACAGCTGAAGCGACGTATGATACTGTCGTGGCTGTTGGCGCTTCTCACCATGTCGGTGTCGATGGGGTGGGTGAGTGTAGGTTCGAACGATGCTGCCAACCAGGTGCTTCTCATCATTGCTTTATTAAATATGGTGTATTGCGGACGCCAGTTCTACGCCAATGCTTGGCGTCAGCTCGTACATCGTTCGGCAAATATGGACACGCTTGTGGCGCTGTCAACCCTCATCTCGTTCGGCTTCAGCGTGTTCAATACTTTTTGGGGCGAACAGTTTGGGGGTTCGCGTGGCATAACGTGGCACACCTATTATGATGCGTCGGTGATGATTGTCACCTTCGTGCTTACGGGCCGCTGTCTTGAGCAGCGTGCCAAGCGGTCTACAGCTTCTGCCATACGTTCGCTCATGGGACTTGTGCCCAAGCTGGCACACGTGGTATTTGACGACGAAGTACACAATGTGCCGCTTGCTACTGTTGCAACACGCGATATAGTTGAGGTGCGACAGGGAGAGAAGATACCTGTTGACGGTACTGTAAGCACAGGTGAGGGTTATGTCGACGAATCGATGATAACGGGCGAACCGGTGCCCGTGCGCAAGCAGTCGGGCAGTCGTCTGTTGGCTGGCACGATAGTAAGCGAAGGCACTTTGCGCTTCCGGGCTGAGCAAGTAGGCCAGCAGACGGTGCTTGCAGGAATAATACGTATGGTACAGGAGGCGCAAGGCTCGAAGGCTCCGGTGCAGCATTTTGTCGATCGTGCGGCGTTGGTCTTTGTGCCTTGTGTACTTGGAGTTTCGATACTAACCTTTGTGCTGTGGCTTGCCATTGGTGGAGCGGCAGTTCTTCCTCAGGCCGTATTGTCTGCCGTGTCGGTATTGGTCATAGCCTGTCCGTGCGCCATGGGACTCGCTACGCCTACTGCCTTGATGGTTGGCATAGGCAAGGCGGCTCAAAAGGGCATTTTGGTTAAGGATGCTACAGCCGTTGAGCAGCTCTGTTGTGTCGATGCACTCGTTATAGACAAGACCGGAACGCTTACTATTCCCAATAGCAATGTCGATTTCCGTTCGGCAGCCGACATTCCTCTTGAGAATCGTGAGCAGCTGAAGCCCCATGCTGCCGAGGCAATAGCCATGCTTAAGGCACGTGGCATAGAGGTATGGATGATGAGTGGCGACAAGGAGGAGGCTGCTGCTTATTGGGCTAAGAAGGCTGGAATAGCCCATTGGCAGAGCCAGTGTCTGCCACAGGATAAGGAGAATATAGTGCGTCGTCTGCAAGACGAGGGTCGTCGTGTGGCAATGGTTGGCGACGGCATCAACGACTCGCAGGCTCTTGCCCTTGCCGATGTGAGCATTGCCATGGGCCGTGGCACCGACGTGGCAATGGACGTTGCGCAAGTGACGCTTATGGGCGACGACCTACGTCGCATAGCCGATGCCTGTCAGTTGTCGCACCATACGGTAGGCATGATACGACAGAATCTTTTCTGGGCGTTCGTCTACAACATTGTATGCATACCACTGGCTGCAGGACTTCCGCATGTCTTCGGCGTTGATTTTCAGATAACGCCAATGTGGGCAAGCGCACTTATGGCTATGTCGAGCGTAAGTGTTGTGATGAATAGCCTAAGGTTGAAGTACAAGAAATAGGATAGAGTAGTGCTCTACAGATAGACTGTACGAAATAATAGTACACTAACTTATATACACAATAAATTATGGGCTGGTAGATTGCGAACTTTTCCGCAATCTGCCAGCCCATAATTATATAAACCTAATGATTATTTCACCAACTCTTTCTTGACCATGCCATTGCTGTATTTAACAACATTGATGCCCTTAGTAGGAGTCAGCAGTCGTCTGCCATTTGTAGTGTATCGATAAACCTCCTTGAGATTGGTAGATGCTGCAGGGTTGTTGATACCCGTAGCATCAAGCTCCACTATGTTCTTAAAATAGCCGAAGTCCGACTGGCGATACATATCTATAGTGCCTTTAGGAACATAAAGTATGCAATTATTAGCATCGCAATTCTCAAACACCGTATATCCCATTGTTGGCAGTTGTTCTGCATACACGTAAACAGAAGCCAAACCCTTACAACCAGAGAAGCAAGAAGACCCTAACGAGTTTATACTTTCGGGCAAATTAATACTTTTCAAGCTACTGCAACCAAGGAAACACCAATCCCCTAACGAGGTTATACCAGAGGGCAAAGAGACTTCTATCAAGCTACTGCAATCTTTGAAGCAAGAATAATCTAACGAGGTTATACCAGAGGGCAAAGAAATAGTTTTCAAGCTACTGCAACCTTCGAAGCATTCACCCCCTAACGAGGTTAACCTTTCGGGCAAAGAGATTTTTGTCAAGCTACTGCAATCACGGAAACACCAATCCCCTAACGAGGTTATACCTGAGGGCAAATCAATACTTTTCAAGCTACGGCAACATTCGAAACACCCATTCCCTAACGAGATTTTATCTGAGGACAAATGAACATTTGCCAAACTAATGCATTTCATGTATCTATTATTAGTTGATTATCAGTATTATACACTCTAAACGGTAGAAAAGTGATTATATGGATTCTATATAGATACGAACTGGCAAAGATTTAACGTCTTTAACTTTCGCTTGCATTAAAAAAACTGCCAAATAATGGTTAAATGGGAACGTTTCAACCGAACTCATAATGTGACAAACAAGGGTTATTCAATGATATTTTAGAGGGGTACGGTTGAAACGACCCTTTTAAAGGATGTGATTGCCAATCATCCCCTTTTATTCTATAAGAACCAATAGAAATGTAGCCTATCATATTGTTTTACCACATTTTTATACTTCTTAAACGCAGTTTTTTCATTGGTTATGCCGTGTTTCAAGATAAACGCTATATTTGGGTGTAAAATATGATAGCAATATCAAAAAAAGTACTCTAATATGGTATTTGAACGTAAGAAATACTTGGATGAACTTATCGCAGGACGTGGAAACGGTCTTGTGAAGATTATAACAGGTG
>ERZ1032078.941-NODE-941-length-11366-cov-4.883741_pt1 | contig 11366 bp, 17 predicted proteins | sample MGYA00517101_ERZ1032078 | MGnify/ENA primary metagenome ERZ1032078 (study PRJEB33719, sample SAMN04261301) | wastewater metagenome | biome: rural village; feature: human; material: feces | host: Homo sapiens | place: El Salvador | collected 2013-01-14 ... | reverse complement strand
AGTTTTCGCATTTCGGCGGACTCACTAAGTGCCTTCACGCCGAATTGCGACGGTGAGTTAACGACAGAATCGTACAGTGCCTTCATACGTGAGTCACGTTCCTGAGCGGAGCCCTGGAGCTGCTGGCGGTATGTATCTGTAGGATGTGCGTTTAGGTACTCCTCGCGCCACCGTGCCCACAGGTTCTTGTACCGTTCGGCAACCCCTTTCTGCTCTGCTTTGGTCAGTGAGCGACCCAGCTTGTATGCCTCGACCACATACGCTTGCTGATAGCACAGGCGCATCCGCCGTGTGTTCTCAATTAGCACTTTATGGTCTTTCGCATACTTTGGGTTCTCCTCATCGAACTTGGCCCAGAACGCCTGATGACGCCGTTCGGCCGCATCTAGCAATTCTAAAACAGGTATCGCATTGCCGGGGAAATCTTTCACAATCTGCTGTAAATAATTCAGCGGCGTAGCCGTTCCGACAAACGGACGGGAATAGCGCGGCAACAGCTGAATCCGCGTTCTCGCTTGCGCGATGCGCTTGAGCCCCCAGCGACGATCCATGCAGAGCATGACCGCTTCCTTAATCTTCTCTCTGTCACCTTGTAACTCGGCCATATCGCCTCCTTGATTGGTATGGCTCGAGTATACACTTTTATTTTGCATCTCCATAGGTTTTTCCTCCACCTGCTTCGCATGAAACAGGCATGTTCGGTGCCCACGAGGGTGGGCGCGACATAATTAATTCCATCATTTTCATCGTGTTCTCCTTCTCTTCTTCAGGGACAACGACCACCACCTCATCATGGACGAAGTGGACGATCTTTCTGATTTTTCCGTCATTCATTTTGCGATCTCTCGCACGCAGGCACTCTTGGATAGCGAGCATCTGGTAAGACACCACAATGCGTGCCAGTGCCTGAGTAATGTTTTCCGCGGCCATAGGCCCGTATATGCGCTTCCGCATACGCAGGGCTTTGTATGTGTACTCGGGACCCATCTCTCCCGCTTCGGCTTGGAGATCCGGATATTGGATTTTCAAGCCGTTCGGTAGAGTGATAGACATAGTCCTCGGGTCTACTTGCAGATTCAGCGTTCCGATGCTGCCCCGATAACCCTTATACATATGGTCCAGTGCAAGGCTGCACTGCTTCCACAAGCGCGATATCGATGAGTAGTGAGACCGATATAGGTTGACAATACGCTGGCACTCCTCATCCGGGAGTACCGTTCCGCCGTTTTTAAGAGCGGCCTGTAGTTTCTTCCATCCGGTGCCATACCCCAACCCGAGGACTGCCGTTTTTGCAATACGCCGTTCCTCGGGGTTGTCGTGCTTGTTAATCGGATGACCATAAATCTGTTCACCGAAAGAGCAGTACACATCCCCGCCTTCACGGAAGACCTTCAAGAGGTTCTCCTCCCATGCGAGGGTTGCCTCAACACGCACTTCAATGTTCGACGAGTCACACGCCACGATGCAGTACCCTTCAGGGGCACGCATCGACTGGCGCAGTACACCGCCACGGGGCAAGTTCTGGGGGTTGATCGACCCGCCCCCCGAATTATGCACAAGGACCCCATTAGCAACAAATCGATTGTGAGGCCCGCAGTTCTTAATGTCGTACACGCGGGCGACCGCTCGCTGTGCGCTTTCTTGAGATGATTTGCTCATCGCTCAATCCTTCCTTAACAAATTCCCTAATGCGTTCGATACCGAATTCCGGCTTCAGTATGTGCAAGCGCTTAATGCGCGCCCATTCTTCACTACATCCTTTCGGACGTTTATTTTGCGCCTGCACCGTACGGCTCGCCCAACGAAGATTTCCCGGAGAATACCCTTTGCTGTTATCTATGCGATCGATACTCTCTCCCTTTTTTGGATAACCTAGATTCTCCACAATCCACTCCGCCATTGCGGAGGCTGAGGCAAAGTCAAACGTTATCCCCCGACCGCCGTAATTGTGATACGCTGCATCGGAAGGGTTAGTGCATCGATTTTTTGCACCTTGGCAAATACGGCGTAGCCGCGTCCATTCACGCGATTTCTTAAGCACTCCCTTCATCGCCAATGCGTTCGCTTTACAGCGAGCGATCGCCTCCAGTGAATTGCTCATGCGCCTGCGTGACGCACACGACTTACATTCAATCTGCTCAGAATCCAGTAAATCTCGAATCCTCTTCTGCCACACGTTTCCGCAAGCACACTGCATAGGATATTTACCCTTGCCACTTGTGACTGCGTCAAGAGGGCACAAAAGCTTGATACGACATTCTGGTTTACTTAGGTGCTTTTGCAGCTTTAAGCGTGTAACCTCGCTCAGCTGCCTCAGATAACTCGCACGGTCCATTAATCTCCTCCACGTAAACACGATGATCCGGCGTACCAGTAATGCCCTGATACGTAATAACATCCTGTACTCCCTGATCAAGTAACCCTTCATGCGGAACGTACGTCTCCCCATCCCACACAAGGTCCTCGTCCTCGAGTGCGGCAAGGCTTATATCGCACGGAGTATATCCTTCGCTCGCGCGCAATACATGAATTACTGTATCACCTGTCAGGCAGTACCGCCCGGTATTGACCGCACCGTAGTAGTTCAACTGGATCGGCATCGGCCCACGCTTGGAGATATCGATGAATGACTGTGTACGAGTCTCCTCGATAGTGCTCTTCAGCCCGAGTCGAGCCGCAGCCAGAGCCTGCACTCGCTCGTTCGGATGCACCAGCAGGTCACGCATGCCGTCGTCTGTTTTGGCGAACGCATACGTAGTCTTGCCTGTGCGCTCCGACACTTTCGTCGGCGGGTCAACCCCTTCGGCACGGAGCAGGGCGGCGAACTTGTCATTCGACATGAACGCCTCTCTACCGTCGTGCCCGACTAGGTCGAGCAACTTGGATTTCTTCTCCAACACCTCCGATAGGTGCTTCTCCAGAAGAGGAGTGTCAAGCTCGATAACAGGCTCCGTGAACATACGGATAGTGCAGTCCACAAGGTCCCGCTCCGCCTTCGGAATCGCGTTATACAAATCAGGCAACAACTTAGCCGTGAGGTTAACGTCCTGTTTGCAGTACTCGCCGAACTTCGCTAATTCTTCATCAGTGAAGTCCTTCAAGTGCTTGCCCTTGGTGTTATACACCTCGTTACCCTTGGCTCCGATGCCATAGTACGACGCCAACGCACGCAGCGAGCAGCTCGTCTTGAGCCCTATGATAGGTCTCGCGTACGACAGCGTATCCACGATATACCCGGGGCGTATCCCGTAGATCCATGTCAGGATGGCGCAGTCAAAAGCGGCATTGTGTGCCACGACGACGCACTCTTGAAGGCGAAGGGCATCAAGTGCAGGCTTGATATTCTTACCCGTGTACCACTTAATGTAGTCCGCATCCTCCTTCACGGAGACTCCGATCACCTCGAACTGAGGCGACCGGATGTACTCCTCCATCGTTACCTTGGATAACGAGAACTCATTGTCCCAATAAGTTTCAAAGTCAATCACGACGATTCGAGCAGTCACTAGAACTCTCCAAAATGAACTTTATCCGTTGCCACATTGTCAGGTCATACACATTCAGCACCTCCCCTGTTCGTGCTCTGGCACGGGCATCGATAGGGGAGGAGAACAGTGCCTCACGGACCTTCTCGTACAACTTGTGTACGACCGGTCGCTGTGAGGTCTGCACTCCGTGCGCCTCGTAATACTCCAATGCCTGCATAATCAAGCGAATTTCACCCTTCGCACGGGTCCCATAGTAAAAGAACATGGCTTCCTCCTATTCAGCCGGTTTCCAATGGTTGACTTTCTTCATATAGTCCGGGGCAGCCTCAATGTCCCAGTCCCCGCAGCAGTGATATAAGACTGCGAGGAATCTCTGCGGGGAGGTCTGGTCATCGTCATCGTAGTAACGCTTCAATGAGCCTCCGTCTAATACCCAGACAAGGTACTGGGACTGGACGAACGTCTTGGCCTCCTTCAATGTGCCGAACCTCTCCTTCTCGTTGGGACGAATAGAGAACACTCCTTCCCAGCGCCATTTTTTCGGTATGCCTTCGACCGCGACTTTCTCTACACGACCTAGTGCGATATCGTGAGAGAACCTCCCGTCAAAGTACCCCCACATCCGCTTGCCGGAGATGCTCTCATACTCCTCCCAGTAACGGTCCCGACGGAGCTTCTTATCCTCCGTCTTATCCTTCTCCTTCTCACTCATAATCTAATAACCTCCCCCGGAGTTTCCGGTTCAAACGCCACATCAGTTGTTAGTACCCACACGACATCGGCGCATGCCTCCTCGGGTACATCCGTGAATCCGTCAGAGAAAATAACTACGACCTCGGCATCCTCGCAGTGCTCATCCGCCCAACGAGTAACCTCTCGCATATCCGTACCGCCACTCCAACGGTTATGCACAGGTTCGAAGTCATACTCACCTCGATCGTAGTGCTCGTGTTGTTCGACTTTGTCCGTCACATACAACACGTCCACCGACTCAGGGTCGCACTGCTCACAAATAAGGGACAAGTGCCCGAGGAACTTGGCAATCTCTTCATCACCAATCGACCCCGAAGTATCAACTCCGATAACCACTTTCCCCATCGCAGGCTGGCGAGTCTTACCAGGCAGATACGCCGTGCGCAGATACCGTTTGTTCGGACGACCCCAAGAGAGATGTGTTTGGCAACGTGCCACCATGTATTTCTCTAAGAGCTCGAACCAAGGGACTTTCTCCTCGAGAATCGCTCGAATAATGTCCCCGAGAGAGCCGTCCCCTGCGCCGCGAAGACGCTCGCCTTGGTAGGCTGAGGCGATTTCCAACTTGCCCTGTTGAACAGCAGCCTTCACCTCAGATTCAGACGGAGCGTTGCCTGTGGGATTGCTATCGGGAGTCTCGACAGTGAGGTCCCCTTCAAGCCCATTGCCTTCACTGTTACCACCTTCGCCGCCTTCCCCTTCACGATAGATGCGGTCATACACCTCCTCAGCCGTGGTGTCGTTGGTTACCCAATCGAAATACACCATGCCCTCAATCGGGTCTCCGACTTTGCATGCCTTGAGCATGTGATTGATAACCGCATCGCATGCCACGTTCCACACCTCGTGATCGCGCCCATACTTGCGTAACCGATGGGCGAACACCACATGCATACATTCATGTGCGAGAACAAAAACGTTCTGGTCCAGTGTCAACTTCTCACTGAACTCCGGGTTGACATACACAACCCCTTTATCCGACACAGCTGCAGTCGGTACATTTTCGGTGACTATGATCTTCCTACGGCACAACAGCCCGGCGAAGAACGGATACCGAAGCACGATTTTGATTCGTGCATCACTTAGCTTGTTTCCTTTTTTCATTTTGAATACCTCTAGAACCACGAAGCCATTTTGTTTTCCATCTCTGTCATCTTCTTCCCCACATGAGCACGGAGGGCATCCGACTCACGCAGGTCTTCAGGTGACAGCCCATCCAACAAGGCAGTGACTTCGTTAACTGCCTCATTGATGCGCTCGTCATTGTTGATGTTGAGTTTCTTCGCCCGCTCGCAAGCGTCCGTCACATTACTCACCAATGTATTACGGAATATGGCACCCTTCTCACCCTTAGTAGCGGACAGTCTCTCCGCCATGTTCTTAATCGGTGTCAGAAGCTCCTTCATGACGTAGGTCGTAGCGTCCGCCTCCACTTTGGCTACCTGCTCATCTAAGAACATCTTGTCCGTCTCGTCCATATCAATACGGAAGTCAGCGGAAGAGGGGATAGGCATGGGTAGTAAGCGGAGCTGCCACATATCCAGCATCTCCTCCTTGGACGGATAGTCGTTCGGGTCCCACATCCCTTTGAGAACGGTTTGGTCATGTAACACGGCTTGGTCCCACACATCACCGAGAGCCTTCACTGCGTCCATGGCCTTACTCGCACGGTCCTTATACCCAAGGGCGAAGTCTGTGTAGTTGGCGTTCGGCACCACTCGCACCCCGTCGTCCATCCACGGCAGGGAATTATCACGTACGTATGTATACACATCAGCGAACGCACGCTGGGCCGCTTGGAGTTCGGAGCACTCCTTGAGACGGCGTTTCATATACCGACCCGCACGGACGGTGCCCTCTGTCTTGTCCACATTAGTGGTCACGGACTTGTCCATGGCAACGGGGTTGAACATCTTACGAACCAGTTTAACGGCGACAGCCTTGTCGCGCAGGGTAGAAGTTTGGATTTGCATAGTTATCTCCATAAGCCACCGAGAAAGAGGGCAGGTGGTAGGTGGCTGTTACCACCTGCTCATTCATTACTACATCAGTGCTATACGATTAAACGCGGAAGACCACGTCAGTGAACTCTTTGGCGAAGTCGGTCCAAGACTTCGTACGGAGCACGCTGGGGTTTGCCCGACGAGCGCTATCGAACGCCATCATCCGAAGCTCTGCAATCGGAAGGCGCTTGATATATAGCCAGTACTTATCCCACATCTTCAACGCCGCTGTACCTTCGGCTCTCTGGAACGTATCCAAGATACGAGCCACGATGACGAACTGCGTTTGCGGGTCATCCGGCACAGAGGCTTTCTCAGGACGCTTCGTGATGTCATCGAAATTCGGTAAGTCACGGTAAAGGTTGAGGAACCCAACGAACTTACTCGCCGCCTCCTCACCGACAGCACCTTTCACGTGCTCTGCTACAACATCAGGCGTGAACGCCACATCGTCGAACGGAATCCGTGCGACGTCCGCCCAAGAGCGAGGAGTAGGATTGATGTCTTTCTTCGCATCGAAGGCATTGAGCATCGGCTTGTCCCATGTAATGAACATCCGAATCACAGAGGGAACCCCGTGAGTCTCAGACCATTCGAGCCATTCCTCAACGGACACATCGAAGTCCAGAACACGCATGCGGTTGCCCAGCTTAGTACTCAAACGGTTCGCACCGCTTCGGTCCTCCGTGCGGTTGCCTGTGCAGAGGATGTACAGCTCCTCAGATAGAGGCATGGATCCCGCGCAACGGTCAAGAATCATTCGGCAGAGCGGATTCTGTACGCTCATATCTGCATCCGAGAGCTCCTCCAACTGCAGGATAGACGGGCCTTGCCCCTTACGGATACGATACAAGTCTTCAGGCGGAACCCAACGAGTCACCTCACCATGCAAGTCAGGTAACCCGAGGAAGTCCGACGGCTCACGAAGCGACGGGTTAATCACCACCACACGCTCATCGGGAATCCCCTTCATCTGCTGTAACGTATGCGCGATATCGTTCATCAGCGTGGACTTCCCGGTGCCCGGCGAAGAACGGACGTAGAAAGCAACCTTGTGACCCTCGGGCGCAGTCAGTTGCGCCACGATCGAAGACTTCAAACTAGAATATTTCATAATGACCTCTTATAAATGAATGTGCCAATGACCCCCATTGGCAAGGGTTGACCTATGATAGGTCTATATCATAACTATACTACTTTAACCTTCGGGCACGTATCTTACATAGTAAGTGCTCATTGCCGGGCACTCATCCACCATAACCGCGCTCCCATCGTGGAACCAATAATACGTAACATCATGCATCGCCGACGAAGGATGTGAAACCCCTCGCCCATAGTGCCCCATATAATTGTCCGTACTACAGTCCACATACAAAGCCTCGCAGAGGATGTGGAACGAACTCACAGGCATGCTGCTATCTGCGCACCACATATCTTCGAGTATCTCTCCTAACGGTTTGATTCTGTTCATACCGTTTCTCCATCGACAGGCAGCCCTTGCGCCACCCATCCGTCATACCAATCAATGAACTGTTGAGCCACACAAAGGGCCTTCAGCTCATATCCTTTATAAGTGTAAGGATTCCCAGCGGCTACTCCTTCAATCTGTTGGTATTCATCCCAAGACTTCGCATCTTCCTTGATGCTCTCCCGAGCAAGGACATATGCGATGTGGTTAACAAGATTCCACTCCGTAAGCGAAACCCCGCCCAAAGTAATGTCACGCTTGAGCTGAGACCCCAGCCCCCGCATCAACGAGCGGAGCCACTCATAATACGTACCTGTAATGAATGCATACCCGAAAGCATCAATGGGGAACACCTTCGATAGTCCCTTCTGCGGACCACTGTGACCATACATGAGCCATGCAGATATGCACGCACCTACGGGCAGGAAGGGGCCAATATTAAACGCACTTACGCATCGGGTATCTATACGGAACCAGAACTTCTTCGGCATACCGGCAAACAGCGACCGCAAAGCACGATTGCAGACGCTCTTGCCATTCCAACTTGATAGTGCTTCGACCAGCGTGCACATACCCAATCGGCTCATATTGCACACGTCGTAATCCGGAGAAAGGGAATTTACATACATATCACACCTCCAACACGGGACTCCCATCGGCTTCCCATGCGTCATACCAGTCAATGAACTTCTGCACAATCAGCAGAGCCTGAGTCTCGAAGCGCGCCGGGAGGAACGCCTCCATGCGACGTGCCTGCTCCTTAACGTGCCATAGCTCGAACGAATTGGCCTCGCTCAGGGTCTTCCCTATCGCCTTATACTTCTGAACAATCTCCTTCTTGACCTCCTTCGCAGCCAACCCACAAGCAACGACATTCACCAAGGAAGGCGCCATCGTCACCTTCCCCGCCATATTGTGGTATGCCCCGAGATACATGCTCCGCATCAGCCCCGATACCATCCTTGGATGTCCTCCACACAGACAACACGCATGTATTCATCCAAGGGATAAACACGCTGCGAATCACCAAACATCGATGCCGCACCCCCATAGCGAAGGGTAGGGACAATCGTCAAGCCCGGTCTCATGCCCCGACGGACAGGGATAATGTGCCGATCCACGAGCCGCATATTCGCTTGTACACAGCCCAATCCGAGAGTGAAGTGAAACCCCTTGGGGAACCCCGGCAGAATAGCCCGAAGGTCCGAGTTAGATATCCTTTTCCCAACGAACACATAGGACACACTCTCCAACGTATCGCGATTCATTCTGTCGTAAGCAGACGTGAAGACGCCTGCATCCTGAAACTTATTAGATTTTTTCATTTTTTATCTCCTACACGCTTCGTATGATTAGATTTTTTCATTTTTTATCTCCTACACGCTTCGTATGAATGCCGTCGAAGCAAACCGGCATACCGTCTTTTTTCCACGTGTCGAACCACGTGAGATGCCGTTGGACGGTAAACAACAGCTTCATTTCTACATCTCCTGCCGTCATATCGACGCGTTTCCGATAATCCTTCTCGGTCCACTTCGCTATCTGTGCACATGCCGTCTTGAATGCACTACAACGGATATCCTCAATACGGGTATTCCGATAGGTTTCGAACTTCACAGGACTAACCAGACGGTCAAGGCTACTCTCCGCCCGCAATAGAGCGAGGCGGAACCACATCTCAGGTGTGCCGTCATAGTCATCAGGCAACCGAAGGACCATACCGTCCAATGTGAGTGCTTCCCCACAATCCCCATCGTCCTTATACGGACACCACTGAATGAACATCCCCGACGGTCTACATGTCCAAGGAGCCCCCGACGTCACCTTCGCAAGACCCGTATAGTCTGAGTAATACTCCACGAAATCTTCCGGTACCACCATAAGCCCCAGAGGCATACCGAATGCCTCTGCGAACATCTCAAACGTGAGCTCATACGCTTGCGCGATTTTCACCTGATAGATAGGTTGAGCCTTGAACGCATCTATGATAGGTCTACTCATAGCCCTTTCTCCTCCGTGAACATCCACGGCTCTCCTTTAACAAGGTAAGTCAAGTCCTCACAATAGGGTGCGTACTCGCTGTAATCTTTCTGCCACAGTCCGATCCATGAATCATCCTGCAGGCGATAAATCTCTGTGGTAGGGTCGATGTCTGCCCCTTCCTCAGTTTCGTATGTGCCGTTTTCCATATACTCCTTGCTGAGATAGGACACCTCAGACACTGCTAAGAACGTAATCACCTTCTTCAGGTCATCATATCCATACACATTGCGGTCCTGCGCCTCGCAGATACCTTGAGCCATGCTCATAGTCATATTCATCTCCAAATGAATGTAATAATGTTGTGGTTTTGTTTTTAACCCTTCTAACACATAACCACGGCTGTGCTAGAAGGAGACTCTTATAACTACCTTGGGGGCATTCACCCAACTAGGCACGGCAGAGCGCTGCATGTGTATCCTAGAGTAGTCGCTAAAGATATATTGGATCTCCTTGCTACCACCCCAAGGTATCAATGGCGTGCGCACACATAACGCCAACTGAGAGAACAGGGCATCGCATCGCTCATATGCACCAGCCTCATTCACCCATGGCGAACCCCCCACCATGAGGTCAAGGTACTGTGCGATAGTCCGCCCATGGTCACCACGCCAAAATGTGCGCGAAGAGAGCATCTTCGCTGCCGATGCCACGGCCCCAGCGGTGCCGAAGTTTATGTGAACCATACCTGCCTCTTCTTATCGTAAGGGTCAGGGATATTCTCCTGCTGGCAGAACTCCCGCACATGCCTACGTGTGGTCAGCGAGTACCACGCATCCCGTGTGAACTCCACGCCCTGCTCCCTAATAGACACAACCCTCGTGTTATACGAGTACAGTGTCTTTGTGGTGCCCATCACCTCTACATAGGCCTTTTTCCAAAACGACTTGCGCCCATCATGGCGGGGCTCAAGCCAATACTTCTCATAATGCATGTATGTATCTCCTTAATCTAAATTAAGTGGGCGCCCAGCCTTGACCCACTGTTTGTGCCAGTCAGTGAACGGCTTAAGCCACATAACTAATTGCATCTCGACATCTACGCCTTGGGTGCCATCAAAAACGATGCCATAGCGATGGCACAGCAGTAACACCCATCTAAAGTACGCGCCTCTCTCCACCGCAAAGAACGTATAATCCCGCCAGCGCGCAAGGGTAGAAGGGCGGATCGCGTACGCCATCTGCGACACCGTCTTATCGAGGGCATCCCTCAGCCATTCGATCTGCGAGGTGCGAGGCTTAGGTTTGAGCTTAATGTAATACCAATCTATCGATCCCCCCGTGCCCGCGAAGCGCACATGCACGATAAACTCTCGAGCAAACGACCAAGGCGCGTGTTTGCGCAGTGCCTCGTACTCGCTATCAGAGAGGTACTCCACCCTGTTGTCCCCCAGGGTTATGGCTATCCCATCAGGGAAGCCGGGAACTATCTGACGGAATCTCTCGAACTCCTCACGCGACAGAAAGTGGCTGCACGTCCGCATGTTGTGCGACGTATATACGGTTGCATCCCATTTCATATTGGTCTCCTTTATTTTTTATCTTCCTTACCGAAGCGCCTTTTGAGCACTTCGATTACGTCAGTGCAATTTTCCTTGTCTATGAGTCGCGCCAA
>ERZ1032078.936-NODE-936-length-11408-cov-11.558971_pt1 | contig 11408 bp, 6 predicted proteins | sample MGYA00517101_ERZ1032078 | MGnify/ENA primary metagenome ERZ1032078 (study PRJEB33719, sample SAMN04261301) | wastewater metagenome | biome: rural village; feature: human; material: feces | host: Homo sapiens | place: El Salvador | collected 2013-01-14 ... | reverse complement strand
TGGATCACGAGCGCAAGGTTCGTGGTTGGGGCAGCGAGCGCAGTTACTTCCTCGCCGCCCTGCGAGGTGAGTGCGAGAAGCGAGGCATTGATTACTGCTAATTACGCCACCTGTTCATCGTGGCATATAGACCCTTGTCGTTTCCCGTGAAGTGCGGGTGACTATGTTTGGTATTCATGCCATCTACACTTGTCATGATTCTGACCACATTATTCATTGGATAATTGCTCTGTGCCAATTCTTCCTCACTGGAGCAGCTGGCAAACAGGGCAGCCCCAATGCCGCTATTGCGAAAAATTGTATTGCTTTCATCTCGCTATGTTTTTAGAGTTATGGGCTATGCCCCCAGCAGAGTGGGGGGCATAGTCGATTATTATTATTTTATTTCGTTGCCGGCATTATCAAGAACGGTGCAATTGCCTATCTGCCATTCGGTAGGGAGCTGCGCTTTCGTCGCATCATAAGCGTTCTTGTCCAGAAGCTTAAGTTTGCGGGAAGTGGCACTTGTTCCGGCATTATCCAACCAATTATAGCAGCAATTAGATGCTTTCGAAATTTGGTCGCTTGGTGCCAACATTGTGACGGTTGACAATTTTGTACAACCTTGGAACATCCTAGAATAGCAGAAGCTTTCTAATTGTTTAGCAGGTAACTCTGGTGCTTCTGTAAGATTGGTGCATCCGGCGAACATACCAGCATAGCAATTTGTCTTCATGATTTCTGCTGGAAGTTTCGGAGCTTTTGTAAAATAGCAGTAAGCGAACATGTCCTGATAACACTGCCATGCCAACGTTGTTGCCGGCAACTCAGGAGCTTCCTTCAACCAATAACAATAACTGAACATATTTGCATAGCAATTAAATGCTAATTTTGTAGCTGGCAATTTTGGAGCACTTGTAAGGCTAACGCATGCGTTGAACATGTTCTGGTAGCACTGGTCTTTTAATACTGTTGCAGGCAACTCTGGGGCATTCTTAAGGTAACGACACCAATTGAACATGCTGTTATAGCAGTCGCTTGCTATATCTGTTGCTGGCAGCTTGGGTGCCGAAGTTAATGCCTGACAGTTGTTGAACAATTTGACGAAACGGGCTTCTGAGGTACTAACAGTCTCGTAGTGGTCGTAATCCAACAGTGTACGGATATCACCTGTACATGCCACCATTACATTAGTATTTACATTATTTTCTTTATCTTTATCAAAGGTGAAAGTGATAGTTGAATATATTCTTGTATCATTACTATCAGCAGTGCCCTTTACATTCTTTCCACGCAAGCGTAGACCGCCCTTTTGTCCACCAAAAGTAACGCCTTCGTTAGCCTTTACCTCTTTCCAGTCCCCGAAGTTCACGGAATATTGAAGATTGGAAATTTTATAACCACCATAGCATACCATCTTAAACGTCTGCTCGGCAGGAGCAGAGAATGTGACATAAGGAGTCTTGTCTTTTACATCGGTACTTCCGCCTGTAATATTTCCCGTTTGCCAATCTTTCACGGTGATACCGGAAATAGATACCTTGTCCTTACCCACGGTGAGCTGATAGGTGTAGCTCTTGCCGGCTGTAAGTTCAGGGATGCCAGTGAGCGTTTCTGTTATTGTTTTGCTTGCTCCTTCTGCCACATCAAGAAAGAGGAAGGTTGCGGAGTTTTGGGCTGCGCATGGCTTGATAAGGGCATAGAACTTATTGTCGGTGTGCTTATACGCTTTTATACCACAGATGCTGAGGCTATTTACTGTAGCTCCGGCATACTGGTCGTTGAAGCCATCAATCTCTACTACCACTCTCGCCATCTTGCGCTCCATGATGAGAGAAAGTTGATTGCCTTTGGTATTGCTTTGCTTACCGCTATACGACATGAAGTCGTTGGCAGCAAGTGAAGCTGCATCATATTCCGCAGGTAGGGTGACTTTGTCGAGGTTGCCATCGAACGTATCAGGGTAGTAGGCGGTGAAATTCATCTCATCGCTTTCCCATTTCAGGAACTTGCCGCCTTGCGGCTGCCATTCATTGTTGTTTAACTGATAGGTTACGGCATCCTGGCCATCAGCCTTGACGCTGATCTTATCACCTTCTTTAAAATTCTTCTGCGCTTCGGCATCCCCCAGCGGATTGCTGCGGGTGAAGCCATCGGCAGATGCTTTACCTACTTGCGCAGTGATGCGCACAGCGTTAGGGTCGCTGTGGAACGCTGAGAGGAGGTCTTCTGACTCGGAGCAGGAAGACAGCGCCAGAATGGCTGCTGCGAGGCTCATCATTCGTTTCATTATTTTCATTGTTCTCATATTATTATTGTTTATAAAGCTTTTGCCCTTACAGGGCGCAAGGCTGATTGCGATGTATACCCAGGGTGTTGCCCTGGGCTAGGAGCTTCTGCCCCTTCAGGGCGTGTGGGGCAAATATAGCTTCTACCCTTTACCTTTCCGTTAGGCGTTCCGCCGGATTTGCAATCCGGCGTTAAAAAATGTCCTAACCTATTTAGGCTCTGCGGATTTGCAATCCGCAGCAAAGGAGTCTGCTTTCCCTTTTGTTGTGTTGGGGGATTACAAATCCCCCGGTTTTAATAGGTCGAACCTTTTTTTACGGCGGATTTCAAATCCGCCGGGACGCCTGACGGTCTATACGCCACGATGAAGAGTGGCATATAGACCCTTTTGGGGGATGTTATGGTTTTGGGGTATAATACTCCACGGTAGTATTTGTTGCATCTTTCTTCCAGTTGTCAGGGAGATAGCCTTCTAACGCAGTATAGGCATCCGCATCCATTACTTTGAGTGTGCGAGAAGTTACGGTTTCGTCGGTTCCGGCATTATACAACCACTTATAGCAGCAATTAGATGCTTTCGAAATTTGGTCGCTTGGTGCCAACATGGTGACGGTTGACAATTTTGTACAACCATTGAACATATTATCATAGCATCCGTTTGCTAACTTTGTAGCCTTTAATTCTGGGGCATCCGTGAGACTTGTACAATCATAGAACATACTATTATAGCAGTTTCCTGCTAACTTTGTAGCCTTTAATGCTGGGGCAGTCGTGAGACTTGTACAACCTTCGAACATACTATAATAGCATCCGTATGCTAACGTTGTAGCCTTTAATGCTGGGGCAGTCGTGAGACTTGTACAACCATAAAACATACAATAATAGCAGTAGTATGCTAACGTTGTAGCCTTTAATTCTGGGGCAGACGTGAGACTTGTACAACCATCGAACATATTATAATAGCAGAAGTTTGCTAACGTTGTAGCCTTTAATTCTGAGGCAGCCGTGAGACTTGTACAACCTCCGAACATAGAATGATAGCAGTGGTATGCTAACGTTGTAGCAGGCAATTCTGGGACAGCCGTGAGACTTGTACAACCTTCGAACATAGAATAATAGCAGTAATCAGCTAATTTTGTAGCAGGCAATTCTGGGGCAGAGGTCAATGCTGCGCAACCATCGAACAAATAACAGAATATGGCATTTTGGGTATCTACCGTACTATAGTTTTTCCAATTCAGCAGCGTGCGGATGTCGCCTGTGCAAGCTACTTTCACATTTTTATCAGTAAATGTGATCTTTGAATATTCACTCCTGTTAGATGCTGTTCCCTTAATGTTTGTGCCACGCAAGCGAAGGGTGCCATTTGTTCCACCAAAGGCAACTGGAATGTCTTTCTCAACATTTTCCCATTTGCCATTATTCACAGAATACTGAAGCCCTGAGATGGTGTAATTTCCTGAGGTTGTCATCTTAAACTTTTGCTCTTTCTCTGCCGTAAAGGTGACGTATCGGATGATTTGTTCTGCTTTACTACCTTCAGTAATTATCCCCGTATTATCCCAATCTGCCACGGTAATACCGGAAACAGATATCTTGTTCTTACCCACGGTGAGCTGATAGGTGTAGCTCTTGCCGGCTACGAAAGTAGTAGGGGTGGTGGTGTACTTTTCTGTTGTTTTGCTTTCTCCATCTGCTACTTCAAGAGAGAGGAAGGGGGCGGTGCTTGGGGTATAATTTGGATCGATAAGGGCATAGAACTTACCGTCGGTCTCGTGCTTATACGCTTTCACACCACGGATGCTGAGGCTATTGACTGTAGCATTCTTCGTATACTGGTCGTTGAAGTTAGCAATCTCTACCACCACTCTCGCCATTTTGCGCTCCATGGTGAGAGTAAGTTGATTGTTGTTGTCTTTGGTATTGGTTTGCGGACCGCTAAACGACATGAAGTCTGCGTCAGCAAGCGATTCTAGGCTGGTGTATTCCGTAGGCTGGTTGATGGTACCATTGAACGTAGCAGGGTAGTAGGCGGTGAAATTCATCGTCTCCTTTTCCCACTTCAGGAACTTGTTGCCCTGTGGCTGCCATTCCTTGCCGTCATACTTATAAGTCACGGCATCCTGGCCATCAGCCTGGACGCTAATCTCATCATTTTCATTGAATTTCGCCTGCTCTTCAGCAGTACCCAGCGGATTGCTGCGGGTGAAGCCATCGGCAGATGCTTTACCTACTTGCGCAGTGATGCGCACAGCGTTAGGGTCGCTGTGGAACGCTGAGAGGAGGTCTTCTGACTCGGAGCAGGAAGACAGCGCCAGAATGGCTGCTGCGAGGCTCATCATTCGTTTCATTATTTTCATTGTTCTCATATTATTATTGTTTATAAAGCTTTTGCCCTTACAGGGCGCAAGGCTGATTGCGATGTATACCCAGGGTGTTGCCCTGGGCTAGGAGCTTCTGCCCCTTCAGGGCGTGTGGGGCAAATATTGCTTCTACCCTTTACCTTTCCGTTAGGCGTTCCGCCGGATTATTGAGGTCCCGCAGAATATTTTTTGATTTACTCTTTTTTTGTCCCACAGATTTCACAGATTTACACAGATTTAGACCTGTTCGGTCTATGGGATGACGCAGATTTTTTCCGCTAGGCGTTCCGCCGGATTTGGAATCCGGCGTTAAAAAATGTCCTAACCTATTTAGGCTCTGCGGATTTGCAATCCGCAGCAAAGGAGTCTGCTTTCCCTTTTGTTGTGTTGGGGGATTACAAATCCCCCGGTTTTAATAGGTCGAACCTTTTTTTACGGCGGATTTCAAATCCGCCGGGACGCCTGGTCAAAGTCCCATTATTTTCTAAGTTCTAATCAATAATCACTTATCACTTACATCGAATTACCATTCCACCATACATTTCCCTCTCAGCCAGTAATCTGTGGGAAGAACACCTTCTTCTTTCAATTTATTATAGGCACTCGGATCTTTTACTTTGAGAGTGCGGGTTATTCCTTCCTTTGTTCCAGCATTCTTCAACCAATCTGTGAAGTAATCTCCTGAGATTTGGTCGCTTGGTGCCAACATCGTGACAGATGTCAAGTTTGTGCAATTACAGAACATATAAGTGTAGCAGTTATATCGTAAGTCTGTAGCCGACAAATCTGGTGCCTTTTGAAGCGAACTACAGCCTTGGAACATTCCGTAATAGCAAAAAAGAGCTAAGTGTGTAGCTGGCAATTCTGGTGCTGTATTGAGATTTTTACAATCAGCGAACATATAAAAATAGCAGTAGCCTGCTAAGTATGTAGCCGGTAATGCTGGGGCAGTTTCAAGATTTGTGCAACCTTTGAACATACTTGCGTAGCACTTTTCTGCTAAATTTGTTGCAGGCAATGCTGGGGCAGAGGTTAATACAGCGCAATCTTTGAACAAATAACAGAATCTGGCATTTTGGGTATCAACTGTTGTATAGTTTTTCCAGTTTAACAGCGTGCGGATATCACCCGTACATGCCACATTCACATTGGCAACAGTAAACTTGATGGTAGAGTAGTTTACCGTGCTTGTTGCAGTACCATTTTGGTTTGTACCACGCAAGCGGAGTGTGCCATTTTCTCCACCGAAGGGAACTTCTGTGTCTGCCTCGACATCTTTCCAGTCACAACCATTCACAGAATACTCAAGCCCTGAGATGGTGTAATTTTGGGTTGTCATCTTAAACTTCTGCTCAGTATCTGCCTTAAAGGTGACGTATGGAATTGGGGTTAAATTGCCTGTTGTAGTTCCGTTGGCAGTCCATGGCCCTGCTGTGATTCCTGTTACTTCAATTTTCGTTCTTTTGATTACATTCAGATTATAGATATAGCTGCTGCCAGCTGCGGTGACGTTTGTTGTCATCGTAAGAGGTTTTGCATCGCTCATATCATTTGTGAAATAAAACATGGCAACTACTTCGCCTGGGATTACAAGGGCAGTATAGGTGGTACCTATACCACCGATTTCACCTTCGCCTTTTTGAGCAAATGGCGTGATGTCGATGGTTTGTGTTTCATCCGCTGCCGTAGAAGCCTTGCTGACGATGCGCACGTGCTTGATGGTTCCAGGCACATCGGTGAATCCGCTGATTTTGAGAACCAGGCGGGCTGTCTTGCGCTCCAGACTGAAGTTGAGAGCTTCATCGGATGTTTGGAGCTTTGTCTCTGCATTCATATAATCAGACTTCGCCATGAGTTCCGTTGAGCTTTGGTTTGCAGTCAGATAACCGACGGTGGCGGTGTTCTTGCCATCGGCAGGATACCAGCAGTTGAAGGTCAGATTGGACTTGTCCAGCAACAGATACTTGTCGGTAATGGCAGGAACCCATGACGTTCCGTTATAGGCATAGTCGGCCTGGTTACCATTGTTAGACACGGTAACCTGGTCGTTCTCGTTGAATTTTGTCTGGGCATCATCTGTTGCTGCAGGATTGGTTCGGGTGGTGGCATTATTCACCGATGCCGTGAAGTGTACGGCATCGGGATTGCTTTGCCAATCTATCAGCTTTGACATATCAGCTTCCGAACTGCATCCTGCCAGGAGCAGGCCAGCTGCCCATGTGCAAAGGAGTTTTATCGTCTTGTTCATGTTCTGTCTCTTTTTGCGTTATCTTTTCACTTTCTCTCTCTGAGGATGAACTTCCTTGCCGTTGTTGACTTATTGGTCATGTTCAGCTGCAGGGTATATTGTTTGCCGCTTTCCAACGCCATCTTTGTGACAGTCCATTCATATTCCCTGTCGCTGGTATGCAGCACAATGTTCAAGTCGGCGGCTTGCGGAATCACTATGCAGGAATATCTGGCTACGGCTTGATCCGTTGCACTGGCTGCCGGGGTGAAATTGCCTGGGGTAGGGATGATGCTGGTTGCATCTCCTTTTGCGGTAATGGAAGGAGATGCTGAGGCTAAATTGATATCAGCAGTTGTCTTTGTTCCTTCTACCCTGATTCCTTGGATAGGATTTTCTGCAAGACCATTGGTTGCATTGAACTCGGAGCCGATGGTTACTTCGATATCTACCCGGCAGAAGGCATGATTGAATTCGATATCCAGTTTTTCTTCTTTCAGATCATTCTTCGGTACGAAATTGGCGTTATGATATAAGAGCAGGTCGTCAGCCTCAGCGGCTGTGCTCTGATCGGGGTTTACGCCATAAGTAATCGTGCCGATGGTGTTGTTCTCTTTTGAGTACACGCCGGAGAATTTGCTGGCATCCGTTGCGGGATACAATGCCACGATTTCAACCGGGGTTGCTAAATTCTGCCACAACAGTTTGTTGGTACAGGTCCATTCGTGGTTGCTGTTCAATGAGAAGATCTCGTTGGCATAACTGTATTTATCATTCGTTTGGTTCACCACAGTCAGCGAGAAATTCTTGTTCAATGCAGTAGCCGCCTCATCGCCTCGTGTCATGTCGTTGTTTACTCCGGCTGTAACACGGATGAGGTTGTCGCTAGGATAGCTGCCCGTTGCCAGTTCCTCCTGGTTGGAGCAACTGGCAAACAGGGCGGCACCCAATGCCGTTATTGCGAAAAATTGTATTGCTTTCATCTCGCTATGTTTTTAGAGTTATGGGCGTTCCCCGTTAGGCGTTCCGCCGGATTTGGAATCCGGCGTTAAAAAATGTCCTAACCTATTTAGGCTCTGCGGATTTGCAATCCGCAGCAAAGGAGAATGCATTCCCTTTTGCTGTGTTGGGGGATTAAAATCCCCCGGTTTTAATAGGTCGAACCTCTTTTTACGGCGGATTTCAAATCCGCCGGGACGCCTGGCGGGGTTGCGCTCTTGGTTATTGTTCTGTTATTTCATTGCCGTCTTTATCAAGAACTTTGCATTTGCCTATCTGCCAGTTGGTAGGGAGATAGCTGGCATTTGCTTTCAGTGCTTCGTAAGCCGCCTTATCTTGTACTTTGAGTGTGCGGTTTTTTACGCTTTGGTCTGTTCCGGCATTATAGAGCCAGTAATCCAAATAAGATAATCCGCTTAATGTAATTGCTTTGCTTGGTGCTAACATTGTGACAGATGACAGGTTTGTACAATCATAGAACATAGAGCCACAGCAGCCAAGATAAAGAAATTCTATAGACAATTCAGCAGATTTGAGATTTGTACACCCCAAGAACATACTGTCATAGCATTGATTTGCTAACACTTCAGCAGGCAATTCTGGGGCAGTTTTGAGATTTTTACAACCTGCGAACATATAGGCATAGCATTGATTTGCTAACGCTTTAGCAGGCAATTTTGGGGCAGATTTGAGATTTGTACACCCCGAGAACATGCAATAGTAGCAGTTATAAGCTAACGATGTAGCAGGCAATTCCGGGGCAGAAGTTAATACACTGCAATTTTCGAACAATTTAATGAACATCGCATTCTCTGTATTTACTGTAGTATAGTTATCCCAGTCAAGCAATGTGCGGATATCACCTGTGCAAGCCACTGGCACATTACTATCCGTAAATGTGATGGTTGAATATTTATCCAATGCAGACGCAGTTCCATCAGTGTTCGTGCCACGTAAGCGAAGGTCGCCATTTGTTCCACCGAAGGTAACTTCTTTATTAGCCTCAACAGTTGTCCAGTCCCCGAAGTTCACAGAATACTCAAGCCCAGAGATGTTATAGTTGCCATTGGTTTTCATCATAAATTTTTGGGCTTTCTCTGCCGTAAAGGTGACGTATGGGATATATTCTTCTGCCTTTCCGCCATCAATCTTATCAGTTCCCCATTCAGCCACAGTAACATTACCTATAGTCACCTTGTTCTTACCCACAATAAGATTGTAGGTATAGCTCTTGCCGGCTTCCAAGGCTCCTGTCTTGACAACGAGCGGAGTTTCGGTGGCTTCATCTGTTGAGAAATAGAGGTTTGCCTCGATAGTTCCAGGCATCACCAAGGCAGTATAGGTAGTACCGATTCCACCCTCGCCATTCTGCAAAGGCTTGATGTTGACGATAGATGATTCGCTGGCATCAGTAGATGCCTTGCTTGCGATACGGATATGGTTGACCTTGGTGGTGCTGGCATCAAACTGGTCGTTGAAATTCTGGATGTTGAGAATCAGACGGGCAGTCTTGCGCACCAATGTCACATTAAGCTGGCGGTTACCTGGAATTTCAGTAAGGGTGGTCGCTGCCGTCATATAATCTGATTTCGCAATCTCCTCTTTACTGCTCTGGTCTTCCTGGATATAGCCTTTGTTGAAGGTATTCTTGCCATCAGCAGGATACCAGCACTGGAATTTGAGGTCGCTAGCATCCCATACCAGATAATTTCCACTACCTGGCTGCCAGTCGGTGCCATTGAAGGTATAGTTGAGCGATGTGCCGTTATTGCTGACGCCCATCACATCACCACTATTAAAACTCATCTGTTTGGCTTCATCAGATGCTGCCGGATTGCTTCGGGTAAAGATGCTGCCCACCGAAGCCGATACGTGAACGGCATTCGGGTCGCTGAGCCATGTATTACTGTTGTCGGAATCTGTAGCGCAGCCAGCCAGCAATAAGCCGGCTGTTGCTACAAGACCCAATATCTTCTGATATTTCATAGTCGTTCTATTTTAAGTTCATATTCTTTACTCTGTCTCAAGAGGCTTGTTACTAGTGATTTCTGTCCATGGATTAGCGGTGATGCTGCCACCCTTCAACAATACCACATCATTACCCATGCTAAGATTGAGGGTATATCTGTAGCCGCTCTGCAGGGTAATCTCTTTATCTGAAGTCCATTCATAGAGCTTGCCGGCTGTCTTCAAAGACACCTTGAAGGTGTTGGCTCCAACCGTCTGTGGGATGGCAATGCAAGAGAAGTGTGATTTGGCGTTAGTTTCTGCATTTGCAGCCTTGTCGAAGGTACCTTTGGTGGTGATGATTTTGGCAGCAGTAGCTGTTTCGCTGGCTGTTACGATGTTAGCAGCGTTTGTAACATTTACATTCGCCTCAATTTTTGTTCCTTCTAAGGTCACCTCTGTGATAGGAGATGTTGTTGGAATATCAGGCTTGTTGAACTCGGTTCCCAAAGTCACGTTGATGTCAATCATACAGAAAGCATGATTGAACTGGATATTCAGCTTCCCTTTGTCGAGACTTTCGCCAGGGTTGAAGTCTTTTGCATAATAGTACAACAAGTCGTTATTGGCAGACGATGTAGACTGGTCGGTAGACTGGTCGGAAGCCACGCTATAAGCTATAGGCTGGATACTTCCATTAGCATAAACACCATTGAATTTGCCAGTTTGAGCCGGAGCAAAAGCCACGATATCTACAAGAGCATCGGATTTCTGCCAAAGCAGAGTCTCTGAGCAAGCCCAGTCGCCAGAAGTCTTAGAGAACACCTTATCTGTATAGGTATATTTCGGTGCATTCTTGTTCACGATGGTCAGGGAGAAGTCTTTTTTCATTTCTGTGCCTGCTCCCTCAGCACGAGTCTTGGCATTGTTCACTCCTGCAGTAACGCGGATGATGTTATCACTAGGATAATTGCTCTGTGACAGTTCGTCCTCGTTAGAGCAACTGGTAATCATGGCTGCAGCCATGGCTGTTATTGCGAAAAATTTGATTACTTTCATAATCGTTCTATTTTTAATGTTATGTTATAATCTTATCTATCTGAAAAAACTCCGATTTTAATCTAAAGCCTCGCCACCGAAGGTACTACCCTCTGTCCAATTAGAAATCTTCACTTCGTCGAGAATCACCTGGTCACGTCCTACCTCCAAGTTGATGATGGTAATCTTGCCACTCTCAAACTTGAAAGGTGTACCGTTGTCGTAGATGAAGTCCTTGCCACCAATGGTGATGATAATCTTCTGAACACCATCCTGCGGGATGATGATGGAAGCATATTTCTTGTTGGCAGTTAAAGCTGGCATGTCGAAGTCGGCTTTATCTTCTGCTACAGTAGATGGGGTGACAACCTTGGTCAGATAATTGACGGTTGCTTTTTTTGCGGCATTGCCTACAGCTACCTTATCTACGGTAGGTCCCTCTGTTCCCCATTGATTCTTATAGGTAAGGTTCACCACAAGTTTTGCCATTACATGGGTAAAGGTAAGAGGAACTGTTTGCTGTTCATCGACATTATAGGATAAGCCATCTTTGTTGACTGCCACCA
>ERZ1032078.933-NODE-933-length-11416-cov-43.743685_pt1 | contig 11416 bp, 8 predicted proteins | sample MGYA00517101_ERZ1032078 | MGnify/ENA primary metagenome ERZ1032078 (study PRJEB33719, sample SAMN04261301) | wastewater metagenome | biome: rural village; feature: human; material: feces | host: Homo sapiens | place: El Salvador | collected 2013-01-14 ... | reverse complement strand
GCAACCAGTTGAAGAGTCAGAACATCAACGATGTAAACAACCATCTCTACACCTATGCCATCGGTACCATGTACATGGATATCATCCAGGAATGCGAGAAGCTCGGCGACTACGTGGTAAACGTAGTAGAGGCTCGTATGGGCGTAAGACAGCATGAGGCTTAAGCCCCAATGAAATTAGCTGCATGAGGCTAACCCCCAATGAAATTAATGAAAAAAGCTTGGAATCGCATTCGTGATTCCAAGCTTTTTGTTTTTTGTCTTTATGTTTCAGGAAGGTCCAGAATCACCCCCCCCAGATTCCACTTGATTCCTCCATTCTGACCTGCTACATAGTTGCAGAGCGGGATGCCGGGATGGCTGAGGTTGGAAAGATAAAGCGGCTGATCCTCAACAAACTGCGGACAGGTGAAGGTATCCCCCTTTGCCAGCTTGCTGTTGATGCTATCCACAACCTCGAAGGTATCATTACCCTTGTACATGATGGTAAGCACTCTGCCCGGGCACCAGGTCAATCTCACCTGTTCCCCCTTCTGCAAGGCATCCGCTATAAGCTTACTCTTCACGAAGAAGCGGCTGGAAGACATAACTTCGTTTCCACCAGAAAAAGCCTCCCAGTCGGAATAACCTATCATACGGGAAAGCAAATTAAGATTATACTTGCTCGGTTTGCATAGCGAAGCCACATATCCCCACATACGCTTCAGGGTACTCACCGAGATGGTCTCATTGGTATAGCCCTCTATCTGGCGGGAGAGAAATTCAAAGTCTTTAGGTGTCTTGACGGATCTTCCCACCAAGGTTTCCACTTCCTGCTTCAAGCGCTCGAAATCTTCTGGATTATAATTATCTGTCATTTTCTATTCCTTTCTTTTTTTGCAGCAAAGATACACATTTTTTCCCACTCTCAATCATTCTTTTTTCATTTTCTTCATCAGTCTTTGAAAATGAACCAATTTGAACCAATGCTATCTCAAAAGTTTTTCGTAATTTTGCAGCACAAATAGAAAAACTAGGATATGACAATCCATCTATCAAACATAACCAAATAGGAAACAACTCCTATTCCGGGACAAAATCTTCGCTAAGAACGGTACATAGATAGGCTCTCCTCCCAATATTTTAAGGTAGGAGAGCCTTTTTCTTAAAAAAAGTTGGGCGATTAAGAAAAAAATCGTATCTTTGCCCCATATCTATCAATACGGAAAGTAGAAATCTTAAAATTACAGATTATGAATAGAATTTATCCTACTCTCAGTTTCATATTGCTGCTCGGTTTGCATGCAACACCAAGCTTTTCGCAGAACGATGACTTTGTGAAACAGTTCCAGCAGTCAAGACAGGCGATGCTGGATGATTACAACAAGTTCCGCAACACCATACTTACCGACTACGATAAGTATATGCAAGGCGTATGGAAAGAATACAAGAAGTTTAAGGGAGATGTGCGCTCGCAGGTGCCTAAGCCTAAGACGCCTCCAACATATACTGCTCCGAAACAACCGGAGAAACCGGTTACCGTGAAGCCAAAGATGCCGGTAAGCCCGATCCTGATTCCGGAAACTCCTGCAGAACCGGAGACTCCGAAGAAGCCAGATCCAAAGGCTCCTACCCTCCGACCAAAAATAGAGCCGGTGAAGAAGCCGAAACTGCCAGAGGTAAAGCCTGATATTCCAGACATCGAATACACCGGTTCGGGTATCGAACTGCCGCTGATGCCTGCCGTAGCAGCCGTGCCAGTCATGCCTGCCCTGCCAAACGTGCCTCATGTCAACATTCCGGCAAGCAAGCAGACCATCGACGTCAACTTCTATGGTGCAAACCTGCAGATGCAAAAGGCAACCCGACTCGCTTCCATGAGCATCAGCTCTACAGACGATGTGGTGAACTACTGGAAGAATCTCAAGCAATCAGACCTCAAGGAAGTAACCCAGGCTTTCGCCACCGAATCACGCAAGATGGGACTCAGCGACTGGGGTTCAGCCATGCTCGTAGAGAAATACATCGATACCGCCATGCCTAACGCCAGCCAGAACGAGAAGATCATCGCTTCGCAGTATGTGCTAGCCAACTGCGGCTATAACGTACGCCTTGCCCTGTGCGGCAACCACGTGGCGATGCTCATCCCTTACGTGGAGCACGTATTCGAGAAGTCGTACCTCAACATCGACGGCAAGCGCTACTACATCTATCCAAATGTAGAGGATGAAGGTTCCTTCCGCTCCTGCGAACTGCCTAAGGGCGCAGAACTGGGTAAGGATATGGGACTGAGATTCACCGGCAAGACCGTAATTGGCGATGAAGCCAAGCCATTCAGATACGAAGCTGCGGGCATCACCCTGCAGGGCGAAGTACCAACCGGCGTCATGCCGCTGCTCGATGAATACCCTATCATAGATATTCCTACCGTAGCCGCATCTGTAGTAGATAAGAGTCTGCGCGACGATGTGGTGAAGCAGATCAGAGCACAGGTACAGGATCTCGGCGAACAGGAAGCAGCCAACCGCATCCTGCGATTCATACAGAAGGGATTCCCATACGCTACCGATGATGAGCAGTTCCATCGCGAGAAGTATTTCTACTTCGAGGAAAGTCTCTACTATCCTAAGAACGACTGCGAAGACCGCGCCATCTTCTATGCCTATCTGGTACACGAGATACTCGGACTCGATGTACATCTCATCCAGTTCACAGGACACGAATGTACAGCCGTAGCCTTCCATGAGCCGGTAGAGAACGGAACCTCATACGAGTACAAGGGCAAGAAGTTCTACATCTGCGACCCTACCTACATCGGAGCCAAGATCGGTAAGTGCATGCCTAGCTATGCCAAGGAATCACCACAGATAGAAGTATGGTATTGATACATATAATAATGCAAATAGCCGCATCTCACATGAGATGCGGCTATTTGCATTATTATTCATATTCAATGATATTCTCAAACTGATTCCATGCAGATTTGCGATAAGCATCGAAGCTGCCTTTTGGAACATACAGGATGACACGCTTGAAATCAGATTCACTGAAGACATCCTGAATCCTAGTCTTCCAGATGGCATTGCCGATAACTGGCGGCAAGGCGCTTCGGAAACAGATGCTGTGCAGATTCGGACTGTTCTCCACCATCTGCTTCATCACATGGAACTTGGTATCCGGGAACACTAGTTTCCTCAGATCAGGCTGATTGGCAAACGCCTTCTTTTCGATTTCATCTATCTTATAGGTCATACCCTGGAAGTTCACCGTTTTAGGTACCTCGATGCAGGAATCCTTGGAATTGGCAGCCTTGACCGATACGACTCCACCTCCCCACGACTTATAAGCCAGGTTTCCTATCTTAAACTCTGCCACCACATCGTATCCACGAGGAGGCTCGTTCACCTTATTATATATAAGCACACCCGAAGTACCTGCCACCAACATGCCAGAAGCAATCCAGAAGGCGAGCAGGTTGCGATGCAAGGAACGGATATGCTGGCGCATGGCAGTCATGTTGGGATATCGCTCCTCCAACGGACGGAGGCAACGCTTCAATCCCAGGCGATAAGAGAAATTCAGCTTCATTTTATCCAGGATCACACCCACGCTATAGATATCATTGCGCACATCGGTAGGTCCACCCTTCTGCTGTTCTGGAGAAACATATCCATCCGTTCCCGCAGGTTCTTTCAGTATCGCATAGCTATCTGCATCAGCCAATCCGAAATCTATCAGCTTCAGCACGCTTCCATTGCGGGTAATCATCATGTTGGAAGGTTTCAGGTCGCGATGCACCACCTGCATATCGTGTACAAACTCAAGCACCACGAGCAGCTGGTTGGCGATATGCACCCTTTCCATCTTGGAATGATGTTGCAGGAGCCACTCCTCCAGAGTCACTCCATCTATCCATTCCATCACGAGGCATTTGCCATATCCGTCCACTTCTTCGATACCCATTACCTCGGCAACACCGGGATGCTGGACGTGCTTCATGATATCGAATTCCTTCTGAAGCAAGCTCTGATACACCTCGCTATTGCGCACAGCGGGAGCGAGCGCCTTCAAGATCCACCATCTGCCATCACGCTTGGCACGGATGAGGATATTAAAGCCACTAGCCGAGATTTCTGTCATGTTGCTGAACTGCGCAGAATTCGTTTCTAAGGGTGGGAAATAAAAACCCGATACTTGCTCCATGCATGCAAAGATACAACATTTTATAGAAACCCACACTATTTTTTCAAATTTTATCTCCTTTTTGAACAGAATCATGGTGATAAATCATCAAAAAGTCGTATCTTTGCAGCCGAAATTGCAATTTTATATATAATTCATGAAGATTCTAGTAACGGGTGCGTCGGGCTTTATCGGCAGTTACATCGTAGAAGAAGCCTTGCGACAAGGCATGGAAACCTGGGCGGCAGTACGCCCTACCAGTTCCAGAAAATACCTGCAAGACGAGCGCATCCATTTCATCAATCTCAATCTTTCTTCAGAGGAAGAGTTGGAGAAAGAACTCGCTCCACACGAGTTCGACTATATTGTGCATGCAGCTGGCGCTACCAAGTGTCTGCATGCAGAGGATTTCTATAAGGTGAACACCGAGGGCACCAAGCACCTGGTGAATGCCATCCTGCATCTGGGAATGCCTATCAAGCGATTTGTCTTCGTCAGCTCGCTCAGCATCTTCGGAGCCATCCGCGAGGAGCAGCCTTATCAGGAAATCTGCGAGAACGATGTGCCTAAGCCTAATACGGCATACGGCAAGAGCAAGCTTGCCGCAGAGCGCTATCTCGACAGCATCGGCAACAATTTCCCTTATATCATCCTGCGCCCTACCGGCGTATATGGTCCAAGAGAAAAAGACTATTTCCTCATGGCGCAGAGCATCAGGCAGCACGTGGATTTTGCTGTAGGATTCAAGCGTCAGGACATCACCTTCGTGTATGTTCAGGATGTGGTGCAGGCTGTTTTCCTTGCCCTAGACCATGGTATGAACGGCAGGAAATACTTCCTCAGCGATGGCGAAGTTTACCAGTCGGAAGCTTTCAGCGACCTGATTCATAAGGAATTGGGCAATCCATGGATGTTGCGCATCAAGGCTCCTATCTGGGTGCTCCGCATCGTAACCTTCTTTGGCGAGTATCTCGGCAGAATGACCGGTAGGATGTCGGCACTGAACAATGACAAGTATAACATCCTGAAACAGCGCAACTGGCGTTGTGACATCGAGCCAGCCATGGACGAGCTGGGCTATCATCCCCACTACCCTCTGTCAAGAGGTGTAAAGCTTGCCATCAAGTGGTACAAGGATAACGGATGGCTGTAAAAGCATATCATAAAGTTCAATGTTCAAATCTCAAAGTTCAAAGTAACACCGTGATAAAAGATTATTTTAAGATAGAAAAGAACCCCAAGAAGGGACTCCTTCCACTGGAATGGGTGATGCTGGGCTATATGGCGATAACAGTCATCACTATGCTCTTTACCTTTACCAAGGTGGTGAATCCGGAGTCGATGCTTTGGGGCAGATTGAGAATTCTGGTCATGACCCTTGCTCTCTGGGGCGTATATCGCATGATTCCATGCAGGATAACGAAGATGGTGCGCATCCTAGCGCAGATTGCCCTGCTTGCCTGGTGGTATCCAGACACTTACGAGATCAACCGCATGTTTCCTAACCTCGATCATCTCTTTGCGGGATGGGAACAGGATCTCTTCGGATGCCAGCCTGCCCTGCTCTTTGCCAAGGCACTGCCCTGGGCGGTGGTGAGCGAACTGATGTCGATGGGATACTTTATGTATTATCCGATGATAGCAGCGGTAGTACTCTACTATTTCTTCTGCAGATACTATGAAGCAGAACGAGTTAGCTTTGTACTGCTTGCCAGCTTCTTCATCTACTATCTCATCTACATCTACGTGCCGGTGGTAGGACCAACGTTCTACTTCGACGCCGTGGGAGTGCAGGATATTGCCAAGGGCATCTTCCCGGCAATGGGCGATTACTTCAGCACCCATACCAACTGTCTGCCTACCCCAGGCTATACCGACGGAATCTTCTACCAGCTCGTAGAGGATGCCAAGGAAGCAGGAGAGCGACCTACCGCCGCCTTCCCGAGTTCGCACGTGGGCGTAAGTACCATCTGCATGCTCCTTGCCTGGCACAGCAGAAACCGCAAGCTGCTCTTCACCATGCTGCCATTCTACATCTTCCTGTGTATGGCTACCGTGTATATCCAGGCACATTATCTCATCGATGCCATCGCCGGATGGATCTCTGCCGTAGTCATCTACTTCATGCTGATGGCAGTTTCAAAGAATATGAAATGATGCGGCATGGAAGATACAGAAAAGAAATCATATTAATACATCAAACATAAATTAGAATTCATCTAGAACAATGAAGAAACTGTTTATTGAAACTTACGGCTGCCAGATGAACGTGGCAGACAGTGAGGTAGTTGCCTCTGTGATGCAGATGGCAGGCTACGAGATTTGTGAGAAAGAAGAAGAGGCTGATGCCATCTTCCTGAACACCTGCAGTATCCGCGAGAATGCGGAGAACAAGATTTACCATCGCCTCGACACCCTCCATGCTGAGCAGAAGAAGGGAAGAAAGGTGATTCTCGGCGTATTGGGCTGTATGGCAGAGCGAGTAAAGGATGACCTCATCCAGAACCACTATGCCAACCTGGTCTGTGGACCCGACAGCTATCTCAACCTGCCGGATATGATTGCGCAGTGCGAGTTGGGTACCAATGCCATCAACATTGAACTTTCAACGACCGAGACCTACCGTGACATCGTGCCTCAGCGCATCGGTGGCAACAGAGTGAGCGGTTTCGTAAGCATCATGCGTGGTTGCAACAACTTCTGCCACTACTGCATCGTGCCTTATACCCGTGGACGTGAGCGCAGCCGCGATGCCGAGAGCATCCTGCGTGAGGTGCGCGACCTGCACGACCGTGGTTTCAAGGAGGTTACCCTGCTGGGACAGAACGTAAACAGCTATGGTCTCTCTCCATCGGGCAAGCGCGAGGAAGGCAGTCTTTCCTTCGCCGAACTCCTCCACATGGTAGCCCAGGCTGTGCCAAACATGCGTGTACGCTTCACCACCTCTAACCCAGAAGATATGACCGAGGACATTCTCCACGCCATTGCCGAAGAGCCAAACCTCTGCAAGCACATCCACTTCCCTGCACAGAGCGGAAGCAACAAGATTTTGAAGCTGATGAACCGCAAATACACCCGTGAGGAGTATCTGCAGCGCATCGCCGACATCAAGCGCATCATCCCTGGCTGCGGCATCACCACCGACATCTTCGTGGGTTATCACGACGAAACAGAGGAAGACCATCAGGAAACCCTCTCGCTGGTGAAGGAAGTAGGCTTCGACAGCGCCTTCATGTTCAAGTATTCAGAGCGCCCGGGCACCTATGCCGCCAAGCATCTGCCAGACAACGTTTCTGAGGAAACCAAGATAGCCCGCCTCAACGAGCTCATCAAGCTGCAGACCGAGGTGAGTGCCGAGCAGAACAAGAAGGATGAGGGCAAGGAATTCACCATCCTCATCGAGAACTTCAGCAAGCGCAGCCGTGAGCAGATGATGGGTCGTACCGAACAGAACAAGGCAGTGGTCATCGACAAGGGTAACCACCACATCGGAGAGTTCGTAAAGGTCCGCATCACCGGTTCTACCTCTGCTACCCTCTTCGGAGAGGAAGTAAAGGAGTAAGGATGCACCCTCTAAAAGAGTAAGAATGCTTCTTTAGAAAAAGAAGTGAAAATATACCCAATTACTCCCAGAAGAAGAAAAAACGGAGCCAAAACGACTCTTCTATAAGAAAAAACTGAATAAAAGTCAAGAAAGACCGCCAAAAGTTTGGCGGTCTTCCTTAAAAACACTATATTTGCACCTATGAAGGAATTTTTGCAAATCTTACGCCGATTCGTCCCTCCATACAAGAAGTATCTGGGGCTTTCTGTTCTGTTCAATATCCTGTCTGCGGTATTGAACATCTTTTCGTTTGCAGCCTTGATACCAATCCTGCAGATTCTCTTCCAGGTAGATGGCGGCATCCGTGCCAACGACTATATGGAATGGGACGGAACGCTGGGCAGCATCAAGGAGGTAGCTACCAACAACCTGTATTATTACATCCAGGAGTTCATCGTGGCGCACAGTGCATCGCTGGCTCTGCTGGTTATCGGCTTGTTCCTTGCCTTCATGACATTCCTCAAGACGGGAGCCTATTTCCTGTCTTCAGCCACCATCATCCCTATCCGTACGGGTATTGTTCGCGATATCCGCAACCAGCTCTACCAGAAGATTACCTCGCTTTCGCTGGGCTTCTTCAGCGAAGAGCGCAAGGGAGATATCATCGCCCGAATGAGCGGTGATGTGCAGGAAGTAGAGAACAGCATCATGTCGTCGCTCGATATGCTCTTCAAGAATCCTATTCTCATTCTCTTCTATTTCATTACGCTCATCTGCATCAGCTGGCAGCTCACCCTCTTCACCATCCTCTTTGTGCCACCTTTCGGCTGGTTCATGGGAGTAGTGGGCAAGAAACTGAAGGCACACAGTATCGAGGCGCAGGCACTTTGGAGCGACACGATGAGTATGGTAGAAGAAACGCTGGGCGGCTTGCGCATCATCAAGGCGTTCTGTGCAGAAGAAAAGATGAACAAGCGTTTCAATCAGGTTAACAGCAGCTACCGCGACAACATCATGCGTGTAAATATCCGCCAGCAGATGGCACACCCGATGAGTGAGTTTCTGGGAACTATCCTCATCGTAGTGGTATTGTGGTTTGGCGGTATCCTGGTTCTGGATTACGGCAGAATCGACGGTCCTACCATCATCTTCTATCTCGTGATGCTCTACAGCATCATCAACCCATTGAAGGAATTCTCCAAGGCGAGCTATAATATCCCGAAGGGATTGGCAAGCATGGAGCGTATCGACAAGATTCTTCAGGCAGAGGTAGAAATCAAAGACAAGGAGAACCCTGACCATATCGGCAGCTTTGAGCATCAGATAGAGTTCCGCCATGTATCCTTCGCCTATACCGACCATCAGAACGAAGAACTGGTTTATGTATTGAAGGATATCAATCTGGTGATTCCTAAGGGAAAGACCATCGCACTGGTGGGACAGAGCGGTAGCGGAAAGAGTACGATGCTCGACCTGATACCTCGTTACTACGATGTACAGGAGGGCGAAGTGCTCATCGACGGCATCAATGTGAAAGACCTTGCCGTGCACGACCTCCGCCAGCTGATAGGTAATGTGAACCAGGAGGCAATCCTCTTCAATGCCAGCTTCAAGGACAATATCCGCTTCGGCAAGACCGATGCTACCGATGAAGATATCGCCAATGCGGCAAAGATAGCCAATGCCTACGAGTTCATTACCAAGTCGGAACATGGTTTCGATACCGGAATCGGTGATCGTGGCGGCAGACTCTCCGGAGGTCAGCGCCAGCGTGTGAGCATAGCCCGTGCCATCCTCAAGAATCCTCCTATCCTTATCCTCGACGAGGCAACATCGGCTCTTGATACTGAGAGCGAGCGCCTGGTACAGGATGCCCTGGAGAGATTGATGAAGACCCGTACCACCGTGGCCGTAGCCCACCGACTGAGTACCATCAAGCATGCCGATGAAATCTGCGTACTGCACGAGGGCAGGATTGTGGAGCGTGGTACCCACGATGAACTGATTAGAAAAGACGGATATTACAAGAAGTTGCACGACATGCAGCAGGTGTAATATAACTGAGAATTAATAATTAACAATTAATAGTTTTGTTGATGGTTAAGATTGTTTATGCATTCTTTTATGCAATATCGCTGCTGCCTTTCAGGCTGCTCTATTGCATCGCCGACTTCGAGTACTTCATGATGTATTACGTCATCAAGTACCGCAGAGGCATTGTGCGTAAGAATCTCACCAGCTCTTTTCCTGAGAAATCAGAAGAAGAGATTATCGACATCGAGAAGAAGTTCTATCGCTGGTTCAGCGATTACTTCTTCGAGGCTGTCAAACTGCTCAGCATCAGTGACAAGGAGTTGCGCCAGCGATTCCAGGTCATCAACAGCGAGGAGGTGGAGCAATGTTTTCAGAAAGGTCAGAACGTGGCAGCCATCCTGGGCCATTACTGCAACTGGGAGTGGCTCTCATGCGTGGGCATCAAACTGCCCAAGTCACGCAAGATGGGCCTCATCTATCATCCTCTGCGCAACCAAGCTTTCGACGAACTTTTCAAGCACATCCGTTCTCACGAGGAAAATGGCGTGGTGGTGCCCAAGAAAGAAATCCTCCGCTATCTGGTGGATTACAAGCGCAAGGGCATCATGAGCATCTTCGGCTACATCAGCGACCAGGGTCCCAAGTGGGAGAACATCCACCTGTGGCTTCCTTTCCTCAACCATCCCGAAACCCCAGTGTTTACTGGCGGCGAGAGAATCATGAGAAAGATGAACGATGCCGTGTTCTATGTAGAGATGTCCCGCCCTAAGCGCGGCTACTACACGGCAACCTACAAACTCATCACCCGCAATCCGAACTCCCTGCCGGAGCACGAGATTACCCGTCGCTTCTTTCAGATGCTGGAAGAAACCATCCGCAAGAATCCACCTTATTATTTATGGACGCATAACAGATGGAAGCGAACCAAGGAGGAGTTTGACAAGCGATATGAAGTGGTGAAGGGGAAGGTTGTGCCAAGAGAGATGTAATTCGATACTATCACAAGGAACTAATCAATAGGCTATATGAAGGAAAGAAGATTATGTTATATCAGCCGCACTTATTACAATCAGACAAGTGCTGGCAACAAGGCAAAGACAGATTACGAAAAGGTGCTGCACTCGATGGGGGCAGCAAGCATCGGCTTGCCTTGCAAAATCGACAACAATAAATTCCTGGCCTTCTTCTATAACCTGGCGAGTACCCTCATCGCCTGCTCTCGCATTCAGAAAGGAGATGTCATCGTACTGCAATATCCTGTAAAGAAATATTTTTCCTTCATCTGCAAGATGGCACACCTCAAAGGAGCCAAGACCATTTCCCTGATTCATGATTTGGGCAGTTTCCGACGAAAGAAACTAACCGTAGCCCAGGAATTGAAACGCCTGAGCCACACCGACTATATCATCGCCACCAACCAGGCGATGAAACTGTGGCTTGAGCAGCAAGGCTTGGAAAAGCCTATCGGAGCCCTGGGATTCCATGATTATCTGTCGCCATCCGTTGCAGCAGACAAGAAGCACCAGCCCAACAAGGTATGGAATATCGTATATGCTGGCTCACTCAACCTGCGCAAAAACGCCTTTATCCTGAAGATGCAGGAACTGGATTACCAGTTTAAGTTTCATCTTTATGGAAACATGGAAGATTATGATGCCGTGGCAAAAGACAAGAACAT
>ERZ1032078.932-NODE-932-length-11440-cov-4.206236_pt1 | contig 11440 bp, 7 predicted proteins | sample MGYA00517101_ERZ1032078 | MGnify/ENA primary metagenome ERZ1032078 (study PRJEB33719, sample SAMN04261301) | wastewater metagenome | biome: rural village; feature: human; material: feces | host: Homo sapiens | place: El Salvador | collected 2013-01-14 ... | reverse complement strand
TGAGAATCTGCGTCAACGCGCACACAAGTTGGCTCAGCTCAAAGCCGATGCCGAGGCTCTCGCCGAAGCTCTCAAGGACGTCAAGCTGTCCATCGCTACCAAGGTCAGCGAGACCGGCACAATCTTCGGCTCGGTCAACGCAGCTCAGATTGCCGAGGCTCTCAAAGAAGCCGGACACGAAATCGACCGCAAACTCATCGCGCTCAAGCAACCCGTCAAGGAAGTGGGCAATTACACTGCTACTGTGAATATCTACAAAGAAGTCAGCGTAGAAATTCCCTTCGAAGTTGTTGCCGAATAATCCTTTAGAGCACGACACAGGACATCAAAAGGGCCAATCCCGTCAAGGGGTCGGCCCTTTTGATATTTTATACTTATGTCTCGGGGGGGGAAAAAAGGCTCTCTTCGACTGTTGACAAAGCCAGTCAAGAGGCGCACAAGAAGACGGCAACCACAGCCAAAGCCATAATGACGGCCAAACCAACGCCCACGACAAGGCGCGAGGGCGTTAGGCTTCGCCACCGCTCCGGGATGTCGGGCCCGACCATGGCACGCGTGTAATGCCGGACGACGAGCACACACAATAGCGCCGAACCCGTACCCACAATCGCCCCCACAATAATGTCGCCCGGATAGTGAACGCCCAGATATATACGGCTGTAGCACGTCATCAAGGCCCAAGCATATATAAAGGCAACGACGCCGCGTCGACGCAGCAGTATGGCCACCGCAGCAGCGAGCACAAAGGTATTAGCGGCATGGCACGACGGAAAGCCGTATCGTCCGCCACGGTATCCGTCGACGATATGCACCATCGAACTGAGTGGATTCTCCAAATTGGCCGGACGCAAACGCTCGGCCATAGGGCGCAGCAATGATGCACAGGTCTGGTCGGCAATGGCCACGGCCAGCCCCACGGCCAGCGACAGTAGGATGCCGCGCCGCCACCCATAGCGCCACAGCACGGCGGCGAAAATGGCCGCATACATGGGTATCCATACCCAGCGACCGGAGAACAGCATCATAAAATTGTCCATATACGCCGTATGCATGTCATTGATGGCAAGCAGCAGCGCTCGGTCTATGCTTATCAGGAAGTCCATCATGTCTCAACGTTTTGACAAGTCAGTGTATATGCTCTGCACCAACGCCTTGGCCGCGTGCACATCCGCGCTGTCGCCCTGCAACGTTGCCCCGGTGTCCGTACTTACGACCGAAAGACCGCGCTCGGTTACCAACCCGAACCACGACGGCTCGGAGACATATCCGAAACCGGCAGTGCCGGTGTCCAGCAAGTCGCGCCCAAAAGGCAGCGCATCCCGTATCCCCATCAAGTGGAGGATGGTGGTGGCTATGGCACTTTGGCTGCCGATTTTGTCGACCACCACCGGCGTCCCGGCCAATGCTCCTCCGGTCATAACCAGCGGCACGTGGTGGCGGCGCATACGGTCCTCCAACCCCTGCGGCCATGCACCCCAATGGTCGGGGACAATCACAACTAAAGCACGATCCCACGCCCCGGAGGCATGCAGACGCCGCACAAAACGGCCGAGGCAGTCATCGGCATACGCAAAGGCATTCAGACGCTTGTCCTGCGCAAAACGGTCAAAAGGCACTTCGAAAGGCTCATGGCTGCTCGAAGTTTGTATGACTGTCAGCGTCGGGACTTTGTCCTTACGGCCCATAATATCACTCAACGCCCGGTCAAAGACAGGGCCATCGTGTACGCCCCACTTGCTCAGACGCTCGCCCACCGGAAAATCGGTATCACCCACCGGTCGGGCAAAGCCTGTGGCGTGCAAATATGCCCTGACGTTGGTAAAATCCAAATCGCCGCCATAGTAATAGGCCGTGCGGTATCCTTTGGCAGCCAGCACCGTAGACAGCGTGGGTATCTTGTCAAACTTATTGATATAGCGCAGCAGCGATGTCGAGGGCTGGGCCGGATAACCGCCCAAGATGGCGGTAAGGGCGCGATCGGTGCGGAAGCTCTCGGCATAGAACCGCGTCCATAGTGCACCCGTACATGCGATGCTGTCCAGATTGACAGCTACGGCTTTACCTCCGAGACTCGGCATCAGTTCGGCCGAAAAACTTTCGAGAATGACGACATAAACGTCCGGGTGGGCCACCTTCAGCGACAGCCCGTAGGACGGTGCGACACTATCTGTATGCACCGCAGGACGATGAAATAGCGCATCGACTTCGGCCGATGCCTCTTTCGTGTCCATATATCGGAATTGGCTGTCAAGGTCATCCGTATGGCTGAACGAGTACAGGAAACTGAACAGCGGATTGATTGCTGCATGGTTCAGCCGCATATCCTCGCTGAAGAACGCACGGGCGGGCGACATTGTGGACACAGTGATGCCGCCGCGTATGGGTATAATCATAATGCCGCACACCATCAGCCACACTATCGTCATCCAAATGCGGCGACGTAAGGGCTGACAAGATTGCTCCGGCACTCTGACACGCTGCACCACGAGGCGCATCCAGAGACCTATCGCCAATGTCAGAACGGCCATCAGCGCCACCACACCCACCTCGGCATACCACGGCAGGCTGGCCAGCGCCGAGGACGGGGATGTCACAAAATAAAACCACGGCGTCACATCCAGGCGGAAGCCCCAATAGGGATACAGCACCGCATCAAGCACATAGCCCACGGCAATAATGGCCGAAATTGACCACAGATAGACACGCAAAGCCTTTGACATCCAAGGCCGCACGACCCATATCGAAGCCACCACAAGCAGCAACACCGGCGCCACGAAATACGCCGACATAGACAAATCCATGGTCAAGCCGTGCCATAGAACCGCCGGGACATCGGTCAAATCGCCCCACGTGTATTGCGGCTCAACGGCCATCCATAGCGGATGAGCCACCGCCATCACCAACAACATCGCAGCCCATACGGCCAAAAATATTTTGATACGTTGTTTCATACGAAAGCGTGTATATCGTAATCGCGTAATCCGAAGCGTAATCAAGTTTTCGCAAGCGTAACCCGAAAATCACCTCGCAAGCGCGTATTGTTCGAAGCGCGTCGGAGTACGTCCCGGCGCGTTTCGCCCTACAAATTTACCACTTTTTTCTTGTACGGCCACTATACATATCGGCACGACTAATCCGAGATGCACCCGTTAAGGCACTGTCTCGTAATACTGAATATTGTAGGGACGCAATATATTGCGTCCGCAGTGACAGTGAAAATACAACATAATACACACGAAACCATTATATTACCATCCTACTACACGGGCGCAATGTATTGTGCCCCTACCGGGCAGGCAATTTTGCCCCCTACGTAATTCTCCTTTACGATACTCCCTCCTCGGCGCCTGTATTTGGATATTAAATAAAAGAGCCGTGGATTCCGCAAAAAAAACGCACAAAAAACCTTTGCACATTCGAAGATATAGCTTAAATTTGCCATCACAAGCCAATACCCTCGACCATGAACGTTGCAACACTTCGCGTTATCATCACCTGTGCCGGTCTCGCCATCATCACGGCGGCACGCGCGATTGCGCCCGAAAACAACGTCATTATCACCAAGCTGGAAGCTGCATACACCATCGAAGCCGATTGCAGCAGCGCAGCGATATGCGTACGCGCCGAAGAAAAGCGCACCTACACCGCCACACGAGCCAATGCCTCCGACATCTGGGCGGCATTCTACGACGAGAGCATTTCGATTGACCGGGCCAAGGCTCCCGGAGCGACCCCGATATACCGAGCATGGGAAGACGATGACCTTTTTCACTCAGGCGCACGCGTATGCGTACTGCCCTTGAAAATCCGTGCAGGCAAGACCATCGAAGCCGTCGTCAAGCGCACCTACAAAGACCCGATGCAATTCACAAAAGTCATCATCGCCCCCAATGTCCCGGTGCGCGAAGGTCGCTGGGCCATTGAGATACCGCCGGCATTGGCTTCTCAGATATCCGTAAAGGCATTACGCCTGCCCGCAACGGCACACCTTGACAGCATCATCTCAGACAAAGGCGCCAAGATCTACACACTGACAGCCAAGGATATTCCGGCTTTTACCGAAGAGAAATACATACCCTCGCCCTTGGCCGTAGTCCCGGTACTGGCCATATCCGGCATGGCCGGCAATTGGCACGACCTGCACCGCTATCTGCGTTCGCTGGTAGACCCGAAAATTGATGAAGCGACCGCGGCTGCCGACCTTGCGCGACAACTGACAGCCGACATCCCGGGCAACGAAATCAAAGCCAAAATTGACACCATAGCTCGGTGGGTACGACGCAATATAAGATACGTAGCCATCGAAAACGGCAAATACGCCTTCAGCCCCGACCGTCCGGACGATGTTCTGGCCAAACGCTACGGCGATTGTAAAGGCAGTGCATGCCTGATACGCGCGATGTTGCGTGCCGTAGGCATCGACGGTCGTATGGTATGGATAGGCACGCGCGACGACGTAATCGGCGATTGGGACACGATGCCGTCGCTGGGCTGCGGTAACCACATGATAGCCGCGGCCATACTGCCGGATACCGTCATTTATCTTGACGGGACCGTACGTAATGCCCCCGACGGCTTTGTGCCGCCATCCATAGCCGGAGCACAGGCACTTATCGAAAACGGACAGGACGGGATGCTGCTCCGCGTTCCCGATGACCCCAAGTCGCACGGAGCCACGATGCTGACCGGCACTGCATCCGTGGCCGAAGATATGCGTACACTTTGCGGACGACTGGCACTCGCAGCTTCAGGCAGCCAGATTCCATACCTGTCATCTATCACCGATGCTATACAAACATCGCGTCGAGACATATATCTGGAAGGCATACTCACCGGCGGTAGCCGTAGTTGCCATCTCGACAGCCTCAACGCGGTGCATAGTGCCGACGGTGCCATCATAGGCATCCAAGCAACGTACACCGACGATGGCGCAGTCATCTCCGCTTCCGGCGGCGCCAAGCTATATATAAATGTATCGCCGTTGCGCGGCATTAGCCTTCCGCTTTTCGACCTGCCCAAGAGACGCTACGATGCCAAAATTCCATTGGCCGATGATGCCGCAGCCGACATCATTATCTCCGTACCGAGCGGATACACAGCGGAGTACGCCACTCCCGCCGAGATATCCACGCATTGGTACGACCTAAGCATAGAGTACGTTCCGGACAACGACAACGTCCGCTGTCGAGCATCCTTCAAATGGAAGACGCCATACATCAGCCGCGCAGATATGGAGGCATGGAACGAGGCGGCACGCAAGGCACGGCGCATCCTAACCACTCCGCTTTCGCTGAGCCGCATCAATGCACAATGACCTTTTTCAGAGACCAACAACGCCTTAGACCGAGAATATCAACCAATTAACCCATAAGACACCCCCTACGACACCCAAAACAGACCAACCATCATGAAACCATCTCGTATTCTGCTACTTGCATTAGCCCTTATGGCGACAGCCACAGCATACGCCGGCATCGATGCCAAATTGTACAGACAAACAGCCAAGCGCATCTGGGGCGAGCCTGACACCCTGTTCCGCGCAGACATTCCCATACCCGACAGCATTGCAGACAAAGCCTCGGCGGTGATAATGATGCGGTTAGACCAAATAAGCACCGAACAACAAATTCAGAACACAATATACAAAGCTTCGGGAAGGACCAACCGCACACTGCGTCGCCACCTGCGCCGCACTATGGTCAAATTGCTGGACCAAAAGGCCGTAGAAGACTATGGCGATACCGAATTCGGAGTCAAGGAGAATATTAAGTATCGCGGGCTGCAGCTTTACGAAGCCAAGGACGTCTTTGGTGCACGTATACACAAGCCCGATGGGACAGTGGTCGAAATAGACGTGCCGGACAACGCCATCGAAGTGGCGCACGGCAAAAAGGCAGACAAGGGGCGCAAGTACAAGATTGCAATTCCGGGGCTGGCCGTGGGCGACATTCTCGAGTACTTTTTCTATGACGAAGAAATGGCCGAGGAATTCAGTCTCGACCCTATAGACATCAAATTCTATGACCGCTATCCGATACTGAACCGCGTAGTGTCGATGAAGATGTCACCGTATCTCACCACCGAGTATCGCACCTACAACGGCACGCCCACGCTCAAGGTCACTCGCGACAAAAAGGAAAACTACTGCGCTGATATACACGTAATCAATATTCCCGCTGTAGACTTCACCCTGTTCGTAATGCCCACCCGCCAGCTGCCGTTCATACGCCTGCAGACGCTCAACAACTCGTCCCTCGAATACCACGCACTGTCCTCGCGCAATGCCGGATTTTACGTCAACATCCTGCCGGGCAAGTACTATCGCGAAGTGGGCGAAGTGCTGCATGACGCCGAATACGAGTCTTCGCTTCCGGGCAAGGCCGTCAAAATTGCCAAGAACTACATCAAGGCCCACCCGGGCATGACCCAACGCCAAATTGTGGACGTGTTGTGGCTAGCCCTGCAATACTGCGACGCCATCGATGATGACGATGACACGCCCAACTACTACGGAATGTGGAAAACGTTGTATATGGCTGACTGCCTGGACAAACTGAAAGCATACGATGAAGCCGGCACAGGTATCGGAGTCATCAATCCACGCAACGATGTCCCCACCACCGAACCTTCGGCATGGTACGACTTCTCGTTTGTAAACGTCATCGGCGACAGCGTATACTTCGCCAAGCCGCAGATGTGCTATATGCCCGGCGAGGACCCCGCTGCATATCAAGGCGAGAAAGGATACGCCCTCATGGGACCGCGAAAGGACATAAACAAACGCACGATTCCCGCCGAATTCACCGTCGAAGACCATAAGCACATCGGCAATCGCATCATCTCTAACGCCACCATAGACCTCGACCCGGACATGGGCACAGCCTCAGTCAAGGGCACGGCCACCTACACCGGCGGATGCAAGGAATTGGCGGGCAAACTCACCAATATCAACGAGTGGATAGCCAATGTCGAAGAATACCTCGGCATCAGCAAGAAATACGTAGACAAGGAATATGACGCCGTGGAGCGCGAAAACGAAGTGCGCGGCATTGTGTCCAAGGAACGTGCATTTATCCTGGGCACTCAGCCCGATTCGGTGCTATCCTACAAGGTATCGGATCGCGGCATCCTGCCCGGTTCCAAAGGTCTCGAGCTGGAGGCCGAGTGCCATCTTTCGGACATCGTCTCGCCCTTAGGCGCCGACCTGAGTCTACACGCAGGCAAGCTGATAGGCCGTTTTGAGAAAGTCACCGGGCCGGAACGCACGCCGCTGCTGGACGCTATGATGCCCACGGCACGCCAATTCTCGCGCACAGTCACCATACACGTTCCCGAAGGATATACGGTAGACGAGACCTCGCTGCGCGACTTCGCGTCCAACGTCAACAAGCCCATCGGCCAATTTGCCGTACAAGGCGCCGTCACCGCCGAAGGCGACATCCGGATTATAAGCATGTGGCGCGTCAAGATTCCCACCATACCGCTGCATCTATGGCCGCAGTTGCTCGAAATGCTTGACGGCGCGGCGGCCGCCACCGAGAAATCCATACTTCTCACCCGTAAATAGCACTCCCAAAGACGCATAAATTGCGCCCCGGCGGACATTCCGTCGGGGCGCAACCACTTTGCCGAAACAGATGCGCGGGCAAGTCCCGCGTATCATATTTTGGGGACGAGCGGCGAGGTCGGCATCAGCCGCGGCCTCGGGCAATCACACTATTTCTTTCTCTTCCAGCCCTTGAAGTAGTTGCGCACGCGCTTGGACTCGGGGCAATAGAGAGCATCCTCGGGCAGGCTGGACATCAAGCCATAGAACCTCTTACGCATCCTACATTCCTGCTTCCACATGTCTTCCGCGCCTTCCTCCGAGGCGTCAAAATCCATATAGTTGTCGATATTGAGGCCGGTTGCGACAGATTCAACATCCTGATTGGCACCGAGATAGGTGAAAGTCCAGCCTTTGAGGCGCAACTCATCCACGAGCGCCTTGACCGTCGCCGAGGTATACTCCTGCGATGAGTTTTCCTCGCCATCGGTGATGACGGTCACCATCACGATATCCTCGTTCGCCACGCGAGTGCGCAGGTCGTTAATGGTCACTCCCATAGCATCGTACAGCGGCGTACACTCCCCCGGGCGGTACTGCTCGGTAGTGATATTCTTCGTCTCCTCAGCCGGAGTGCCGTTGTAAATAAAGCGGAGGTGGCTGCTGTCAAAAGCCACCAGCGACACAAAATGACGCTGCGTATCATCCTCGGTCTGCGACTGCCGGATGGTGCTCAGCGTCTCGTTGACGCCGTCAAGTGCCTGCTTGTATATCGAGCACATCGAGCCGCTCTCGTCCAAGATGATAAGGTCGAAGAAACAGCGCTTGCCCTCCTTGCGAGCCCGCGCGACAGCCGTAGCATCGAATTCGAAATCTACTATCACTTTGGGACCGTGGCTGTATCCGCCCAGCTCCATCACTGTTTTGAAGTTCTGGTTCATTTCGTTCAATTGTTTGAGGTGAGTATTCTTGTTCCTTTTCACCTTTATATACCGCGAACCCTCCAAAAGTAAATCCCCCACCACCGCGAAAAAATATTATTCAAAAAATCATTCAAATCAGACGAAAATGAAAGCTTCATTGCAAATGGGTATCTTATTGTTTGAGAACCTGTCCAAGTCCTTCTTTTCTTCGCACTTATAGAACGAACATATTCGGAATCCTTTCTTTTCGCTATAATTTGTTCGCCCGTATTTTAACCACATAATATATTTAGATTGTTGTAATTCGAATAGAAGATACTGAGTATCTGATGTTATGGGATTAATATTATTATACATCAACACTAAAGACAGCAATGACATAGGGAGATTGTTCAAATCAATAATAGAAATGTCTTCATTCAAAGACCCTCCAATGATATTATTCATGCCGGGATAATAGTGCCTCGTAAGTACGTGACAATATGTATAGATGTCGGCATAAACGTCTATGTCGTTAATTGTTATTCTATCGTATTTCTCACTTTGAGGCTTTTCATCAAAGTATAATCGCACCTTATACATAATGTGAAAAAATAGCGCTTTCATAAGAGCCTCTTTTTCACTAAAAGCGGTAGGATTAGAGTCCTTTAGTACGTCTTTAAGTTCCTTCTGCTTGCGATTAAACAATGGCGTCAGTACCATTAGGTATGGTCCGTTCCCTTTATCTAACAGCCGGCTCCAATCTCGCATAAAGCCATCAAAGAGTGTCTTATGTCGTTTTCTCTCTTTATCAGAAATACAGAAGCCATCATAATCGTATGCGTTTCTTGAAAAATCAATAACCGCTCTTTTCTCCGCAGTGTATATTAAGATTAACAGATTAAATGCGTAATCTCGTGCTTCTTCTATACTAAATATATCGTACGCTCTCTTGTTATGGCTATCACGTAATATTCTCATATTGTTAAACAGAAAATCCTTTTCATGCCATTTAAGACGTTTTATGCTTTTACGCTCATATACAAACTTGTGCATATAGCGTTCCATTGGTGTTCTGCACTTGTCAAAAGTATTCATTTTCAAAAGAGCAATCCTTGTATAAAGCATACTTATATAAATCGTCTATTATTAGAATTCGCCCTTATCGTGGCTTGCTGCTCACGTTTGAGCAATAATGCTATATTTCAATATAAATTAAAAGTGTCATGTCCAAATCTATCGACATATCCATCTTTACCATAGCGCTCTACAACGGCAAAGCCTTCAGAAAACGCAGACGCATCATCGTAAATAAACGGAATAACTATTTGGTTATGCTCATTGATAAACCCAAACTTTCCATCCTTTTTTACAGGGATTAAACCCTCATTAAAAGACCAGTCCAGATTAGTTTCATAAATAGGAGGTATTACTATTTGTCCCGTGGCTTTGTCAGCAAAACCTGCTTTACCATTAATTTCAATCAGTGCATATTTCTTATCGCGCCCATTTCCAATAAGAGTGTATTCGCATGGAATTGTAAATTCTCCATTTATATTTACCAATCCATATCTATTATTTTTCATTACAACACAATAGCCGTTTCTAAATCCCAATATACTTTGCACTTCAAAATACATAGAAGCAAAATTCCCATTCTTATTGATAAACGCTCCCTCTACGAAACGCCTTTCAGGCATCGACCTCGGCCCATACACAATAATATTTCCCGTTTCATCACACCTATATTTCACCGATAACCCCGATGAGAATGGTATACCAGTTATACCAGGTTGGAAAGGAATTACGACTTTGCCAGTCTTGTCAATATAGCCCCATTTGTCATCGAAAACTCCGTCTTTGCCACCATCAATACGAACGCCGACTAGACCTTCGCTAAACCCCCAAGCATCATGTTCTTCATATTTACATGGAATTATGAGCTGGCCACTTTTGTCAACAAATCCGATTAACCCATTTTTACGGACAGCCGCCATACCCTCATGAAAAGAGAAACAATAGTCATAATCAAAAGGAACTACCACATTACCTTCTAAATCAATAAATCCTGATGTTCCATCAATAAATGCAGCTGCCAGACTATCCTCTTCGCATATATTTATATCATCATACTTACATGGTATAACCATATGTCCATACCGATTGATAGCACCTTTTTTCTTCCCAATCGTTACTATAGAGATTCCTTTATCATAATTCTCTGCATCATCATATTTGCACGGAATAATCTCGTTGCCCAATTTATCAATGAATCCATACTTTTTGTCTTTACAAACTCGAGCGAGTCCTTCGTGGAACCCATATAGTTGGTCATATCTCTTAACTGCTGCTGCTAATTCCTGGGTGACCTTATTGATTGAGATATCGGCAATGTCCTTTTTACTAAATACTTTCCACAAACAAAGTGCAACTATCACAAAGCATAACAGAACAAGGATAGGTATGACGTATTTAGTCTTTCGCCTAGTATTATTAGAAACACTATTAGGGCCCTCTTTAATCTGGGTTTTAGAACCTAAAACATCGCCTTCAGTAATTTTGGAATAATTATCTTTTTCGTGCAGAGGCATTCCGCAATAACTACAAAACACAGAATCCGCATCTATAGGCTTACCACAATACTTACAATACAAGTATCTATTCATACTGTAATAATAGATTTTTGTGGTTCTCAGCCCCAACGAACCGTTAAAAGAAAACAGAAGCGTAGGACTATACGCCACATCCCTAAGTGAAGGTGCTAGGAAAAACCTTTGAGAACAAATGTGGAAATACCAGCCCCACGCTATGCATAGAGACCGTTCTGCCAAATCTTGTTCTCGTGATTAAGTTTTCTAGGCTTTTCACTTCCAAGAAAGAGACATAACGCTTCTTTTATATCAATATGTCGCGACAAGGTTCTCCTTGTCCGACGCAAAATTACAACTTATTTTATTCTACAACAACATTCTTCGAGCGAATTTTGGCTAAT
>ERZ1032078.929-NODE-929-length-11482-cov-15.334646_pt1 | contig 11482 bp, 10 predicted proteins | sample MGYA00517101_ERZ1032078 | MGnify/ENA primary metagenome ERZ1032078 (study PRJEB33719, sample SAMN04261301) | wastewater metagenome | biome: rural village; feature: human; material: feces | host: Homo sapiens | place: El Salvador | collected 2013-01-14 ... | reverse complement strand
CGGCTGGCAGCGCAAAGCCGCTTAGCCGTTATCTCAAATTTTAACGAACTATTGACAAAACATAACTGACAAAACGGTGTCGGCATATTTGGCGTATATGCAAGATGCTTTCCTTGTGGAAAAGTCCGAGCGATATGATATTAAAGGTAGAAAGTACATAGGCTCACTCTCCAAGTATTACTATCAAGATGTGGGGTTGCGCAATGCCATACTTTCATTCAGACAGAATGAAGTTACCCACATCATGGAGAATGTTATATACAACGAAATGCGTATGCGTGGTTGGCTTGTTGATGTAGGCAACATAAATCACAGAATAAGAAATTCTGCTGGGCAGCAGCAACGGGTCACACTTGAAGTCGACTTTGTTTGCAATAAAGGAAGTGAACGTATTTACATCCAATCTGCCTACAAGATGCCTGATGCTGAAAAATTTGAACAAGAAAAACGTTCTCTAAAGTTGATAGACGACTCTTTCAAAAAGTTCATCGTTATTGGAGAACACACAAAACCATGGTGTGATGAGGATGGTATTCAAATCATAAGCATCTATGATTTCTTGCTTAATTTGTCATGTTGAGGAACCGCAAGTGCGGTGTATGAGAGGTCGGAAAACGAAAGTAGGAAGAAAACAACTTCGTTTTCCTCCTACTCGATGTATGATGTGTTATCCGTTCAGCTTGTTCTTGCTTCTCATGTACGTGCGCTGTCCGTAGATGGCGATCACGACGAAGCAGACGAACGGCAGAACGAACGAAACGTTCACGGCTGGCATGCCGAAGAGCTCGCCGCAGTCGATTATCGAAGCCTGGAGCGGAGGCAGAACGCTACCGCCGAGGATAGACATGATGAGACCCGCAGCGCCGAACTTGGCGTCATCGCCCAAGCCCGTAAGCGCAATGCCGTAGATGGTGGGGAACATGAGCGACATACATGCGCTGACGCCTACCAGGCAGTACAGACCGTAGATGTTCTGCAGGAAGATTACGCCGCAGACGAGTGCGCCGCCCACAATGGCGAGCGTCATAAGCAGGTGGCCGGTGTTGACGTAACGAAGCAGGAACGTGCAGATGAAACGCGAACAGCAGAAGATGATCATCGCGATGATGTTGTACTGCTGTGACATCACCTCGGCAGCCTGCTCGGTCATGCCCTCAGTCATCAGTATGCGCGTGCCGTACTGGATGATGAAGGTCCAGCACATGATCTGAACGCCTACGTAGAAGAACTGCGCTATCACGCCCTCTCTGTAGTGGGGCAGCGAGAAGATGCGGCGCAGCGTCGGCACGAAGTTGATGTCGTGGTTCTTGTCGCCGTTATGCGGCATCTTCTTGAAGAGGATGAGCATGAACATGGCGAGGATAACGATGCCGATGGCAAGGTACGGACCGATGAGCACGCTCAAGTCGCTCTCCTTCACCGCCTCAAACTGTGCGTCGTTGAGCTGTGCGCGCGCCGCCGTGTCGAGCGGACTGATCTTAGCCTGGATGAAGTTCATCGCCACGAACATGCCCAGCAGCGAGCCCATCGGGTTGAACGACTGCGCAAGGTTCAGACGGCGTGTCGCTGTCTCCTCGGTTCCCATAGACAGGATGTAGGGGTTCGACGAGGTCTCGAGGAACGACAGACCGCACGTCAGTATGAAGTAGGCGACAAGGAACGGATAGTATTCGCCCGTCATCTTAGCCGGATAGAACAGCAGTGCGCCGAGCGCATAAAGTCCGAGTCCGACAAGCACGCCTGCCTTGTAGCTGTAGCGGCGTATGAACATGGCTGCGGGGAACGCCATAGCGAAGTAGCCGCCGTAGAACGCCACCTGAACAAGTGCGCCGTCGGTAGCCGACATGCGGAAGATCTTGGAAAACGCCTTCACCATAGGGTTGGTGATGTCGTTGGCGAAACCCCACAGGGCGAAGCACGACGTGATGAGGATGAACGGTACGACGTAGCTCACGCCGTCCTTTGATAGAATAGATAGTTTCATTTGCTTTGCTTATATTTCAATTTTACGCATCTCTGCCACCGATTCCACTTCGCCCTTGGCGAGTGCCTGACAGAGTATGTTGCCTATGGCTGTTGCCTCTACGGGTCCTGCCTCAACGGGCACGCCGAGAGCCTCTTCGGTAAGACGGTTGAGTAGCTTGTTCTGCGAACCGCCGCCGATGATGTGCAGTTTCTTTATCGGCGTGGGCAGCATCGCGTTGAGGTGTGCCGTTGCCTCGGCATACTTCGCTGCGAGCGACTGCAGCACGATGCGCGTTGTGGCAGCCTTTGTCTGCGGCACTTCGAGGCCGTGCGCGGCGCAATAGTCGCAGATAGCCGCCTGCATCGACTTCGGATTCTGAAACTCCTTTGCGTCCACCGGTATAATGGTCTTTATCTCCGCTTCTGCGGCAGCTGCGAGCAGCGTGTCATACTGCTGTTCGTCGCCTTCTTCCTTCCATTCTGTCATGAGACGCTGCAGAAACCACAGTCCGGTGATGTTCTGCAGGAACGTAATCTTGCCGCCTATGCCACCTTCGTTGGTGAACTCTGTGCGGCGTGCTTCCTCGGTGAGTATCGGCTGGTCGAGCTCTACGCCCAGCAACGACCATGTGCCGGAACTGATGAACGCCACCGGCGACTCGTCGTCCTTAGCCGGAACCGCCGCTACGGCACTCGCCGTGTCGTGCGAACCGACTGCTATGACGTCCACTTCGCCCAGTCCGGTCTCCTCTGCGATGTCCTTGCGCAGCTTTCCGCGCACGGTGCCCGGCATAACGATAGGGCAGAAGAGGTGGCGCGGCAGCTCGAGACGGTCTATGAGTTCCCAGTCCCAGTCGCGTGTCGTGGCGTTGAGCATCTCGGATGTTGAGGCTATTGTGTACTCGGTGTTGGCTTCTCCGGTGAGGAAGTAGGAGAAGAGGTCGGGCGTGAAGAGCATCTTGTCCGCAATCTGCAGCTGCGGCGAGTTGGCTTTCTTGAGGCTCAGGAGTTGGAACAGCGTGTTAATCTCCATCACCTGCGTGCCGTTCACGCTATAGTGAGCCGTGCGGTCGGTGTCGGCGAAGAACTCGTCAGCCATGCCCTGCGTACGGGCGTCGCGATAGCAGACCGGGTTGCCGATGAGGTCGCCGTTGCGGTCGATGAGTCCGAAGTCTACGCCCCATGTGTCCACGGCGATTCCCGACACCTTCAGTCCGAGTTGTGTCGCCTTGCGCAGTCCCGCCTTCATATCCTCGAAGAGGGCAGGGAAGTCCCAGTAGACATGCTCGCCAAGGCGCACCTGTCGGTTCAGAAAGCGGTGTACGAGCTGCATCGTGAGCTGCTTCTTTCCGCCTTCCGCCGTAATGGTTCCGGCGACGACTCGTCCTGAGCCGCCGCCGAAGTCGATAGCTAAATAAGTCATATTGATAAGGTTGATGTGGTGAGGTGTTGAGATGTTGAGGGTTGATGGGTTGATGTGTTGAGATTAGATGTTGCTATTGTCATCATCACACCATCACACCAATCTCACCACCTCACCATCTCATCATCTTTTTATCCCTTCTTTCCCAACACGTAGCTCTCAAGGTCGTCGATTTCCTCGTTTGTCAGCGTGTTGTACTTGCCGCCGCTGAGCACGATGATGCGACATGCCATCTCGAAGAACATTGCGCGCTCGAACACTTCGTCGAAGGTCTTGCCGCAAACCACCTGACCATGCTTCAGCATGAGTGCAGAGTTGTGGTCTTTGAGCGCAGCCTTAACAGCCTCTGCAAGCTCGAGTGAGCCCGGACGGAAGTAAGGTATAACCGGTATCTCGCGACCAACGTGGCACGGCACCTCAGCAGTTACGTTGAAGTCCTTCGGTGTCTCTGTCATGCACGACACTACGGTTGCGTACTTCGACTGGAAGTGGAGCACAACGTCGCAGTCGGGGCGCTCGCGGAGCACGCCGAGGTGGAAGCCGCTCTCCATAGAAGGCTTCACGCCGTTGAGCACTTCGCCGTCGCTAATGCGGCAGACAGCCACCTTCTCTTTCGGAAGTGTCGGCACCCATGAGCCTGTGCCTGAAACGAGCGCTTCGTCGCCGATGCGCCATGAGATGTTGCCACTTGAGCACAATGTCAAGCCTGCATCGCCTACGCGGTGAGCCTGACGCAGAAATTCCTGTATCTGATAATCCTGTATCATTGTTTTTTTCTTTGAAAAAGTTGAGAGTTGAGAGTTGAGAGTTGAGAGATATGATTACCTTTTTGGGGTAAATTTCAACTGTAATATATAAACAGCAAAACATATCATAACTCTCAACTCTCAACTTTCAATTCTAAATTCGACTTTCGGCTTTCAATTATAAATTATTTGTAAATCGGTCCGTAGTTCTTGCAAGCGCGGAAGTCTGCACCCTCCTTATCCATGCCGAATGCGTTCCATGAAGCCGGGCGGAAGATCTTCTCCTCCTCCACGTTGTGCATGCAAACCGGGATGCGGAGCATAGAGCAGAGTGTGATGAGGTCGGCGCCTACGTGTCCGTAAGTGATAGCGCCGTGGTTAGCGCCCCAGTTGTTCATCACAGAGTAGACGTCCTTGAACGGAGCCTTGTCTGTGAGGCGCGGAGCGAACCATGTAGTAGGCCATGTCGGGTCGGTGCGCTTGTCGAGAATAGCGTGGATCTCGGGGTCAACGTCTACGGTCCATCCCTCTGCGAGCTGCAGAACCGGGCCGAGTCCCTTCACGAGGTTCAGGCGAACCATTGTTACGGGCATGCCGCCGCGTGTGAGGAAGTTAGAAGAGAAGCCGCCGCCGCGGAAGTAGTCGCGGTTAGCCGGATACCATGTAGTAGCCTGGAGGCAAGCGTCTACGTCCTTGTCTGTCATCTCCCAGAAGTGCTTCATCACCGGCTTGCCCTCTGCGTCGGTAGCTGCGCCAGAGCCGTCGAGTGTTGTAGCGCCCGAGTTGATGAGGTGGATAATACCGTTAGCTGCCATACCGGTAAGTTCCTTGCCGGTTACGCGCTTCACAGCCTCGGGGCTCCAGTATGTGCGCACGTCAGAGAAGATCTGTGCTCTGCCCGTGAGCAGGTGGTTGAAGAGCATAGCCACGCCGTTGCCTGCGTCGTTCTCGGTAGCCAGTGTGATAGGCTCGCGCAGACCGTTCCAGTCGAACGAGGTGTTCATGAGTGCTTCAGGATAGTCGCCGTTCGGGTAGAAGTCGGTCCACTGGCGCTGGCCCTGGAAACCGCCTGCGATGGCGTTGTGTCCGATAGCCTCTTCCTTGTAGCCGAGCTCGGCGAGGCGCGGGTTGCCGTGCATGAGGTCCTTCATGATCATCATCATCTTCACGATGAACTCCCAGTCCTGGTCCTTCTGCTCGCGTGTCTTTGCCTTCTCCGGACGGTTAGCGATGTCCTCGCCCTCGTTGGGCATACAGTTCTCGCGAGTCCACTCCATAGCCTTCTCAAACTCTACGTGGTCGTAGATGCCTTCTGTCATGCGGCGGATGATTTCGGTGAGGTCGACGCTCTCGTTGCGCATGCCGAGATACTCCTGGAAGAAGTTCGGGTCGACGATAGAACCGGCGATACCCATGCAGGCAGAACCCATAGAGAGGTACGACTTGCCGCGCATTGTAGCCACTGCCTGAGCAGCGCGTGCGAAGCGCAGAATCTTCTCAGCTACGTCAGCTGGGATAGAGTCGTCGGCGAGGTCCTGCACGTCGTGTCCGTAGATGCCGAATGCGGGCAGACCCTTCTGTGCGTGGGCAGCGAGAACGGCAGCCAGATATACTGCGCCCGGGCGCTCTGTGCCGTTGAATCCCCATACAGCCTTCGGCCAGTGCGGGTTCATGTCCATTGTCTCGGCGCCGTAGCACCAGCATGATGTGACGGTGATGGTAGAGCCGACGCCCTCGCGCTCGAACTTCTCGGCGCAGGCAGCGCTCTCTCCGACGCGTCCTATTGTAGAGTCGGCGATGACACACTCCACGGGTGAGCCGTCACCGTTGCGTAAGTTTTCTGTGATAAGCTTTGCAACCGAACGTGCAAGGTTCATTGTCTTCTCTTCAAGACTCTCGCGTACGCCACCCTGACGACCGTCGATGGTGGGGCGAATACCAATTTTGGGATACTTGTTCATAGATTCGTTTTTTAGGTTTTATATGAATGTTTCTGTTTTTTCGTAGATTGTCGTGTGCTTTGCGCACATGAATAGTGCAAAATTACAGCAAAAAAACGAGATGTACAATTATTCAGGTTAAAAGCTTTATGGCACAGATTGGCATATTCTTCCAACAATTGAGTGAAAATGTGAACAAATTAACGGAATTAATGCTATTTAACTATTCAAAACCCGCAGTATTTGTCAATTGTTTATACATTTGCGATGCTCTTTTAATTTATCAGGGCGCTTTCCTTCTGCAAAGCCTATGGCTAACGCCCATGCGGAGGGGGAGGGCGTCCTATGAAAACACAACGTATAACGGCATGGTTCGTGGGCGTTGCCGTGCATCTAAATTCAAACAATTATGAAGAAATTATTTCTCATGGCAGCTTTCGTGCTGTCTTCAGTAGCATCGTTCGCACAGCAGGCAGCAGGCACATTCACTCTGCAGCCTAAGGTAGGTCTCAACGTGGCTTCAATGACAGAGCTTGACGGCTCTGACCCGCGCATCGGCTTGGCTGTAGGCGCCGAGGGTCAGTATCAGTTCAGCGACCTCGTAGGTGTTTCGTTCGGCTTGCTCTACTCGCAGCAGGGCGCTACCGGCGAGTTCAACTTTATGGGCATTAATGCCGACCAGACAATGAAACTCGACTACATCAACGTGCCTATCCTCGCCAACGTATATCTCTACAAGGGTCTCGCCGTTAAGCTCGGTATCCAGCCGGCGTTCAAGGTGAACAGCTCTGTGAAGACAACTGTTAATGGTCATAGCGAGTCGGTAGACCTCGACGGCGTTAAGGGCTTCGACTTCTCTATCCCCGTAGGTCTCTCTTACGAGTTCAGCAACGTAGTGTTCGACGCACGCTACAACTTCGGCTGCACAAAGACTTTCGAGAAGGCTGACTCACGCCACAGCGTGTTCCAGTTCACACTCGGATACAAGTTCGCGCTCTAAACTGACACTTTAAGGGGGTGCAGTTGTCTCAACTGCACCAACCAAGCAAGTAGTGCACCAACCAAGCAAGCAGTTAGGGGGTGCAGTTGTCTCCGCTCGGCTTTGCCGCTTGCCAGAGCAAGAACTGCACCAACAAAGCAAGAACTGCACCAACCAAGCAAACAGTGCACCAACAAAGCATAATACTAATTGATTATTACGACGAACACGAATAACTCGAATTTCACGAATGCAAGGTTTATCCATTCGTGCTATTCGCGCTATTCGTGTTCGTTTTTTTTTATTATAGCTAATTCTGCAAGAAAGCGGATTAAGCGTTTTCTATATAATATCCATGGTTGTTTCGGCTCCGTAGCGGCGGTATCCTGCCGCCGCAGCAATAAAAAACGCTAATTGATTTATGACAAACACGAATAACCCGAGCAAGGGCGTCGTACCCTTATACGTTAGTATCTCAATCCGATAGTGAGATAGGCGTTGCCGTAATTGTCGATGCCCTTGGTGCGCGAGTCGAGGTATCTGTAGCCAAGCTCCACGATCGGCGAGAACTTTTCAGTTTTGAGGTACCAAGCCAGCGAAGCGTCGTAAGTGTTGCGCTTCCAGTCGGGACTGCCCAGGGTGCTCAATGACTTCACACGCACGTCGAGCGCATGCTTGCCCTTCACGCCGTTGAGCAGCTTGAAGCCCAGTCCGCCGCCCATGCTACACCCATTGGAGTAGCTCTTCGCACCGTCATTCTTGTAAAGCGCGATGTTGTCCTCCGCGGCGATGAAGATATAGGCAAAAGGAAGAAGGTCAACGTGGAGCTTGAACGAGAAGTCGACGGGGGTTATTCCGTGGTGCTTCACTCCGCTTCCTGCCGACAACTCGAAGAAGGTCATCTCCTTGAATGCCTGTGCATGTACAGACGCCGCTGGCAAAGACAGCAAAAACATTATTGCACAAATCAATTCCTTCATAACAATGTGGTTTGTAGTTAGCGATTGCTAATTTAGCGATTATTATTGAAGCGAGCAAGCGGAAAGTCTGGGATTTTCATAATATCGTATGTAAACGTAACAACAGATCAAGTTTTTCTATTTAGTGGAAACCCGTTTAATCAGCTGTTAAATACTATCACAGTCTGCTGTTCTTTTCCGTATCGGCGGTATCCTGGCTATGCCAACTGATCTATGGCACGTATAAAAAAAGAGTCACTCCGAAGAATGACTCTTTTAACGTGGTGCCACCAGGAATCGAACCGGGGACACAAGGATTTTCAGTCCTTTGCTCTACCATCTGAGCTATGGCACCATTGTGCTTTTTATTAAGCGAGTGCAAAGGTAGGCATTTTAAATTTACTGTGCAACTTTTTTGCCGCTTTTTATGCAAAATAAGTGCAAATAACCAGCAAAGTCCCCGAAAACCCACAAAAAAGACCTCCTTCTGAGAGCGTCACGCTCAAGAAGGAGGTACAATAAAGGTTGTTTACCAAAATGCATCTAATAGTTATTTGTTATTCGGGCGCATTTTGCGAGGCTTTCCGTCAGCCTTGTTCTTTCCGCCCTTGTTCATTCGTTTCGCAAGGTGCGCCTTGTGAGGCGTTACGATTATATGACCCGCCGGAGAGCTGAAAGTAAAAAGCAGGAGCCGGTTTTTTAGCTGTTTTTAAACGTTTTTCCCGTGTTTCGCAGCTCATAAACACTTTCAAAGCAACTTTTTTCTATATTTAGATAAAATTTTCGCGAAAACTTGCACGTATTACGAAAAAAGTGATTACCTTTGCACTCGCTTTTGAGATATATCTCATCCGGCAATCGGGATGTAGCGCAGTTGGTAGCGCACTACGTTCGGGACGTAGGGGTCGCAAGTTCGAATCTTGTCATCCCGACAAAGCGACAATCGTTTTTCGGTTGTCGCTTTTTTGTACCCATAATTGTAGTGCAATCTCATCAAAAAACACTAACTTTGCAACCAATCGCAATATACAGAGCATTTTTAAGATTATAAATTACACATTATTATATATATGGACATCACCAACACTCTCGCCAAGCTCCGCATCGAGGAGCTTAACGCAATGCAGGAGGCCGCTCTCGCTGCTATTCTCCATACCGACCGCGACGTCGTAGTGCTCGCGCCGACTGGCAGCGGCAAGACGCTCGCCTATCTGCTCCCCATAGCCACGCGTCTCGACGCAAAACTCGACGAGGTGCAGGCGGTAGTCATCGTGCCGAGCCGCGAACTCGCACTGCAGTCGTGCGAGGTGTTTCGCAGCATGGGCACCGGTCTGCGCCCGATAGCGCTCTACGGCGGACGTGCTACGATGGACGAGCACCGCGAGGTGATGCGACTCCGCCCGCAGATAGTGTTTGCTACGCCGGGCCGACTCAACGATCATATCACAAAGCAGAACTTCGCAGTCGACCACGTACACTGGCTCGTGCTCGACGAGTTTGACAAGTGTCTGCGCATGGGCTTCCGTGCCGAGATGCAGACCGCAGTGGAGAGCCTGCCTAACGTGGAGCGACGCGTGTTGCTCTCGGCTACCGACGCCGAGGAGATGCCGCGCTTCGTGCGCATGGGTAGAACGGAGCGCGTCGACTTCCTCGACCGCGACGAGCAGACTCCCGACCGCATCAGTCTCTTCACGGTGAAGTCGCCCGAGAAGGACAAGCTGCTGACGCTGCTGCAGATGCTCCTCGAGTTCGGCGACCAGCAGTCGATCGTGTTCCTCAACTATCGCGATGGAGTGGAGCGTGTGGCGAAGTTCCTCGCTGCGGAAGGTTTTGTGATCAGCGCGCTGCACGGCGGGCTCGACCAACGTCAGCGCGAGGAGGCTGTCTACCGCTTCGCCAACCATTCGGCAAACGTACTTGTTGGTACCGACCTCGCCGCTCGCGGTCTCGATATTCCCGATGTTGCCAATATCATACATTATAATCTGCCCGTCGGAGCCGACGAGTATGTGCACCGCATCGGCAGAACCGGACGATGGGATGCCACTGGACGCTCGTTCATCATCCTCGGTCCCGAGGAGCATCTGCCCGAATACGTGAAGGAGCAGACAGCCGAACATGCGCTGCAGCCCAAGAAGGGCACAGCGCCGCAGCCACGCATGGCTACATTATATATAGGTAAGGGCAAGAAAGATAAGGTGTCGAAGGGCGACATACTCGGATTCCTCTGCAAGACCTGCGGACTCGAAGGAGCGCAGATCGGCAAAATCGACGTCTACGAGCGCTACGCATACGTGGCTGTGAGTCGTTCTGTGGCAAAGCAGGTCGTAAAGATGGCGCAAAACACGAAAATAAAGGGCGTGCGCACAAAGGTAGAACTCGCTTTCTAACCTCGCCGCCCGCGAGATTTTTGACCTTATCGCTTGGATTGTTATTCAATTGTATGTAATTTTGTGCGCATAATAGTATAGATATACCGTATGAAGACTAAGAACGACAGAATAGAGATGCTGAAGATGCTTATCTCGAGCAACGAACTTGGCAGTCAGGAGGAAGTGCTCAACGCTCTGGCTCGCGAAGGCTTTAAGGTGACGCAGGCCACGCTCAGCCGCGACTTCAAGCAGCTGAAGGTGGCTAAGGCGGCAAGCATGAACGGCAAATACGTATATGTGCTGCCCAACGAGACAATGTATCGCCGTGTGTCATCACCGCGCTCGGCGTCCGAAATGGTGCGCCTGCCAGGGTTCCTCTCCATCAACTTCTCCGGCAACATGGGTGTTATACGCACCCGACCGGGCTATGCCAGCTCCATAGCCTACAACATCGACAACGGACATATCGAGGAAATTCTCGGTACAATAGCCGGTGATGATACTATTTTTATAGTAATTAAGGAGGGGGCAACACAACAGCAGGTCATAACCAAGCTGAGCTACGTAATTCAGGGTCTGACGCTCGAACACTAAAAACTTGGCTTTTAAAGCTCAATTTATACTAAAACCGCCCATTTTGGTTGATTTAAGTCAAATTGAGCCTAAAAATGAAGTTTTTTTGAAACTTTTTCTTCAAAACACTTGCATGGTAATGATTTTTGTTATATCTTTGCATCCGCTTTCGAGAACGAACTAATCGAGCTAACAACGAGAGGATCGTCGGGGTAGGAAGCGAAAAAGAAAGGAAGAGTTCTTTGAAAAGATTTACATAAACAGACAAGTAGTACAAGAAGCAAGTCTTACATTATTTATAATGCACAGACTTGGGTAAAATACGAACCGTTAATCTTATATAAGGTTAAAACTTCAATAATAAAGGAAGCTCGTTCTGAACAGATACAAACAAACAGCAGTTTGAATTCCTCGCGAAAGCGTAGGAAGGCTTAGGAAGGCCTAGCAAGGCTTAAGCTCAAACATGCTGGAAAAGATATTTTACAATGTAGAGTTTGATCCTGGCTCAGGATGAACGCTAGCTAC
>ERZ1032078.920-NODE-920-length-11560-cov-2.860495_pt1 | contig 11560 bp, 9 predicted proteins | sample MGYA00517101_ERZ1032078 | MGnify/ENA primary metagenome ERZ1032078 (study PRJEB33719, sample SAMN04261301) | wastewater metagenome | biome: rural village; feature: human; material: feces | host: Homo sapiens | place: El Salvador | collected 2013-01-14 ... | reverse complement strand
AGTCGGCTGGAGTGAGCTGAACGGTCTTGACGATCTGCGCGACCAGCGCAATGCTGATGGTTCCATCAACACACATCGCCCGCAGGAGCCGGAAAACGCAGCGGAAGGACCGGAAGTTCTCACTTCGGCCGAGCTGATCATTGTGCCAGCGTTCGCTGTGGACGAACATGGTTTCCGATTGGGGCGCGGCGGCGGTTGGTACGACCGCGCTTTGGAGCATCGTAGCAGCACCGCGCGCGTGGTCGCCGTTTGCTGGCCTTGGGAGCCGACCGACGAGACCGTGCCGCATGAGCCGCATGATATTCCCGTCGACGGCGTGCTCACGCCGGATGGTTATGCCGATGTCCGAGGATAGGACGGTTGCGGGGCCGTCTCAGGGAACGTACTAGGATATGTCCCGTTAAGAAATTTGGGATTGTGCGTAAAGCGAGGATATCGTGCCTACTTACCATTACCGTTGCAAGAACTGCAACTACGACTTCACCGAGCAGCAGTCGTTCACCGACGATCCGATCACCGTATGCCCGGAATGCGGCGAGGAGCAGGTCCGCAAGGTTTATTCCGCGGTGCCGATCGAGTTCAAGGGGTCCGGCTTCTACCGCACCGACAAATCCAAGTGACCCACAGGCGCGGAATCCAACGCGACACGCCGGAGATTGTGGATAACTCCCATTCTCCGACCACAACCCCGGATTCCGCTTGCCGTGGTCATAACAATCAGGTCATCATGCATGCATGATGACCTTTTTTCATTCCTTGATGGACCGCCGGCCACATTCGAGTTTGCGCACATCGACGGCTTCGGAAGGACGGACCGCGCGCACAACGCGTCTGCAACGAGACCGTCATGGTTCGACTGCCGCATCGTTGGAAGCCAGACGAAGCAACGCACGCCTGCATCGGTTCCTCGCCGCATTGTGCGCTGGCCTGACGGTATTCGCCACGCTGCAATGCGTACGCGCAGCCATCGCCACGCAGCCTATTGTGGTCGCGGTGCGGAATGTCGCCAAAGGCACGGCCATCACACGCGAAGACGTGGACTTACGTGAGGCGCCGAGCGATGGCTCGCTGAGCAACGCCTTCCATACGCTTGACGACGCCGTCGGCCTGATCGCACAGGTGGGCATCGGCGCGCACGATGTGCTTATGTCGGGCATGGCCCGTGCGTCCCCCGTTGTGCCGCAGGGCCATACGAGTATCGAAGTGCGTTTGGCAAGTGTGGCCGGCGGTTTGATTCCCGGAGACAAGGTGACACTTTCCAGCGCCACCATGACAGATGCTGAGATGCAGTCCGGCACACCGAATGTCGCGGATATGCCGAACGGTACGGAAACGCCGTCCGGCATGGCTAATGATATGCCGGACGGTGGTGTGGATGCGCAGTTACGCACGATCTGCGCCGAAGCGCTGCTGACCGGCAAACCGGCTAAGGATGCGCAAGGCAATACCATCGCGGTGTTCGCCATGCCGCCCAATGAGGCGGCCGTCGTGTTGCGGGTTCAGGAATACAGTGCGGTCATCGCCACCATCAATTAATGGCTGATAATCCTAATCGATAGCTGGCACCCGGCTGGACGTATCAGCGGCCGCGTTCGGAGAAGACCGCCCAATGTGGCGGAAGCTCGTTTAGGATGCGCTTGTCGTCATCCGCCTCGCGTTGGCGCTTGGTGAGCACGTCCGAAGGTTCGAGTTTGACGCCATCGGCATCGAACAGTTCCGTACCTTGGCGGACCACGCGCTTATGCTTGCGTGCGGTCCGCCGCGTGGCGGAATAACTGGGTGTGGAGTGCGTCTCGGACTGGGTCTGCGAATCGTCATGCTCCATGACGTTTTCGATATGCTCGGCGCTCACCGTTCCTCCCGGTACAGGCTTCCCAGTCGTGCCACGATGCGGTCGACTTCCTTATCGGGGTTCACGAACGCGCCGACGCTCCATACCGTCATCACCGACCAGCCAAGCGATTCGATGTCCTGCAGCAGCACGCGATGGCGTTCCCTGGTGGATTGCAGTCCCATGAACTGCGCGTCATCGGTGAGCACGGCCAAAGCGAACGGCTCGCCTTTCAGACCAACCACCAACGGCAGTTTGAGTCCGTCATCGAAACCGTAATCGACGGCCACGTCCAAGCCGCGTTCGCGGATCCTCTCGGCGAGATCGTTGAAGAGCACGTTCTCTCCGGACTCCTTGATCGCCGGGCGGACCATGCTGTCATCAAGCTGTTCGGCCCAACGCAGCACGGTTTTGAGCGCCTTCGGACCATCCTGATGCAGTCGCTCGTCGTCCATATCGTCGGATGCGAAGGACGAGACGATGTCGAGATGACGGTCCGGTACCGCCAAAGCGTCCAGCAGCATGCCTCGGCCGCCGTCGGATTCCAGCGCGCCGAACTGCTGCAGCAGCCTGCCGTGCGAGGTCTTGGCGTAGCACATCGCAAGAATCGCGTCGGTGGCGTGGGCACCGGCCACATCGACGATGTCCACGATGCGCACGTGGCGCAGGAACATGCCCATGGCCTTGTCTTTGTTGGCAAGCGACTTGAGCTCGGCACCCAGACGGATGCGGAACGTGTGCGTGAGCGCCACCACGGTAAGCACATACGATGCGGGAACGATGGTGAAACCGGCCGCGCGCTTGCGGATGATGCTCACCACTTCGTCGATCTCCTGCTGGCTTGATTCGACCAGGCCGGAATTGATGACCGGCACACCGTTGGCGTCCGGCACGAAATGGTACGCGACTTCGCCTTGGTATCCTTCACGCGCCACATCGCACGGCACGGAGCCGTATCCTTCCGATTCGAGGAAGGCGTTGAGCTTCGGCGCACGGCGAACCGGCCTGTCGGTTATCTTCACGCTTGGCAGCAGTGCGATCAGTCGCTGCAGGCCATCGGATGTGACGGTCTTGCGGTGCGCGATCACCACGACCTGCTTCGCGCGGGCGATGATGCTGAGCAGCTCGATGGACGGAATATGCGCGGCCGTATCGATGATGACGGTATCGGCAAGCGGCGCCGGGTCGGTGATGGCAGCGAGCGTGGCTGGCGTTGCCACCAGAATCGGCTTTGCCGCGGCCAAAATCTGCGGATGCTCCCTGCGCAGCCTGTTCAACGGCACGTTTCGGGAACCGGCAAGCGTGGTATGCAGCAGATTGGCTTCCTGCGTGCGGGAGAAAAGCATGTCGCACAGACGGCGTACGGACTCTTGGGCGACCATCGGTCCAATGGAACGCACGTGTTCGACATCCACCTGGGTGAATCGGTCGGCGGCGCTTTGCATGGCGGAGCCATCCTGGTTGGAAATGATGGCGGAGGACTTCACGATGTCTTCGAAAGCCGTGGTCCACCACGCCAGCTGCAGTTCTCCGGCCACGGCGTCGTTCGGCACGCCACGGTTGCTCAGGTCCGCCACAAGCTCATCCAGACCGGCCGAATGGAACTCACGTTCCAGACGGGCGCGTTCCGGCAGCGTATCCAACGCCTGCTTGTCGTCATACAGGGCCTTCAGACGCTCTTCCACCTGGTTGAGGTCGACGGTGTCCAGATTGCCGCCCTGCGGTGTGGTGGCGAGCGCCACGTTCAACGCGGTCATATCGTTCGTCAGCTGGTCCTGCGTGTTGATGATGTCGTCGAGTTTGGCGGGCAGCACCGGCCATCCGCCGTGAGGAACGAACATGTGCCACTGTTCGGCCTGCTTGGCCACCACGAGCAGCGCCTCATGCAGGTTCTCCACCTGCGCGCCGACGCGCAGCATCGACTTGGCCTCCTTGATATGGCGGCGACGTTCCCAGAATCCCATGGAGCTGCCTTCGGCCTTGCGCTGGGCCTTGGGCTTGGTGGCCTCGATCATGGAATCGATGTCGCGTTCGAAGATTTCCGGCTGGAAGACGTCGAGCACGCGGCGCAGGTTCTTGAGCACCATGACCTGGCGTCCCCACTCCTGCGCGGTGGTGGGAATCGGGAAGCCGCAGGTCTGCACGGTGCTGGACACCTGTTTGCGGGTGGCGGGCAGCACCTTGCGCAGCAGCTCGACCACACGCTGGTATGCGCTGACCGCTTCCTCTTCGGAATACAGGGAGGCTTTGTACCAGGCGGTGTCCTGCGCGCCGATGGTGTATTCGCCGAGTTCTCCCGCGCGATACAGCTTCTGGGCCCATTCCTCCATCTTGTCCGCGATGGAATGGGCGGACTGCTTGGCCAGACGCACATGCGTGGTCGGATGCGTGGGCAGGACGGCGATTTGTGCGAGATTCTGGATGGTCTGGTATGCGGACACGCCCCATTCCTGGCTGACGCCGTGCAGGTCGCCCAGATAGCGGGCCAGGCGGGAACGCACACCCACCAGCTCATCCGAAATCTGGTCGAAACGCGAAGTCGCGACGCCGGATTGGAAACCGACTGCGGCTATCAGCTGACGGTCGATTGCCGCATTGGCGCCGTCATCGGCGATGTCCAGCAATTGGCCGCTCATCTCGTTGGCCGCGATCGTCTGCATGAAACGGCGCTTTTGGTCGGTGACGCACGGCACGTACAGCACGCTGTGTCCGCCCATCACGCAACGGGAGGCGATTGCCGCGGCCTGTTCGGCCGTGTTGCCGCTGATCGCGCTGTCCACGAAAATCGAATGCCCGGATGCGGCCAGCTGCGCCGCGTATCGGACGGTGTTGTCAACGTCGCCAATCCCGTATTCGCCATGGGGATCGGCGTCGAACGGACTGTATTCGGGAATCTGCGCGTCTTTCAGCGCGTCCGCGGCTTCCTTGTTTCCGGCGAGCGCGTCCAGGACGGTGTTGCCTGTCGGGCCTTGGGACAGCTGGTTGATGATCTGGCGACTTTCCACCAGCATCTGCGAGGACGGGTCCATGAAGCAGCCGAGGATGATGTGACGTTCGATTTCGAAATCGGGGAAAACGCTGGACGCGCGCGCTGTGATGGCCGCGAACACCGCGGACGTTTCGGGGGTGCCGCTTTCGTAATTCGAACCATCGAAGAGCTTGGTCTCGTCCAATGTCACGTTGTTTTCACGCATCACGGCGGCGAAGGCCGCGTTCAGACGCACTCGTCCGGTGAACGCGATGACGGTGCCGTTCTCGATGTTGCGGCCTTCCTTGCGCACTTCGACCGGATACATGAGCACCGGCATCTGGTTGCCTTTCCAAATGGCCACGCCGACCACCAAGGAGAGTTCGCCGACGCCGCTGACACGGCTTTTCGCGTCACGGTCGTCGAGCACGCGTTCCACACGCCTGCCCGCGGCGCGCAGCATGCCGTTGTCTCGGAACAACGAGTCCAAGGTGACGTGTCCTTTGGCGAACAGCTGCGCGATGCCCGATGGGTGCGCATGCGTCAGGTCAAGCTGGGCGCTCAGTTGCGTCACATCCTCAAGCGGGGATGGTGCCAGACCAAGGCGATACTCCTCACGCCATCCGCGGATACGGTCCAACGCGGTGGCCGTCTCTTCGTTTTCGCTCATATACCGACTCACTTCCCTACTGCCTTGCGGTATTCCTCATATCCCGGATTGTGTGCCAAAGCCGCATCGATGTCTTGGTTGCCCAATGCGCCCAACCACGCGTACAGGTCATCGTATAGGGATGGGTTCATGGCGAGGAACGGCAACAGTTCCGGATGACGCGCCATCTGGAACTGCACTGTGAAATCATCCGTGCGTTTGGCGTCATCGGAGGTCAGGCCCTCGACCTCGATGGTCTGCTCCTGCTTGGCGAGGCCGCCTTTGGACACACGGTCGAATACCGATCCCGGTTCGAAGATCGGCTTGAATGCGGCGGTTTCGTCCGGCGCGGGCTGCGATTGGCTGTTTTGCGGGCGGAACCGCTCGTCGTCGTCTTCCGCGGTCACCGTTCCCGGCTGTTCCGTCTGCGGCTGCGTAGCGTGCATCGGCTTCGACTGCTGTTCGGCGGGCTGCTGTTCGGCAGTTTCCGATGTGGGCTGTTCCGCCATCTGCGATTGTTCGGCGGACTGCGTCTGTTCCTGGGCGGACGCGTCAGCCGCATTGTCAGCCTTGTCAACGTTGCCTGTGTTATCGCCAGTGTCGTTCCTGTCGGGCAGAGCGACGGCGATTGGCGTGTTGGGGCGCGCGCTGAACAGCTTGTCCACCGGAATCAGGTTGTTCTTGTTACCGTCATGGGATGCTTCCAAGGGCCGAGCGGCTGTCTCGGTTGAGACGGCAGCCACCTCGGCATCGGTCGCAGCCGCATCAGCGGAATCGGCCGCATCGGCCTCGATCTCAGCTTCAGCCTCGGCCTGCGCTGCGGCGTCGGCGAACAGGTCGCGGGGCTTGTCCGCGGCCACGACGGTTTCCTGAACCAAAGAGACCGAGGGGAATGCATCTTCGAGTTCCGGCTTGTCGGCATGCTCCGGCGTGAAGGTCTGACGTTCCGCCTGGTGCAGAGCATCGGCACGGTCGGTGACATTGCGCGCGTGGAAGAACGTCGTCGGCTCGCCGGCACGCAGATTGAGGATGTCGTCCACGGACATGTCGGCTGCATCCGGTTCCTGCGGAGCCTCGTCGGAGACCGCGTATTCGAACAGGTTCGAAACCGGCTGGCTTGTATCATCCGAGACACCGGAGGTGGCGTCGTCATCCTCGTCATCGTGTTCGAATGCGGATTCGAGCGTAAGACGCACGTCGCCGAACTGCAGGGTCATCGAGTCGATGGGCAGCTTGATGTCCTCGCCTGCGGGCAGGCGCATCAGTTGGCCGTTGTTCGTCACCACGAACGAGCCGTTGGTGGAATGCAGATCTCGTACGGAGCAATTGCTCTGCTTGTCGACGGAGAGGACCGCATGTCTTTTCGACATGGACTTGCCCGGATCCATGATGTCGAGACGAGCGAACCCGTCATCCGACAGCGGGCGCAACGGTTTGCGCCCGATTTCCACGCTTTCGCCGTCATGAAGCGTTTTCACGTTGTTTCCGTCAACTTTGACGGTCCACTGCCGCGTCATTCGTCGATCCTCGCTCACCGTTGTCGGCCTTCCTTTCGCACTACACTATCTGCCATTGTGTCATGATTCATCGCGAAAGTAAGGATTCCGAACCGATAAATTGACAACTTTCGCCTAATTCCCCCATTTTAGAACATGCCTGAGTCATGCTCCATATGCGGAAAACCCCGCTGCCTTACGGCAAACGGGGTTTCCATTACAGCTTGGTGATTGCGGCTTGAAGCCGCGCGAATCACTTGAGCTCGACGGTGGCGCCGGCTTCTTCGAGCTGGGACTTGGCCTTCTCGGCGTCTTCCTTCTTGGCCTTCTCCAGGACAGCCTTCGGAGCGCCGTCGACGAGAGCCTTGGCCTCAGCCAGGCCCAGGTTGGTGATAGCGCGGACGGCCTTGATGACCTGGATCTTCTTGTCGCCAACGGCGGAGAGGATGACGTCGAACTCGTCCTTCTCTTCCTCAGCAGCAGCGCCAGCAGCCGGAGCGGCGGCAACAGCGGCGACCGGGGCAGCAGCCTCGACGTCGAACTTCTCTTCGAAGGCCTTGACGAACTCGGAGAGCTCAACCAGGGTCATCTCACCGAAAGCTTCGAGCAGCTCATCGTTGGTGTACTTAGCCATAATGGCTTCCTTTCATTCTTGGCGACGGACTGAATTGAAGAGGTGGCCGTCACCTAAAACAATTGTTTTTCTTTTTTGTGGTTGCTTCATTCATGCGGCGAGCCGCAGCGAAATCAGGCAGCCTTTTCCTGCTTCTCGCGCAGCGCATCGATCGTACGCACGGCCTTGGTCGGCAGAGCGTTGAACAGGTACGCGGCCTTGGACATCGTAGCCTTGATGTCGCCGGCGAACTCGGCGAGCAGCTGCGGGCGAGACTTGAGGTCTGCCAGCTTCTTGGCGCCTTCAGCATCGTAGACGGTGCCATCAGCGAAGCCGCCCTTGATGATCAGTGCCTTGTTGGTCTTGGCGAAGTCACGCAGGGTCTTCGCAGCTTCGATGAAGTCACCCTTCACGAAGGTCACAGCGGTCGGGCCGGCGAGAAGTTCATCAAGACCTTCGATGCCAGCTTCCTTGGCTGCAATGCGAACGAGCGTGTTCTTTGCCACAGTGTAGGAAGTATCGCGGCCTAGCTTTTCGCGCAGTTCAGAGATCTGCGGAACGGTAAGCCCGCGGTACTCGGTCAGGTAGATAGCGTCGGCGTTACGGAACTTGTCCGTAAGCTGAGCGACCACCGCTTCCTTTTCGGGCCTCTTCATGGCGTTCCTTCCTTAGTCAACCGTTGACTGTGAGATTCGGAACACCTCGCAGGGCAATAAAAAAGCCCTGCACGCAGGCAGAGCAACATTCGACCGCTAAGCGGAAAGCCCTTGGTGGGCGTATGTTCTTCAACCTGCGCTGGCTTGGCGAACCAAACTTCGTGAGCGCTTGCACGCTCCAACCAACGGTCTGTGGTTTACAAGTGGGTAATTTACTGACCCGTTTGGACTAATCCAGACCGGCGTGTCGCGCCGCCGCAAAAGCAACCCCTTACCAATCGCACGAAATTTCCATGACTTACATAGGTGCTACGTTTGCTTTGTTCAGGGACGCATGTCCCAGGCGAGTCGCGATTCTCGCCGGCGCACGCCACCATATGGCACGCGCCTACCAACCCAAGAAAGATGAGAAAAGAGAAAATGGAGAAATTCTTCCATCTCAAGGAGAACGGCACCACCGTCTCCACGGAGATCATGGCCGGCCTGACCACGTTCTTCGCCATGTCCTACATCATCATCGTCAACCCGCAGATCCTGTCTTCGACCGGTATGCCGTGGGGCGGCGTGTTCCTCGCCACCATCATCGCGGCCATCATCGGCACGCTCGTGATGGGCCTGTTCGCCAATGTTCCGTACGCGCAGGCCGCCGGCATGGGCCTCAACGCGTTCTTCACCTACACCGTGTGCTTCGGCCTCGGCTTCAAGTGGCAGGAAACCCTGTGCATGGTGTTCCTGTGCGGTTTGATCAACATCATCATCACCGTCACCAAGATCCGTAAGATGATCATCCAGGCCATTCCGGAAGTGCTGCAGAACGCCATCGGCGGCGGCATCGGCCTGTTCGTGGCCTACGTCGGCTTCCTCAACGTCGGTTTCTTCACCTTCACCACCAAGTCCGCGGCCAAGAGCGGCGACACCGTGCAGGCCACCCCGGGCCTTGCCGTCATGAACAATCCGACCATCTGGCTGTTCATCATCGGCCTGGTGCTGGCCATCGTGCTCACCGTGCTCAAGGTGCGCGGCGGCATGCTGATCGCCATCGCCGTCACCGCGGTCGTCGGCATTCCGATGGGCCAGACCACCATGGCCAACTCCGTGTCCATCGCCGACACCTTCGCCCAGCTGCCGCAGACCTTCGGCGTGATCTTCACCAAGGATGGCTTCCCGGCGCTGTTCTCCGACGTGTCGAAGCTGCCGATCATCCTGCTGACCATCTTCGCGTTCTCCATGTCCGACACCTTCGACACCATCGGCACCTTCATCGGCACCGGCCGTCGTACCGGCATCTTCTCCGCCGAGGACGAGAAGGCTCTTGAGAACGGTTCCGGCTTCTCCTCCAAGATGGACAAGGCCCTGTTCGCCGACTCCATCGCCACCTCCATCGGCGCCATCTGCGGCACCTCGAACACCACCACCTACGTGGAGTCCTCCGCGGGTATCGCCGCCGGCGGCCGCACCGGCCTGACCTCCGTGGTCGTGGCGATCTGCTTCGCGCTGTCCGCCTTCCTGTCCCCGGTCATCTCCGCCGTGCCGTCCGCCGCGACCGCAGGCGTGCTGGTCGTGGTCGGCTGCATGATGGCTTCCTCCTTGAAGGAAATCGAGTGGGGCGACATCTCCGAAGCCATTCCGGCGTTCTTCGCGTCCGTGTTCATGGCGTTCAGCTACTCCATCTCCTACGGCATCGCCGGCGGCTTCATCACCTACTGCATCGTCAAGACCTGCAAGAAGCAGGCCAAGGACGTGCATCCGGTGATCTGGGTCGTGGCCGTGCTGTTCATTCTGGACTTCATCATCACCGCAGTGCTGTAATAGTCCTTTTCATACGGAAAATGGGCGGTTCCTTCAGTGGAATCGCCCATTTTTTATATCGACTTTCGTATCGGTTTGACGCAGATCCGCATCAGATGGCTTGGGAGAACGCGTCGACGAGCGCGGCCATCCAGTCCGTCAGGGAATCGTACTGCTCCGGCATCTGCTCGGTCAGCTCCACGATCGGAATATTGGACGATTTGGCGGCGGTGACGATCTTGCCGGTCAGCTCGGTCTCCTCCTGAATGTTGACCACCAGCAGGCCGACCTTGCCGGCCTCCAGCATGTCGGTGAACTGTTTGATGTCGGTCGGCGTTGGCTCGCTTTCGTTGGCCGTGGCACGCATGTAGCCGGTCGGCGTCGCGTCTTTGAGGCCCAGGTCCCCGGCCAGATATTCGGCGACCGATTCCGTGGCGGCATAGGCTTCGCCATCCGCCTTACGTTTGGTCTCCGTGATTTTTCGGGCGACCTCGTCTTCCTTGGAACGCCATTGCTGGTTCAGCTTGTCGAAATCGGCCTTGCCGTCGGGCCTTGTGCCCTCGTATGCCCTGGTGATGGCCTGTGCGACCGCTTTGCGCACCGCCGCCGAGAACCAGACGTGCGGGTTGCCGCCATCCTTGACGCCACCGATCTCCGCCGCGTTGATGACTTGCGATTTGGCGGATTGCGTGGCTTTGACGGCCCATGAGTCGTACCCGGCGCCGTTGACGATGACGATTCGTGCCTTCTGCAGTTTGGCGATGTCGGACGTGGTCGGCTCATAGTCGTGCGCGTCCACGTTGGTGGAGTTGATGATGCTGGTCACCCGCACGCCGCTTCCGCCGAGCTGCTCGGCGAGGGTGCCCCATTGGTTGATGGAGGAGACGACGGGAATCGCGCCATGCGCGGAACCGGCACCGTCCTGCGACGTTCCGCAGGCAGACGCGGAAGCGAGAAGGCCGACGGAAGCGAGTACGGCAATCGCAATTCTTGCATAACGGTTCACGATGGTTCCTCCATTTTCATACGCTTCATGCTTCGGTGAATCCATCATAACCGTAACTGAGAATGATTCTCAACAGCGCGTGTCGCTTCCACAAGAAAAACAACAAACCGACGCCGAGAGCAATCTCAACGTCGGTTTGCGGGGAAAAGGAGCTGCCGATCAGCCAAAACGTACAATTACAGAGTCTCGCACAGCGAAGCGCTATTAACTGGCCAGCTGAAGCTGACTCGCACCAACCCACCGGGTTGGCACTACGTTTTGGCGAATCGGCCTTATCGATCAGCCAAAACGTCCGGAGACGTAGCGTTCGGCTTCTTCGTTCTGCGGGTTGTTGAACATGGTGGTCGTGTCAGTGAAGTACTCGAGGTGACCCGGCTGGCCGACAGCCTTCAGATTGAAGAAAGCTGTATAGTCGGCGATACGGGCGGCCTGCTGCATGTTGTGCGTCACGATCACGATGGTGTACTCGTTCTTCAGCTCGTTGATCAGATCCTCCACGGCCAGGGTGGAGATCGGGTCGAGGGCGGAGCACGGTTCGTCCATGAGCAGCACC
>ERZ1032078.919-NODE-919-length-11561-cov-12.947332_pt1 | contig 11561 bp, 5 predicted proteins | sample MGYA00517101_ERZ1032078 | MGnify/ENA primary metagenome ERZ1032078 (study PRJEB33719, sample SAMN04261301) | wastewater metagenome | biome: rural village; feature: human; material: feces | host: Homo sapiens | place: El Salvador | collected 2013-01-14 ... | reverse complement strand
CCAATCGCCAGAAGTAACAGTCTGTACTAAAAGCAATCCGATGATAGGAGCGGTACAAGAGAAGCTTACGAGCACGAGTGTGAAAGCCATCAGGAAGATGCTGATCATACCTGTTGTGCTTGAAGCCTTGCTGTCTACGGCATTTCCCCAACTGTCTGGCAATTTGATTTCAAACCATCCGAAGAATGAGAAGGCGAAAACTGCCAAGAGCAGGAAGAGGATGATATTGAACACAGCACTGGTGCTGAGTGCATTCAAGGTGCTAGGCCCTGCAATGGCTGTAACGGCCAGACCGAGAACCAAATAGATGACAACAATGCTCAATCCGTATGTACAAGCATCGCGAATACCCTTTTTCTTATCGTTCTTAGCTCGTTTGAGGAAGAAGCTTACAGTCATAGGGATGATAGGCCAGATACATGGCATGACAAGTGCTAGAAGTCCGCCTACAAAGCCAATGATAAAGATATAGAAGAGTGAGTGGTTTGCAATGTCGTTATTGCCACCGAAAGCCTGAAGCTCTTTTACTACCGGAGCCCACCAGGCCTTTGCGTCATCACTATCTACAGAGAATGCAGCATCGATATTGGCTGTACTGTCCATCTTTTCAGCTACTCCCTGAAGTGAAGAAGAGTCGGTGTTGGCCTTGACGGCATCAATGACTTCAGGACCGTTAGCCTTGGTAGCTTCCTTACTGTCTGTCTCAGCTTTGCCATCTACTGCTGGAGATTTTCCACTCTTCTTGAAACTTGCCTCGCTAGGAGGAAGGCAATTCTGGTCGCTGCACGCACCGTATTCAACGTATGCATCGATATGGTAGTTTGGCTTGACAAACTTTACTTTCTGAACGAAGGTAACGCTGCCTTCAAAATAACGTAGCTTCATCTCGAAGAGTGGGTCAAACTTACTGATCTCGTTACCACGAGCTTGAAGTTTGCCAACCAACTCTACACCATCCATCTTGTTGACATTGAAAGTAGCTGAGATAGGTCCGTCTGCTCCCAATCCTGTAGAATAGACATGCCATCCCGATTGGATTTTACCATTAAAAACGATTTCCGCTACAGCGGTACCATTGGTCTTGAGCGAAGTAGAGAACTTGACAGGGTTCACCATCTGCGCCTGCGCCAACATTACTACTAGGAGTAATTGTAAAACTGCAAAAATTTTTTTCATTTCTATATTTGTACTAATTTTGATTGCAAAGTTACGAAATAATACTTATAAATGCGCCTATAATTTTGATTCGGGTATAGGTCTTTTTATTTTTTTAAGAAAAAATGCTATAAAAACATCTGTTATTCTTGGTGGTTAACCTTTTTTTCTGTAATTTTGCGCAAAAATTTAGTATGCAGAAAAGAATACTGTACATATTCTGTCTTTGGATAGCCACCATGAGTATCATGCTATCTACGGTGATGACACATCATCACCACAAAGGGCGTATCTGTATGGTAGAAGAACAATGTGAGCAGGACGGCAATATCAATGATGAGCATACTGAGCATCATGATCAGGAGAGCGAAGGTGATCGTGAGAACTGTAGCGTTCGTCAAATGCATCAGTTTGTAGTCAGTTCCAAGGTGGTGAAGAATATCCGCAAGTTGCTGGTAGATGAGAACCATCAGTTTGTGGTCTTGTCTTGTTCTTCCCTTTTAACCTTCCCTCGTCTCTCACTCATTTCAGTGAGATGGCAGCATGTGGCTGCTTCTCCTCTTGCTGAGGAACTGGCGGCAGGCTATAGCAGACGGGGACCTCCTTCTATTTTATGATTTTACAAGTTTGCCACTTGGTTGCAGAAATCGGTTTGAAGATTCGAATGCAACTGAGTTGCAAGATTTTTTGTGTACTTTTGCCAACGGATTTTTGATAAGATTCGTTGTGTGAAATTGTAGTGTAGAATTATAAAATAGAAGAGAAGACAAACATGAAAAGAGTCATTTTGATTGTCGCCGTTACGGCGATAGCCTGGGCTGGATTCGCTTTCTTTGCGAAACAGACCGGTTCTGAGGCTCATGCACACGAGGAGCATGAGCATGAAGAAGTGGATTATGATCATATTCCGTTGACAGCCAAGCAGGTCAGCACCGTAGATTTGAAGATGGGTGAGGCTGTGGAGCGCGAGATGGATGCCACCATAGAAGCGAAAGGATCGCTCGTACTGCGTGCACAGGCGATGGGTGATGTTGCCTCTTTGATGGGCGGTATCGTGAAATCTATTTTTGTAAAAGAAGGGCAGCTTGTTCATAGAGGACAGGTTGTTGCTACTGTTGAAAATACAGATGTGGTAAGTCTTCAGCGTGAGTATTACTCTGCTGCCAAGGAGTGTGAACTTGCCAAGGCTGATTGGGAGCGCCAACATCTGCTCAGTAAGCAGGGAGCAGGTGTGAAGCGCACCTTACAGCAGACACGGAAAGATTACCAGGTGGCTCATGCCAATCTTTTGGGTATTGGCAGACAGCTCGCTCAGATGGGCATTTCTACTTCGGCTGTTGCCAAAGGTAAGTTTACTACGGCTTTTCCTCTTTGTGCACCTATCTCCGGTGTTGTCAGTCAGTTGACGGCAAGTCTGGGTAGTTATGCAGATATGCAGACTCCGCTGATGAAAATTCGCAATACTCAGGCTGTGGAATGCGATCTGAATGTTTTTGAGAAAGATTTGGCCAAGGTGAAGGTGGGTAATCGCGTAACTTTCTCTTTGACCAATCAGCCTGGAGTCAAGCTGTCTGGTACAGTTTATGGTATGAACCAATACTTTAACGACGGTTCGAAATCTGTTGCTGTTCATGTAAAAATGGATGATGCGTCATTGAAAACAAGTCGTATCAATCATATCAAACTCTTTGATGGTATGTATGTGAGTGGACAGATTGCTACTGGTTCACAGCGATGTCTTGCCTTGCCTTCTGAAGCAATTGTTTCTACCGATGGTAAGCAGTACGTCTTTGCTCTCAATGGAGAACCAAAGAAGGGTGAGTATAGTTTCTCCCGACATGAGGTTAGCACTGGCGTTACAGGCGGTGGATTTACAGAAGTGAAGCTTTGCGACCATCTGAAGGCTGGCAAGAAAATAGTTACCGACAATGCGTTTTATCTCGCATCGCTTACAGGCGAACATGGTGAACATGCCCACTAAGCTTTAGTTAATGATTCATTAATTGACAGTAAAAGAATTTAGATTAAAGCTTATGTTTCAGAAATTGATTACTTATTCCATTCGCCATAAGCTGGTGATTGGAGTTCTCTCTATAGCCCTAATGGTATGGGGCATCTGGTCGCTTGTTCATCTTCCTTTCGATTCTACTCCTGATATTACCGATAATCAGGTACAGGTGATAACCCAAGCCCCTTCTCTTGGAGCGCAGGAAGTAGAACAATATGTTACCACTCCTGTGGAAATGGCGCTTGCCAATATTCCTAGGCTTCAGGAACGTAGAAGTATTTCCCGTAGCGGTCTCTCCGTTATCACCTTGGTGTTTGATGATCATGCAGATATCTATTGGGCTCGCTCGCAGGTGAGCCAAGTACTGACTCAGGTAGAGAAAGAGTTGCCAAAGAATACTGATACTGAAATGGGACCGATTGCTACCGGATTGGGTGAAATCTACCATTATACAGTAAGGGCAAAGGAAGGATATGAGCATAAATACTCGCTTACGCAATTGCGCACTTTGCAGGACTGGATAGTAAGAAAGCAACTTTCGGGAACTCCCGGCGTAGCTGAAGTGAGTGGTTGGGGCGGTTATGTGAAGCAATATGAGGTGGCAGTGAATACTGACCAGCTGAATGCCAACGATATTACCGTTAGCGAAGTGTTTGATGCGCTAGAAAAGAACAATGCCAATACCGGTGGAAGCTATATTGAAGAAAATGCCAACCAATATTATATCCGAGGAATCGGAACCGTCAAGAGCCTGAAGGATATTGCCAATATTACGGTGAAGACTGTTGGTGGTACACCTGTAAAGGTGGGCGATGTGGCAAAGGTTCAATTGGGGCATGCTACCCGGTTTGGTGCTGTTACCCGCAATGGAGAAGGTGAAGTCGTAGCTGGTATTGCCATCATGCTGAAGGGTGAAAACTTTCAGGAAGTAAGTCGGAATGTGAAGGAGCGCATTCTGCAGATTCAGAAATCGCTGCCTGAAGGCGTTGTGATAGAGCCGTTCATTGACCGTACCAACCTGGTGGATAGAGTAGAGGGTACCATCGCCAGAAACCTTATTGAGGGTGGACTCATTGTTATCTTTGTGCTGGTTATCTTTTTGGGTAATTGGCGTGCAGGTTTGGTGGTTGCCAGCGTGATTCCGCTCAGTATGCTCTTTGCCTTCGGTATGATGAAGACTTTCGGTATTGATGGCAATCTGATGTCGCTCGGAGCTATCGATTTTGGAATGATAGTGGATTCAGCCGTTATCATTGTTGAGGCGGTAGTTACACATATTAATACAGGTCATTTTTCACAGCCCGAAGTGAGGGCAGCTTATCTGGCTCAAAGTCAGAATGGCGGACAGAATATTCCATTTGCCCTTACCCAGAGTCAGATGGATGAAGAGGTGCATTTTTCTGCTTCTCGCATCCGTCAGAGTGCTGCGTTCGGTGAAATCATGATTATGATAGTGTATATTCCGCTGATGACCTTGGTGGGGATTGAAGGCAAGATGTTCCGTCCGATGGCGCTGACTGTTTTCTTTGCCATTCTTGGTGCTTTCATTCTTTCGCTTACCTATGTGCCAATGCTCAGCTCACTGTTGTTGAGTCGCAAAGTACATAACCGAAAAACATTCTCTGACAAGATGATAGAGAAGCTCCAGGGGTGGTATCGGCCGGTTCTCGACTGGGTGCTGGCTCGCAATAAAGATGTTATTACTGCTGCTGTCGGATTGTTCTGTGTGAGTATCGTTGGTTTCAAATTCCTTGGCGGCGAGTTTATTCCTAGTTTGGAAGAAGGTGATTTCGCTGTAGAGATGAGTATGTCACAAGGTACTTCGCTCTCTCAGATGGTAGAGAGCTGTACCAAGGCAGAGAAGCTGCTGAAGGCGCAGTATCCGGAAATCAAACAGGTGGTGAGCCGCATTGGTAGTGCAGAGATTCCTACAGACCCGATGCCTGTAGAACGTGCTGACATCATGATTGCCCTCAAACCGAAGGCAGAATGGACGTCTGCAGAAACTACTCCGGAGTTGATGGAGAAGATGGAGGAAACTTTGAAGGCGATTCCTGGTTTGGAAGCTGAAATTTCGCAACCTATACAGATGCGTAACAATGAGTTGCTGACGGGTATCAAGCAGGATGTGGCTATCAAAATCTTCGGTGAGGATCTTGATGTCTTGACTTCTGAAGCCGGTAAGGTGAAGAAGATGATAGAGCGTGTGCCGGGTGTGAGTGGCATTTTTGTAGAGGAAGTATCGGGTTTGCCTCAGATTCAGGTGAAATACAATCATGAACGCATGGCTTCTTATGGAGTGAGCGTAGATGAAATCAATCAGGTCTTGGAAACCACTTTTGCCGGAGCTGTATCTGGCGCACTTTATGAAGGTGACAAGAAGTTTGATATTGTGCTTCGTATGGATCCTTCTCAGCGTAATGCAGAGTCCCTGCAGGAATTGAGTATTCCGTTGGCTGATGGTTCTAAGATTCCTCTTTCTCAGGTTGCGGATATCGTCTATGAGCCAGCTCCGGCACAGGTGTCTCACGAAAATGGAGCCCGTCGCATCTATGTAGGATTCAACGTGAAGGGTAGGGATGTGCAGAGTACCGTAGAAGATATACAGGAGATTCTCGATGAAAAGTTGAAGCTGCCGGATGGCTACTATTATAATTATGGTGGCGAGTTTGAAAACCTGCAGAGTGCAACCCAGCGTCTGATGGTCGTAATACCGATAGCGCTTGTCATCATCTTGCTGCTGCTTTATGCTACGGTCAAGAATGTTCGTGAGTCGCTCTTTGTGTTCTCTGCCATTCCTTTGGCTGCAATCGGAGGTGTATGGGCTTTATGGTTCAGGGGTATGCCGTTTAGTATTTCGGCTGGTGTTGGATTCATTGCTCTTTTTGGTGTGGCAGTTCTCAATGGTATTGTACTCATCGGACAGATGAATCAGATGCAGCGTGAAGAGAAGGCTTCGCCTGATAACACTTCTGCCAATCTCTCTGAAGTGATTCATCATCGTATCATCGAGAGTTGTATGGTTCGTTTGCGCCCTGTCTTAATGACAGCTCTTGTTGCTTCTATGGGCTTCTTGCCAATGGCACTTTCGCAGGGCGATGGTGCAGAGGTGCAGCGCCCGTTGGCTACTGTAGTGATAGGCGGTTTGATAACAAGTACGTTGCTCACATTGCTTGTGTTGCCAGCCATCTACAAGACTTTTACTAAAAAATAATTTATAATGATGAAGTATATAGAAATATTTAGAAAGGTACTGTTTTCTGCCATCATATTGTTGTTGCCAGGTACAGTCCATGCCCAGTTTTTTGATGCGAGTCTGCCTGGGAAGAAAATGACTTTGCAGCAATGTTTTGATTTGGCTGAACAGCAGAATGTTTTGCTTCAGGCAGGAAGGAAAACGATAGAACGTGCCAAGGTAATGGAAGGAACAGCTTGGGATGTAGATAAAACCGAGGTGGCTTTTTCTCAGAATCCGGCTTCTAGTGGTGATACTGATAATGGACTTACCTTTTCACAGAGCATTGATTTTCCAACTGTCTATGCAGCTAGGAAGAAACAGTTGAAAGCAGAGACGCAGGCGGAAAAGAGCAGATTGAATGTGTCCAGGCAACAGTTGAAGCAGGAAATTGCTTCTACTTACTATGCGATGCTGTATCAGACCTATCGTCTGAGTATTCTTCAACGTCTTGATTCTATACTGAATCGTTATTGTGATATTGCCGGTAAGCGATACAAGGCAGGCGAAACCCGACAGTTGGAGGTACTAACCTCAGAGCGTCTGCGTGATGAGAATCTGCTGGAAATGAGAAATGTGAAGTCGGAGGCAGAGAATCAGCAGATGATTTTGATGAATCTGCTGAATTCTGACCAGCCTATATTGCCGTCAGAGTCTCATCTTATCATATTGGATTCATCTATCAGTAGTTCGTTTAATTATCAGCAGACGGCTGATGCCCAGTATCAGCAGGATCGTTTGAAGGCACTCGATCAGGAGATAAAAAGTGCAAAGACCGGTTATGCGCCTTCGCTTTCTCTGTCTTTGCGTTCGCAGTTGCTGATTTCCAGCTGGGATCCATATCATATCGACCGTCAGCGTTTTACAGAAGGTAATTTCTTTGGTTTTGAAATTGGTGTGGGGGTACCTCTTTTTTATGGTGCCACCAAGGCCAAGGTGAAGGCCGCAAGGAAAGACCGGGAACTGGCAGAGCTGAATATGCAGCAGGAACGCCGCGAGAAAGAACGTGATTACCGGTTGGGGTATAACCGTTTGCAGAATGCCACGAAGAAGTTGCAATATTACAATGGTGAGAATATTGATAAAGCCAATGAGATAGTTCGTCTGAGTACCACGGAATATGAGAATGGTGAAATCAATTATGTGGAATATGTGAATGCCTTAAAGGAGGCAATCGATATGAGAATGAAACAAGCCGATATTATCAATGAATACAATGAAGCTGTACTTGCCTTGATGGCGCTTAATAATAGCTTGTAGAATTTACATGAAAAGTAAAGCCCCTGTGCTCTTTGCAGGCACAGGGGCTTCGCTTTATATTTTTAATGAAGTGTTATTGACTCTTCATTTTTTTATTTGAAAGTCAACTCGTCCTTACCTGGGCATTTTCCGACATTGATGATGCTTCCCTTTTTCAATTTACCCTGCATCAGCAATTCGCAGATTCCATCTTCTATATAAGTTTGGATGGCGCGCTTCAATGGACGAGCACCAAATTGTACATCATATCCCTTCTCTGCAACCAGCTGCTTTGCCTTTTCTGTAATCTGGAAGCCATAACCCATATCGTTGATGCGCTTGATGAGCGAACTGAGTTCCAGGTCAATGATTCGCTTGATGGCATTGATGTCGAGCTGGTCGAAGGTGATGATCTCGTCAAGACGATTCAGAAATTCAGGTGCAAACTGCTTGCTCAGGCTCTTCTGTATCACATTGCGGGCGTATTCCTTATCTGTGTCCGACATGTTGGCTACATTTCCTATGCTTCCAGACTTGAAGCCGACACCCTTGCCGAACTCTTTTAACTGACGAGTTCCTGCATTCGAAGTCATAATGATGATGGTATTACGGAAATCGATGAGACGGCCGTTGCCATCTGTGAGTCTACCTTCGTCAAGTACCTGCAGAAGCATGTTGAAAATCTTGCCGCTAGCTTTCTCTATCTCATCGAGCAAGACAATGCTGTAAGGTTTGCGTCTAACCTTTTCGGTAAGCTGTCCACCTTCATTGTATCCTACGTATCCTGGAGGTGCACCTACCAGTCTGGATGAGTTGAAATCATCAGCATATTCGCTCATGTCGATGCGGATCAGAGCACTGGAATCTCCGTAAACTTCTTCTGCAAGTTTTTTTGCCAGGTATGTCTTTCCGACACCTGTAGGACCTAGGAACATAAATACACCAATAGGGTGATTAGGATCTCTCAAGCCCATTCGATTGCGCTGTATTGCTTTTACAATCTTGTCTACGGCATTATCTTGCGCGATAACCTTGCTCTTCAATTTATCAGCCATCTTCAAGAGTCGGTTATTCTCGGCCTCAGCCATACGTTGTACCGGAACGCCAGTCATTTTACTCACCACGGCAGTAATGTCGTCTACTTTTACTGGTGTACGGTGACTGTCGTTTTCTCCGTTTTGCCATTTCTCTCTGGCACGTGCCAACATCTTCTCCATTTGGGCTTGCTGGTCACGATATGCTGCTGCCAATTCATAGTTTTGATTTACTACGGCATTTTGCTTATTCGTAACCAATACTTCCAGGTTGTGCTCTAATTCCAAAATATCATCAGGAATGCTTGCATTTTTAAGATGTACGCGCGAGCCAACCTCGTCAAGAATGTCTATAGCCTTATCTGGGAAGAAACGGTCTGTAATATATCTGTCGGTCAGCTTAACACATGTTTCCAACGCTTCATCACTATAGGTAACCTCATGGAATTTCTCATAGGTACCCTTGATATTATGAAGTATCCGCAGTGTCTCCTCCGGTGTTGTCGGATTGATGATTATCTTTTGGAATCGTCGTTCCAGTGCACCGTCTTTCTCAATACTCTTGCGATATTCGTCCAGTGTTGTTGCACCGATACATTGTATTACTCCACGAGCCAGAGCCGGTTTCAGGATGTTGGCTGCGTCCATGGCACCTTCTGCTCCTCCGGCACCAATGAGTGTATGAATTTCATCGATGAACAGGATGATTTCCGGGTGCGTCTCCAGTTCGTTCACGATTCCCTTGATACGTTCTTCGAAAGAACCGCGATATTTGGTGCCAGCAACAAGACCTGTTAGATCCAGGCTGATGACACGCTTATCAAAAAGGAGAGGGGCAGACTGGTGGTTCTTGATGAGTTGGGCTAAACCTTCAACGATAGCACTCTTACCCACACCTGGTTCACCAATGAGAACAGGATTGTTCTTCTTGCGGCGTCCCAGAATCTCCATCACTCTCTGCACCTCGTTTTCTCTTCCAACCATTGGGTCGAGAATTCCCTTTGCTGCGTCCTGAGTTAAGTCATGACCATATTTGTCAATGAAAGGAGTGTTTGTCTTAGCCTTTTTCCCCTCTTTCTTAGCTGTTTTCTTATTGTCTTCAGGATTGGTGTTGAGATCCAGAGGCTCATCGTCAGAATCCAGGAGGTTAGCTTTCGGACGTTTGCTTATCTGTTCCATATCTTCTTCTGGTTCTGTTTCGTCATTTTCGTTATTTTCCTGTACAGCCAAGTCACTTTCATCATGAGCCTCCTCAATGTCAGCTTCTGTAATCTCATCTGTTTCCATTTCTGCATCTTCAGCCTCAGCAATCTCTTCCGTCTGGTGCTCTGCTTCATCATCGGCTTTTCTGTTCAGGCTTTTCAGATACTCTCTGAGACTATCGTATGTGATTCCATTGTCGGCAAGCAAACTGGAAATAGAACTGTTGTTCTGTTTGAGCAGAGCCAGAAGCACATGCTTAGGTTCTACATAAGGTGAATTGTCGCAGATATAAGCTTCCTTTATGGCATTGCGCATCAGCTCGGAAGCAGTCGCATCCAAGGAAGGCGCCCCCTGTTCTGATTCTTCAGAGTTGGAATTTGGCGCTTTCGCAATTTCTTGATTGAGTGAATTTTCAAGAACGTTGATATCGACCCTAAATCCTGTCTCCAATATGTAGTTAATCTCTTTGTTCTTTTGCACAAATTCTAGGATTAGATGTTCTATCGTAATCTTGTTGCCATGGCGGCGAGCTACATTCTCACCACACTGTGCTAGAATCTTCTGTATATGTTCAAATGGATTTTGCATATTCTATATTCCTTTCTTAATAAAGTAGTGCAAAGTTACAAATTATTTTGGTATTAACAAACCTCCAGCCAACTTTTTTTCTTCCTCAAAAGACAAATAATGCTAAAAGATTCATTTTTTTTGCATATAAAGCGTTTGGATATGGATATTTTTTCGTATCTTTGTCGAGATTTTTGGAGAGGCAAAACGGCTTAGAACGCAAATAAATGCCCTTCTGAGCGATTTTCCATTAAAATCATGGTAATAAAAATACATAAACATAAATATAAGAAATGGACGAAAATCAGACAATGGATCATGATAGAATCATGAAAATCAACATTGAGGAGGAGATGAAGTCTAGCTACATCGACTATTCGATGTCAGTGATTGTGGCTCGTGCCCTTCCTGATGTACGTGATGGTTTCAAGCCTGTGCACCGCCGTATTCTTTACGGTATGCTGGGAATTGGAAACACCAGTGACAAACCATATAAGAAATGTGCGCGTGTTGTAGGTGAGGTGCTCGGTAAGTACCACCCACACGGTGACTCTTCTGTATATGGTGCCTTGGTTCGTATGGGTCAGGAATGGAATATGCGATATACTCTCATCGACGGACAGGGTAACTTCGGTTCTGTGGATGGTGACTCTCCTGCAGCTATGCGTTATACAGAGTGCCGTCTTTCCAAGATGGGTGAACACATCATGGACGACCTCGATAAGGAGACCGTTGACATGATGAACAACTTTGATGATACTCTTCAGGAGCCTACCGTCATGCCAACAAAGATTCCTAATCTCCTTGTGAATGGCGGTAATGGTATTGCTGTAGGTATGGCTACAAATATCCCTACCCATAACTTGGGCGAGGTGATTGATGGTTGCTGTGCTTATATCGATAATCCTGATATCGATACTGATGGCTTGATGCAGTATATTCCTGCTCCAGACTTCCCTACAGGTGCTACTATTTATGGTATTCAGGGAGTGAAGGATGCTTACGAGACAGGTAAGGGTAGAATTGTGGTTCGTGCTACTGCCGAAATAGAAAGCGGTGAAAGCCATGATAAGATTGTAATCACTGAGATTCCTTACGGAGTTAACAAGGAGCAGCTCGT
>ERZ1032078.915-NODE-915-length-11586-cov-4.133900_pt1 | contig 11586 bp, 14 predicted proteins | sample MGYA00517101_ERZ1032078 | MGnify/ENA primary metagenome ERZ1032078 (study PRJEB33719, sample SAMN04261301) | wastewater metagenome | biome: rural village; feature: human; material: feces | host: Homo sapiens | place: El Salvador | collected 2013-01-14 ... | reverse complement strand
ATAGACCTTTACACAGGCGAGGATGCAGACGATGTTCTTGCCGACGGTGCTTGGCAGAAAATCTTTACGGAGCGTCCCGAGCCTTTCACTCTTGAGGAGCGCAAGGAATGGCTTGCCAAGAACACAGGTGTGTCATTGGGCAGCGATGCTTTCTTTCCATTTGGCGACAACATAGAACGCGCACACAAGAGCGGCGTTGAATTTGCTTGAACAGACAGACATGCCGGAAGGTATGGAACACACCCTTGAAATGAGTGAAGCAGAAAACACAGAAGATCAGGAAATGCCGGAAGACCTTGCTGAAGAAATGGATATGGCTCCGGCTTATGAAGAAGAAGAAACCCAAAACCTTGCTATGGCTGAAGAACAATATGAGCAAGATGAAGAAGAACAAGCAGGCAAGAAAAAACTTAAAAACAAAATGATGAAAGAGCAAATGAGACTATATGCGGAAGATATTGCAATGAGAAGAGCCGCACGAGAAATACAAATGGAACGCGCCAAGCTCAATACCAAGCGCTACCAGAGAAAGCTCTATATGCTCAAACAGTATGGTTACGACGAAAGCATTGCCACGGGTCCTATCACCGTTACCGTGGGAGATGTTTGCCACCGCATGGAGCAAATGGCAAATGACTATGCAGAAAAAATCACCAAGTACAATGAAAAGGCAGCAGGCTATCGCGCAGAAAAAATCACAGATGAAACCGCTGCTTTTGCATACAAACGAAAATTACTGGAGCAAAAATTACAGGCAGACGCAGAAAAAGGAGAAAGCCGCATAGCAGTCAACAACTGGAATACATACACCAGATACCAGAAATTAGAAAAAGAAATTGCTGCACTTCAAGAAGCAGCAACACCAGAATCCCAAAAGCAGCTTCGTGACCTAATTATGAAAAGAAACAGTCTGGAAGAGAATGGCCGTCTGATTCTCAAGATCAACTTCAACGGAAAGCAGGAAACAATCAGCTTCCGTATCAACCGATTGGAGCGAACCACGGCGCTGGACCAGTTCAATCCGGAACTGGAAAAGCATAATGCAGCCCGAGAAAAATGGGCGCTTGAAGCAGAAAAGAAGGTCCGTAAATTTGAATACACAGAAAGTCTTTATAGAGAAAAATGCAAAAAACTTGAATCCAGTATGCCAGCATCAACCTTACTCTTTGGCGAAGAAATTCCATCCCGTGTATATCTGACAGCCAAGATAGGAAATCGACCGCTGATTCAGAAACCATATGTTACCATTGGAAAAGATGTGTATGTCATTGTAAACTCAATGAAAAATGCACCTTATGGAAAACCAATAGAAGTCAGCTGCGTCAAACTGGGTGAACCAACCATCAAGGGGATGGCTCGAATTTACACGATGCATGTTACCGTCAGCAAGGTGCCTTTAAAGAATGGCAAGACCATTCCTATCTATCGGGGAGAAGCTGTCAGAAAAACATCCAATGGAATTCCGCTATATCCAAAGTACAATCCTCAGCTGGAAAAAGGGGAAACCCTCACTCCTGTATCTGTACAGGGCTATGCCAAAGGACCAGTGTCCGGAGGCAGAGGCGGCGCTCACCCACGGCAAATCAATCAAATCCGTGCAAGCAATATGCTTAACACGTTTGTATCACAGGCTGTCCAAGGACAAACTTCACACTTTGGACATTTCTGGGATAAAGAAAAATCTGCAGATGCTAAAACTGCAGAAAATGCAAAGAGAACAGATGTCACAAAAGAAATGGCTCGTGAAAATGACCAGTTCGAAAATGGCGAATGGGCAAATGTAATGCGTGAGCTATACAGCAAAGGTGGAGCACAAATGACAAGAGAACAAAATCACAGTCGCTAAAACTCCGCATTCATTTATAAATTTATTTCTTGTAGTGGAACCGATCACGATTCCAGAAAAGGAGAATCCAAATGAAAAAAATTCAAATGACATGTGCCGCTATGGCACTGATGGGGAGCCTTTGTGCATTCCCAATGGCAGAAGCAGCCACCCCGGAAGTGACGCCCAGCAGAACCTTTGACCAGATGATGGATGGCAGTTTTATCAACTGGGGAAGCAAAGCCAAAGTAGGCGATGTACAGCTCAATGATAAAAATGGGAAACCGATTTCGTTCAAAGAAACTTTCCGTGTAGAAATTATGAGACCGCTCACCAAGGAACAGGCAAAGATCATTGCCGATAAAGCAGGCAAAAAAGAAATCCGGAAAGCAGAATTCATGCTTTGCCCGACTATGGTTCTCATTGGAAAAGACAACGTAGCCGCAGCCATCCCCATGGGAAGTATCTTCTATCAGAGAGACAGCAATGGCAACCTGAAACAAATCGGAGAATTCTATCCCATGAAAGAATTACAGGCATCCCTTCCACTCTCGAATGCCGTTACCCAATATTATGCTGAACGCAAAGCCAAAGGAGAATAAAAAACATGGCAAAGAAAAAAATGACGATGAAAGAAATTCGAATCAAGAAAAATCTCGGAAAAACCGAAACAGCAAAGGCAGCTGGAATGACCCCGGAAGAATATGAACGAGCAGAAGAAAATCCAAGACGCCTGAATGGAATTAAAGCCTATCACATCGCAAAAGCCCTGGGCGTAAAACTCGATGATATTGATTTCCAGTTCGAAGATATCCATTGAAAACAGGGAAGGGGAAGGTCGCAAAAAATGCAGCCTTCCCTTTTTACATTCGCCGCTCAAGCGGCGACTCGAATACAGGATTGGTTTCACTTTCCTTCAGGGAAAGAATCAACAAAAAGGAAACATCATTTTTGTAAGTAAAGGAGAAAAACATGAAAAAGAAAACGTTAAAGGAATTACGAATGGAACATCACATGACAATTGACGAAGTGGTCGCTGCTATCCACATGCCTCGCAAGACCTATGAAAAAGCAGAAAGCAATGCAACAAAACTTTCAAGCCTGAAAGCGTATCATCTGGCAAAACTCTATCACGTCAAACTGGAAGATATCGACTTCGGGTTTGAACCCAACGGGAAATAACGCAAACTAAGAAGGGCTGCCCATACAAGGGCAGCCCTTCTTGCATAAAAAACGCTTTTGGGAAAAAATAGATGAACACAAAAGTTGATTACAAAAAAACAGAAAAAAACATCAAACAGCCGCCGCTTAAACGGCGGCTCTTATAGTTGCTTTTATTTTATTCTCGTATAAAATAAAAAAATACACGATAAACCAATAAAGAATTGGCACTGCATCCTCCTACCCGCCAACTGCAGCACCAGTTCCGCATCAACCCAAAAGCCCTGCAGAGATCCGCCATACACCTCTGCAGGGCTTTTTTATTTTCTGAGCCATCGGCTATTTATTGGAAACGGAACTGGTCTTTTTTTTAGAAGTATCCGCATCCGGTGAATCGGATTTCAAATTGCCAACCACAATAGAAGGAATTTCTTTCACGGAATCAGCAGCCGGTGAGCTGTCCCCAGTCAAATAATCAATGGAAATATCAGGCTGCGAGTTATAAACAAACACGCAGAAGGAAAGGCCTTTGCCTTTATCTTCCAGAGACATGGCTTCCATAATCAAGCCTGTGCAGACGAGCTCTGTCCCGGAAAAAACAGGAGTCACGCGATAAAGAACCCGAGTATTGTTTTTCCGAATAAATTTCAAGACGGTATCTTCAAATGGAATCATCCCGGTCTTATTCAAATATTCGGTCGCTGTAAAAATTTCTGCACTGGCATCTTTAGGAATCCCCGCCAACGAAGAAGAAATCAAAATACTGCGATGAAAGAGAGAGCCACCATCAATGTTATTGTATTTCTTCACATGCCATCCGGTGGGAATCATATCACCAAGAACCGATACCGGAGAATCCGGAATGGTTTTCTTTGAAAGAAGAGCCATCGCGCTCCCTACACGTTGCAAGGAATCCAATTTGCCAAGTTCCAAAAATTCTTTAGAGTCTTTGTATTTTTCCAGTTCCTTTTCTGAAAAAAATGGTTTGTTATTATGAAGCGGAACATAGGGGACTCCGGAAAATTCAGGAAGGGTATCCCAAGGAATGGCAGAATCATTCAAAGTAATTTTAGATTCTGAATCGGAAAATTCATTAGAAGCAGCTGCATTTTTAGGCAGCTCGTTACCGCCACATCCGGCAAGCCCCATACACGAAACAGAAACCAGAACCATTCCACAAACCCATTTCATCCATTTTTTGTGCATAAAAATCTCCCTCTTTTCTACAGAATAGCTACTCATAATGTACCATAAAAATAGAAAAGAGAAAAGAGAAATTACTATAATTCTATAGATTATAGAGTGCAAGGCAAAATAACTTTTCAAAAATCATCAGCAAATAAGCAAAACGCAAAAAATAGTTGCGAAAAGAAGTGAATCATACTATCATAAAGAAAATAATAAAAGCTATGATTCATATAAGGAGGAATCTTATGGACGCAAAAAAACTGCAAATTATTCCGGAAGAGATTAACATTGAAGACCCGGACAGCTACACGCTCTGTATCAAAATGAAATGCCATGACAAAGATATTCATTACAACGTATACAGCGATTTCCCGGATTACAAAGATCCCATCGATGAAAAGAAAGGAGATCCCTGGGCAATGCTGCGTAGCGATGGGGAAATGAGCCCAACCATGACAGACTTAGAAATCTTCCATCTGGCTCGAGGAATCGGGCAAGTCTTACAGGAAAAAATTGCTCCGAACAATTTAGAACTGAGAGACTACGTCACAATGGAAATCATCAAAACTATTTATAAAAGAAAAGACGAAGTAAAAAAATAAAAAGGCAATAAAAAAGGGGCTGTGAAGAAATGAGGATTCATTTCTTCACAGCTCCTTTTTTAAGTCCTGTTTGCGGAGAATCACGAAATTATATATAATAATGTGAGAAAAATCACATAATTACATATAAAAAGGTGATGGCAATGAAAAGACTTGCAATGAGACAACTGACTTCCTGGAAGGACTCTCCTTACAGGAAGCCCTTGATCGTGAAGGGCGTGCGCCAGGTGGGGAAGACGTGGCTCTTAAAGGAATTTGGGCGGATGCACTATAAAAATACCGCCTATTTCAACTTTGATGAGAATCCGGAATATCGGGATTTCTTCCGCACGACGAAGGATGTGCAGCGTATTCTTCCAAATCTGGCGATGGCGAGTGGGCAGGATATCCAGAAGGGGAAGACGCTGCTCATTTTCGATGAGGTGCAGGATTCGCCCGAGGTGCTGAATGCACTGAAGTATTTTGCGGAAAATGCGCCGGAGTACCATGTGGCGTGCGCGGGCTCGCTCCTTGGGATCACGCTCGCGAGGCCGTCCTCCTTCCCTGTGGGGAAGGTCGATTTCCTATCTCTCTATCCGATGAATTTCACGGAGTTTCTGATGGCGACGGGAAGTGAGAATCTGGCGGCCTATCTAGGGGCGGTGGATGAGATCGAGCCGCTCCCGGACGCTTTTTTTAATCCGCTCGCGGAGAAGCTCAAGATGTACTATGTCACGGGCGGGATGCCGGAGGTGGTCAGCCGCTGGGAGGAGACGCAGTCGGTGGGGCAGGTGCAGCAGGTGCTGATGGATATCATCCAGGCGTATGAGAGAGACTTCATGAAACATCCAGCGCCAAGGGAGTATCAGAAGGTCGGACGGGTGTGGAATTCGCTGCCATCACAGCTTGCGCGGGAGAATAAGAAATTTCTCTACAATGTCATCAAAGAGGGGGCAAGGGCGAGGGAGTATGACGATGCGCTCGAGTGGCTGGTGCATGCGGCGCTGGTCTACAAGGTCTTCCGCATCACGTCGCCAGAGCTTCCACTTTCCGCCTATGAGGATCTGTCTGCGTTCAAGATTTATCTCGCAGATGTGGGCGTGCTACGTCGTCTGTCCAAACTCGATCCAGTGGCATTCCGTGAGGGAAATCGGCTTTTTACGGAGTTCAAGGGGGCGCTGACGGAGAATTTCATCCTGCAGTCACTGGTTCCCCAGTTCGATGCGATACCACACTACTGGTCTCGCATCAATCCGCCCTATGAGGTGGACTTCATCATCCAGCGGAAGAATGATATTATTCCTGTCGAAGTGAAGGCAGATATGAATATCAAGAGCCGGAGTCTTAAAAAGTATGCAGAGACATTTGAGCAGGAAACGAAACTTCGTGTGCGCTTTTCGATGAATAATTTGCGTATGGATGAAGGCGTGCTGAATATCCCTCTATTTATGGCGGATCAGGCAGATAGGCTGATCGGAATGGCGCTTGGAGAAGGGGATAGTTTGATGTCATAGGTTCAAAGGGTTTAATGGCTTATCCACAAGAACGAAGACAGCGACTATAAGGATGCAAGTTCCAAAAACGAATTCAAGCCCTAAGCGCCTGCCTGTGAAGAAGGAAAGATAGAAAAAGGGGCTGTGAAGAAATGAAGATTCATTTCTTCACAGCCCCTTTTTTCTATTGCTTAGAAAGATAAAGCATAAACGCAGCTAATGTCTGTGCATCTCTCAAGCGGCCATCCAAGATCAGCTGGCGCACTTCATCCTTATCGAAAGCATCTGCCCGCGCAAAATCCCAATCATACCGAGCCCGCATCGTTTTTTCTGTAACAGGAACTTCAAAATGCGTGAAATGAAAGTTCATAGAAACCAAAGGCACCAGATAAACGGCAATAGACTGATGGTCATAAACCGGATCAGCAAGCACACGACCAAGCAGCTGAGGCGTATCGACCGATTCATAAGGGATTCCGGTCATTGAGCAAAAATAATTGACTAAGTCTTGCGGAACAAAAGAAGTCAAAGAATCGATCGATTTAAAAAACTCCAGGGTACTTTCATGAAGCGGATAACGATAAGATTCTACAAGTACAACCTTTTTCTGAAAAACAGGCAGAAAAATCACACTGTTGTCAGCTTTAGAAATCACTCTTTCTACAGCAAAATCTTTTGCTGTATGAGCAGGTGTTACAAGCTCGCTAACCACCATATGCCGATCACTGTTATAACGAATACCTAAGCCCGAACATTGCGCCTGATACGCACAAATGCGACGAGTGCCAGTGACCAGCTGATATCGTTCATCTTTCTTGGATAAAAAAGGAAGAGAAGGGAGCAAATTAAGATACTGCCCCCAAGTCGGGCCATAGATATATACATTGAAAAGTTTTTTAAAAAATCCGGAAAAATCAATCATGAGTAGTTTCCTCCGTTACTGCAGAAAGAGAATCAGATTCTGGAATATCCAAAAACAGCCTGACATACATGACTTCATCTCCGGCACCCACGCCCTGCTGAATAAGCTGGTGTTTCTTTTCGTCTAACATTTTTTGATACTTCAAAATCTTGGCATCCATATTCTGAATTCGCTTTAAGTTAGTGGGACTGCGTAAATCTGTATCACATACAGGGCAGAAGTCACGTCCTTTTAAGTATTCAACGCTAATCCTAGATTTACAGCAAGGGCAGCCAATAAAGGCAGATTTTCGATTGGAGACAGCCACTTCTTTTTCAAGTTCAGATTTCCGCTCTTTTATTTCTTCTACATCATTTTCAAGAGCCAGGATTTCCTCCGTAGGTGGAAGCTCAATATCCTTTTTAACCGGAATCGCCATAGAAACATGAAGGCTATCAATAAATTCTGCAGCGAAATTCTTGCTTTTAATGGCAAGACCATTATTCCGAGAAATAGAAATTGAAGGAAGCGCTACTCCCAAATCCTTAATTTGTTCGGAAATAAAAGCACGGATTTCTTCGTCCGAATAAGTCACCGGGCATTCAAATTCAACAATTTTCATCATAAAATGCTCCTTTATTTGCACGTAAAAGGACAAAATATTTTCTATTCATAATAGTAAACTGAAAATAGATGAATTGCAAGAAACTGTGGAGAAAAATTTAAGAAAATATTTTAAAGAAAGAATTTAAGTGCTAGAATATAAGCATAGGCTCTACGTTCCATAGAGTTCACAGCCGCAGAGAAATCTGCGGCGCGCGTCCATGTCATATTCATTTAAATTCCAAAAAGGAGAAAAACAGATGAAAAACAGCAATTATATCAAAGTGGAAGGAAATATTGGATCAGAACTCGCAGTGGGATGCACCAAAAACGGAAAAGCATGGTGCCGATTCTCGCTGGCCATCAATAATTCTCGTCAGAACCCGGAAACCGGAAAGTTCGAAACTATCGACACCGTATGGAAGAATATTTCCGCCTATGACAACCAGGCCAAGCTGATTACTGAATATCTTGGAAAAGGATCAAGAATCGTAGTCGAAGGATATATGAAGTCCAACAACTACACTGACTCGAAAGGAATCGAACGAAAAACCGACCAGGTGATTGCAGAACGAATTTCCATTCCGATTTACTCTCTCCCGTACCTGTTCGCACATCAGAAACCGGCAACACCCGAACCGGGAGCCGCTGAATCCTTTAAGAAAATGGGAGTTCCTGAAGCGCAGCCTTATGAAGAAAAAGCAGGGGAGACTGGAGAGACCCCAACTACCAACCCAGAAGAAAACTGGCCATTCTAATTAAAAAACAGAGGAGCAAATAGATGAGAAAAAGAGAACTGTTGCTTAGCCTTGCAGCAGCACTGATTCTGACTACGGGAGCCAGTGCTGCCAACTGGCAGGCATTAGAACACGGAAATCATGCATGGTTCATGGATACGGATTCCATTCAGAAAATGGACAGAAACACGAAGCAGGTCTGGCTCAAAATCAAAAATGAGAAAGGTCTGAATGAGATGGTTCTCGTATCTATTACCCGTGATGGACAGGTAAAAGAACTGGATACGACAGAAGACAGAGAATTAGACAATGAAAAGAAACACATTGTGCCTGACACACCTATGGAAGATGTATTCCATACACTTTGGAGTAAAAAAGAAAGAAGCAAAATGGAAAAGGAATCTCCTAACCGATGGGAACAGAAGGGAGAAAATGCAGCAGACAGTGCGGCAAACAGAGCCATCAACCGAGTACTGAATAAAATCGGATGGGGCTGGTGGTAAAAAGAATTTTGACACTCTTGTGCAGACCTCATATAATTAGAGGAAACCAAGGGAGGGAACAATGAATGGAAACCAAAGAAAAGAAAGTAGACCAAATTGAAGAGTATTTGGAGCAAATCATTGATAAATACCAAAAACAAAATCTGCCTGCCAGAATCAACCGCTCCCAGACTGCTAAAATTATGAATTGCGCCCCCACTCATATTTCCTATGTCATCCATCATCGATTAAACAAAGACAACGAATACAACATCATTACCAAACGCGGTCTGGAAGGATATATCCAAATAGTAAAGAAAAAACCGGGCGAACGAATTGGATATAAGCCCAAATATATTTCAAGGTACAGAGAAGAAAGCATTGCCTATAAAATTGGCTCCAATCTCAATAACTTTATTGATACCCAGATAAAACCTATCCAACAGGAACTGGGGCTAAACAAACTCGCTATTGAAATGATTCAGAATATCACAAGAGAAATTCTCCGAGAAGGCAAAGCCAAAAATGATAACCGATACCTGGAAATCATCAAAGAAACCATCCGGCAAACAATCACTCATCAGTACAAAACACCGGGAAACGGAGAAAAGGGAAAAGCAGGCAGAAAAAGAAGACAAACCGCAAATAGAATTAAACCTAGCACATGAAAAGGAGCTGTGAAGAAATGAGGATTCTTTTTTTCACAGCTCCTTTTTAAGAATCCGTCGCCAAATAGCTCTATTTGAGCACCATTCTCTGAGTCACGCCCCATTATACCCTTGGCTTTGAGGGTATAATGGGGTATAATTCTGCATAGAATAGTATTTCACAGGAGGTGCGCTATGGAATTATCCGAGATGCAAACCCGCGTGGCGGAGCTGGAACAGCAGATTTCTGCTCTGCCCGCTGGCTCTGTTACGAAGAAAACCGTCAGTGGCAAGGACTATTTCTACCATCGTTGGACGGAGAACAAGAAACGGCGGGAGAAGTATATTCCTACTGACGAATTGAAGGATTTCCGTGCTCAGATTGAGCGGCGGAAGGCGCTGGAGCAGGAGCTGAAGGCGCTGAAAAAGCAGCTGCCCAAGGAGAAATTTGCGAACCTTTCTGCGTTTACCACCAATGTCCGCACCAGCGAAGCGCTGCGTTCCTTTGCGGCGTCTGTTCGCGGCTATCGAAGGCGCGAGTGCTTCCGGCAGCTGCACGACTTTGTCTACGGAGAATCGCAGGACAAGGTGTTCATCCTCTACGGCTTGCGCCGGACGGGGAAAACCACCATGATCCGCCAGATTTTTGCGGAGATGAGCGATACGGAGCTTACCAAGGCTGCGTTCATTCAGATCACTGCAAGAGACACACTGGCAGACGTGAACCGCGACCTCAAGCTGCTGGAAGCGCAGGGCTTTCGATATGTGTTCCTCGACGAAGTGACGCTGATGGAGGATTTCATCGAGGGCGCAGCGCTGTTCTCTGACGTGTTTGCGGCCTGCGGTATGAAGATCGTGCTCTCCGGCACGGACTCGCTGGGCTTCCTCTTCACCGAGGATGAGCAGCTTTACGACCGCTGCATCCTGCTGCACACCACTTTTATCCCCTACCGCGAGTTTGAATCCGTCCTCGGCATCCGTGGCATCGACGAGTATATCCGCTACGGCGGCACCATGAGTCTCGGCGGCATCCACTACAACGAGACCTCCACATTTGCCAGCAAGGAAAGCACCGACGAATACGTGGATACCGCCATCGCCCGCAACATCCAGCACTCCCTGCGCTGCTACCAGTATGAGGGGCATTTCCGTCATTTGCGGGATTTATACGAGAAGGACGAACTGACCAGCGCCATCAACCGGGTCGTGGAGGATATCAACCACCGATTCACGCTGGAAGTGCTGTCGCAGAATTGGAAGTCCCACGATCTTGGCATTTCCGCAAGCAATCTGCGCCGGGATCAGAAGAAATCGACGGACATCCTCGACCGCATCAACCTTGCGCTTGTCACAGACAGCCTGCGGAAGCTGCTGGAGATCCGCAACAAGAAGGAGCAGACCGTGGCGCTGGACGATGTTCACGCGGCGGAGATCAAGGAGTATCTGAATTTACTGGACTTAACGCGGGAGATCGACGTGCTGCATCTGCCGGATGTCAACACGAAGTCCGAACGCGCGGTGATTGCACAGCCGGGACTCCGCTATGCACAGGCGGATGCTTTGATCCGCAGTCTGCTGCTGGATGAAACGTTCAGCGCCCTGTCTTTGGTGGAGCGCACCGCCGTGCAGCAGCGCATCCTGACCGAGATCAAAGGGCGGATGCTGGAGGACATCGTCCTACTGGAAACAAAGCTGGCAAACCCCAAGAAGCAGGTGTTTGTCCTGCAATTCCCTGTGGGCGAATTTGACATGGTGGTGTTTGACCCGGAGGCAGGCTCCTGCCGAATTTTCGAGATCAAGCACAGCGAAGAAGCCGCGTCGCAGCAGTATCGCCATCTGATCGATGCGGAAAAATGTGCTCAGACCGAGCACCGCTACGGTCCGATCACCGGGAAGGTTGTCCTCTACCGCGGGGAAAGCCAAGTGATAGACGGCATTCAGTATCAGAACGTGGAAGAATATCTGCGA
>ERZ1032078.896-NODE-896-length-11695-cov-11.527577_pt1 | contig 11695 bp, 8 predicted proteins | sample MGYA00517101_ERZ1032078 | MGnify/ENA primary metagenome ERZ1032078 (study PRJEB33719, sample SAMN04261301) | wastewater metagenome | biome: rural village; feature: human; material: feces | host: Homo sapiens | place: El Salvador | collected 2013-01-14 ... | reverse complement strand
GGCTGTAGAGAACAATGGTGCCAACCAGTTTGAGGTAAAGGCAGCCGTCCGCTCGGTAAAGGGCGGCAAGATCCGTTCCGGCTACAGCGCCAATGCCGAAATCGTGCTGGCAAAGGCCACCCATGTGCTCACCGTTCCGGAGAGTGCCATCGAGTTTAGCGGCGATTCCACCTTCGTATATATTATAAAAGGTAGCAATAAGGATAAGACCTATGAACGCACCCAGGTAACTACAGGTCTGAGCGACGGTGTGAATATAGAAATCAGAAAGGGTCTGTCGCTGAAAGATAAGGTTCGCGGTCCACAAATCGTAGCCGACAACAAGGAAGAATAAGGCAGATTGAGTAAATATGCAATCAAATACATACTTTTAACATCATTTGCCTTAAAAAACTTGGAAGTTATTGAAATAAAACGTATCTTTGTGTCATCTACCAGTTAGAATATATTCTACTGATAGTGAGTGAATTAACTAACAGTATTAACATCAAAAACAAAAGCATTATGAAAAAATATGTATGTGATGTTTGTGGCTGGGTTTATGACCCAGAAGTAGGTGACCCAGAGGGCGGTATCACTCCAGGTACAGCATTTGAAGATATTCCAGATGATTGGGTTTGCCCACTTTGCGGAGTAGGAAAAGACGAGTTTAGTCCTGTTGAGGAATAAACCTGAATATCCAGACCGGACAGAATCCTTTCATCCTGTCCCGGTTAGCATTTTATCATTCAATTTGGTCATCAATTAATATTAAGGAGGAATCATTATGACTAAGATTAGAGAAATCTACCGCTGCCAGATTTGCGGCAACGTGGTAGAAGTAGTAAACCCAGGAGCCGTGCTCAGTTGCTGCGGCGAGCCAATGAAGCTCATGAAGGAAAATACCAGTGATGGTGCCAAGGAGAAACATGTGCCTGTGATAGAACCTATCGAGGGCGGATATCGTGTAACGGTAGGAAGCGTAGAACATCCAATGCTTCCAGAGCATTACATCCAGTGGATAGAGTTGCTCACCCCTACAGATGTGCTTCGTCACGAGTTGAAGCCAGGCGAAAAGCCTGAAGCTATCTTCCTGACCAACGCAGAAGCCAAGGATGTTGTGGCTCGCGAATACTGCAACCTTCATGGTCTGTGGAAAGGGGAAATCTAAAGAATATTATTATCCGGGAGGGTGTGTCTCTATACTTTAGACACACCCTCCTGCTTTTTTATCCATTTCATCAAGCAACTTTTCTCTAAAAACCTTGGAACATATTGAAATAATTCGTATATTTGCATCTGGTAATGCCAAAAACCTAATTTTAAATCATAAAAATGCGTTTAAACAGAAAACGTATTAAGCATACAATTTTAATCATTAACACTTTAAATTACATCAATTATGAGAAGAACAATCTTTACCCTTATCATGCTTTGTATCGCAACCCTAACCCTGCAGGCACAAACTGCATGGACAGCAGCTGGTTCCAGTACACTCTTCGGTTCTCATTGGGACGAAACGGATACTAACAATGACCTGATCGATAAAGGGAATGGTATCTGGGAACTCACCAAAACCGACTGCATTCTTGAACAAAATGTGAAATACGAACTTAAAGTCCTGAAAGATCATTCGTGGGCTGAAGCGTACCCTCAAACCAACTATGTCTTTACGGTAGAAGAAACAGGTACCTATAACGTCACTATCCAATTTAATGAAACCAACTACGAAGTCGGGGTAATCACCAAAAAGACAGGTGATGCTGTCATTGGTGAAAAGACATGGACTGTAGCTGGATTTGGTGTAATTCTCGGAAAAGAATGGGATCCGAAAGCAACAGAAAACGATATGATCAAACAGGAAGATAACGTCACCTACATTCTGACCAAGACCAATCTGACCATTGCTCAAGGCGGTTATAAATATAAGATCTGTGCTAACCACAGTTGGGCTGAGAACTATGGTGATGATAATGACCCAGAAGGTAATGCCTCCATTTATATCGCAGCAGACGGAATCTACGACGTTACCTTCACCTTCAATTCAGTAACTAAGGAAGTATCAGCTACAGCTGTACGCACCGATACAGATGGCATCAGCCAGATTGCCGGCGACGTCAAAGCTAAGAGCGTAGTCTTCAACCTTCAGGGACATCGTGTTTCAACTCCTAAACAGGGAGTTTATATCATCAACGGTAAAAAAGTGGTCGTAAAATAATAAAAACTGCTCAAAGTAATCATCAGAAAGGCATTCACCAGCATCGTGAATGCCTTTTTTAGTTTATTTACCACGAATTATTTTGTATTTTATTCGATTTAACGTACCTTTGCACCCAAATATTTAAACGTTTAAAAATAAAATGGCATTAAAATGTGGTATTGTAGGCCTCCCAAACGTGGGTAAGTCTACACTGTTCAACTGTCTGTCTAGTGCAAAGGCACAGGCAGCTAACTTCCCTTTCTGTACTATCGAACCAAACTTGGGCGTCATCACCGTACCAGATGAGCGACTCAACAAATTGGCAGAGATTGTTCACCCAGGACGCATCGTCCCAGCTACTTGCGAAATCGTGGATATCGCAGGTCTTGTTAAGGGTGCCAGCAAGGGCGAAGGTCTTGGAAATAAATTCTTGGGGAATATTCGTGAGTGCGATGCAATCATCCACGTAATCCGTTGCTTCGACGATGACAATATCGTACGTGAGGGTGGCGCTAAAGTTGACCCATTGGAGGACAAGAGCGTTATCGATACAGAGTTGCAGCTCAAGGACTTGGAGACTATCGAATCCCAGCTCGCCAAGCAGCAGAAGACAGCTGCTGCAGGCAACAAGGACGCTAAAGTGATGGTTACCGTTCTGGAGGCTTACAAAGCAGAGTTGGAGCAAGGCAAGAACGCACGTGGCGTTACTTTCGAAAGCAAAGAAGAGCAGAAGGTGGCTCACGATCTCTTCCTCCTCACTACGAAACCAGTACTCTACGTAGCCAACGTAGATGAAGCTTCTGCCAAGAGCGGAAATGAATACAGCAAGAAGGTAGAGGAAATCGCTAAGGAAGAAGGTGCTGAGTGCATGGTTATCGCTGCGAAGACAGAGGAAGACATTGCATCTCTCGAAACCTACGAAGACAAGCAGATGTTCCTCGAAGAACTCGGATTGGAGGAAAGTGGTGTTAATCGCCTCATCAAGAAGGCATACGCTCTCCTGAACCTTGAGACATTCATCACTGCTGGTGAGATGGAGGTAAAGGCATGGACTTACCACAAGGGCTGGAAGGCTCCTCAATGTGCTGGCGTCATCCATACCGACTTTGAAAAAGGATTTATCCGTGCTGAGGTCATCAAGTACGACGATTATATCCAGTATGGTTCTGAGGCTGCTGTTCGCGAGGCAGGTAAACTCGGTATCGAGGGTAAGGAATATGTCGTTCAGGATGGCGACATCATGCACTTCCGTTTTAATGTTTAATTATGACAAACCTGCTTAATTATATCGTTTGGGATCCAGATCCTATTCTTGCGCATCTGGGTCCTTTGACCATCCGATATTACTCCACTTGCTGGCTTATCGGTTTACTGTTGGGCTATCTGCTCATGCAGCGACTCTACAAGCAGCAGAAGTTGGGCGATGCCAAGTTTGAGCCTCTCTTCCTTTATATCTTCTTCGGTATTCTGGTAGGTGCACGTCTCGGGCATTGCCTCTTCTACCAGCCTGAGTATTTCCTTACGCAATGGGATCACTTCATCGAGATGCTGATACCTATGCACCACATGCCAGATGGCAGTTGGAAACTTACAGGATATGAAGGACTGGCCAGTCATGGTGGTGTATTCGGAATGTTTGTTGCCATCTGGCTCTACTGCCGCAACATGAAGGTAAAGGGCTGGGTTGTGCTCGACAATATGGGTATTGTCTCCGGTATTGCAGCCATGTTTATCCGTCTGGGGAATCTGATGAATTCAGAGATTATCGGCAAGGTGACTGATGTGCCTTGGGCATTCATCTTTGTTCGTGAAGATCAATACCCTCGCCATCCAGGACAGCTCTATGAAGCCATCGCTTACCTCATCATCTTCTTGCTCATTCTCTTCATCTATAAGAAGAAAGGTCCTAAGAGTGTGGGTACAGGCCTATATTTCGGTCTCTGTATCACCCTTATCTTCACCTTCCGTTTCTTCATCGAATATACGAAGGAGATTCAGGTGGCATTTGAGGCTGGACTTCCTATGGATATGGGACAGATATTGAGTATCCCACTCATTCTTCTGGGAGTTTGGAGCATCGCCTCCAGCTTTAAGAGAGCAAAGGCTCAGGAAGAAAAACAAGAGAAATAGGACTTGTTTGGGTCTTGTTATGTCATCGCGGATAGTAGTATTTACTTTGCCGAGGCAGTAATACTTACTTTGTCAATGCAGTAGCATATAGGAACCATTTTCAATTTTAACCATACAGTTAGAACTGTTTTTCTATAAAATAAGAAACTCTCCCTTGCAGGAATCCAATCCTGAACAAGGGAGAGTTTTTATTTTCAATTCATCATTATCTACTTCTTATCTTCCCATCAAAATCTTCTTGATTTCATTGAGTTTGTTCAAAGCCTCTACCGGTGTGAGATTATTGATGTCCAAACCCAATATCTCATCGCGTATCTGACTCAAAACCGGATCATCAAGCTGGAAGAAACTGAGTTGTACTCCATCCTTCGGTTCATCCAAATGCTGCATATTAGGTTTGCCGGCAGCACCCACACCCGCATTGTCATCCTCCAGTTGTTTCAGTATAACATTGGCACGATTTACTATGCTACGAGGCATACCGGCTATTTCAGCCACATGAATACCAAAAGAGTGCTCGCTTCCACCCGGTTCCAACTTACGCAGGAAGATAACCTTGCCATCCACCTCCTTCACGCTTACATTGAAATTCTTGATGCGAGGAAAGTTCTTTTCCATCTCATTCAGTTCGTGATAGTGAGTAGCAAAGAGCGTACGTGCTTGCGCCTTCTTGTGCTGATGCAAGTATTCCACGATAGCCCAAGCTATTGAGATTCCATCATAAGTAGAAGTACCACGTCCTAACTCATCAAAGAGAACCAGAGAACGAGGAGAAACATTATTCAGGATATTCGCAGCCTCAGTCATCTCTACCATAAAAGTAGATTCACCAAGCGAGATATTATCACTGGCACCCACACGGGTGAATATCTTATCCACCAGACCTACTCTTGCACTCTCGGCTGGTACGAAACAGCCTACCTGTGCCAGCAGAACTATCAAGGCCGTCTGCCTTAAAAGCGCAGATTTACCGGCCATATTAGGACCCGTAATCATCATAATCTGCTGCTTTTCGGTATCGAGCAACACATCGTTTGGCACATATCGCTCACCTAAAGGCAACTGAGTTTCTATCACAGGATGGCGTCCCTGCTTGATGTCGAGCACCTCAGAATCGTCGATGATAGGACGCACATAGTGGTTTTCTTCCGATGCCTTCGAGAAGGAAAGAAGACAGTCCATACGGGCAATGAGGTTGGCATTGATTTGTATCTGAGGAATATACTCTTGCATCGAAGCTATCAGTTCATTGAAGAGTTGGGCTTCGAGAATCAGAATCTTTTCATCAGCACCGAGAATCTTCTCTTCATATTCCTTCAGTTCCTGAGTAATATATCGCTCTGCCTGAGCAAGCGTCTGCTTGCGAATCCAGTCTTCAGGCACCTTGTCCTTGAAGGTATTGCGCACCTCTAAATAATAGCCAAATACATTATTATAACCCACTTTCAGGCTGGAAATACCTGTTTTCTCTATCTCACGCTCCTGTATTTTGAGCAGATAGTCCTTACCATGCCGGCTGATGGAACGCAGATCGTCCAATTCTGCATTGTAGCCATCAGCGATAACATCGCCCTTATTGATAAGCTGCGGAGGATCCGGCTGGATTTCCTTTGCTATCCGTTCTTTCAGCGTTTCACAGAGATTGAGTTGCTCACCCACTCGCTGCAAGGCTTCATTCTTGGCATGTTGACAAGCCACCTTGATTGGCAGGATAGCCTCCAAGGCATGTTGCAATTGCACAACTTCACGAGGCGAAACTCTACCCACAGCCACTTTGGAAATGATACGTTCCAGGTCACCGATACGATGCAGTTGATCATCCATCAACTGCTTGAACTCCGGTTCCTTGAAGAAATATTCCACGATGTCGAGTCGTTCATTGATTGGACGCACATCTTTCAGTGGAAAGACAAGCCAGCGGCGAAGCATACGGCCTCCCATTGCCGTTACGGTGCGGTCGATGACATTCAGAAGCGACGAACCATCGTCCTGCATCGGAGCCACCAGTTCGAGACTGCGGATGGTAAAGCGGTCCATACGCACGAACTTATCCTCCTCAATACGGGAAAGTGCTGTAATATGATTGATTTGGGTATGCTGGGTAATCTCCAGATACTGCATGATGGCTCCGCTGGCAATGATACCATTCTTCAGATGTTCTACACCAAAACCCTTCAAGGATTTGGTCTTGAAATGACCGAGGAGTTTCTGTCGGGCAGTCTGTTCGGTGAAAACCCAGTCGTCCAATTCGTATGTACAGTATTTAGTTCCGAAACACTGTTCGAATTTCTGTTTCATGGCACGATCATAAAGCACTTCTTTCGGCTGGAAGTTGCCCATCAGCTTCTCCACATAGTCGGGAGTACCTTCCCCTGTAAGGAATTCGCCCGTAGAGATATCGAGGAAGCTTACGCCGCAAGAAGCCTTTCCGAAATGGACAGCAGCGAGAAAGTTATTCTCCTTGTAGTTCAAGACATTATCGCCCATCGCCACACCCGGAGTCACCAGTTCCGTAATGCCACGCTTCACCATCTTATCCATCTGGCTAAGCCCCTTCTTACCCTTGATTTCCAAGCGTTTCTTCTTCGGATCTTCCAGCTGGTCGCACACGGCAACACGCTTGCCGGCACGTATCAACTTAGGCAGATAAGTATCGAGTGCATGATGAGGGAAACCAGCCATCTCAGCACCACCTGCCGAACCGCCATTATTACGACGAGTCAGGGTAATACCGAGCACCTTGGAAGCCTCTATAGCATCCTCGCAATAAGTTTCATAGAAGTCACCACATCGGAAAAGCAACAGTGCCTCGGGATGTTTTGCTTTCATCTCAAAGAACTGCCGCATCATCGGCGTAAGACCTTTATTATCGTTTGCCATTATATTTTTCTATCTTATTTCTGAATCTAAAACATTGTCGACAGAACTCTTTTGTTCCCCAAATACAGAGAACGCAGATTCAATATCAGAAATGCAAAAATACAAAATATTATCCAAAGGCAAGTTACCTAAAGGTAACATTTAGACATTTTTAAATCAATATCTTCCGTAATCACATGATAAATGCGTATTTTTGCAAGATAAAAATGCTCATTCTTATGAGTCTAAGCTTTTATTAACTGAAAAAAATGAAAAGAAAACAGATATATATTGCTATCATATCCCTCGTTTGCTGCACGCTCATTGCAATCGGGGTCACTCTTCATCTGCGCAATCAGAAGGAGCCTCAGCCTACCGCTGTCAAGGCACCAGATACCCACAAGAAGAAAACCGTGGCAAAAGATACCATCAAGAAGATAAAACCTGTCATCAAGCAGGACTTCAATATCATAGGTACCCTGAGAGATACTGACGGAAAAGGTGTGGCGAACGTCATCGTAAGTGATGGATATAACTGCGTGAAGACTGATTCGCTCGGAAGATACAAGATGAAACGGGACAGTCTTGCCCGCTTCATCTACTACTGCGTGCCTGCCGACTGTGAGGTTCCTACCCATTCTGCTACAGATCGCACGGCTTGCTTCTACCAGCCAGTATCCAAGAAAAAGAAAATATATGATTTCACCCTGAAAAGACTACCTGGAGGAAAGGAAATCAGTTTTAAGATGATTGTCATCGGCGACCCGCAGGTTACCAATGCCTACAGTCCTTATTATACCTCGCCCACCGACAACCCCATCAAGAAGAGCGACGTAGAGCGATTTACCACCCAGACGATGGCAGATATCAGGCAAACTATCAAGAGTCTGCCTGCCGGAACTCCTGTCTATGGACTCAGCATGGGCGATGACGTACAATATTACGGAGGATATAATGCCCACCTGGAGAGACAGATACGCCAAGCCTTGGGCTCATCGGAGATGCGCCTCTTCTCCGTCATCGGCAATCACGACCAGGACGGAAAGGCACTCTACAGACGTAAGTGGGAGGAAAACTTCGGACCTACCGACTACTCTTTCGACCGTGGCGATGAGCACTTTGTGTGCATCAACAACTGCTTCTTCTATCGTGGGAAGGCCTATTATTCACCAGGCGAACTGCGAGAGCGGCAGATGCGCTGGCTCAAGCAGGACCTCGCCCTTACTCCCAAAAACAAAAAGGTAGTACTCTGTTATCATATTCCTTTCACCTTCGGAAATGCACCTTTCGGCAAAGCCAAACCTCTTAGCATAGAAAGTGAGAAGGGACATTATTCCTCCTCTCGCCTATCCCAACTCCTGGCACTCCTGCATCAGTTTGAGGGAGGATACGAACTCTTTTGCGGTCACACCCATTTCGCCTGCAACCATGAAATCCGGTATGAGGGCGAGGATGTGATGGAGCATTGTCATGCTGCAGCATGTGGCAATATCTGGCAATCCAACATAAATATCTGCGGTACACCAAACGGCTATTATGTCTATCAGTTCATTGGTACCCGCCTTACCGATTGTTATTATAAGGGCACATTCTGGGATAAAAACAAACAGATGACCATCTTCAGAGCACAGACCGACTTCAATGGCGAATCGTATGCCGAGGACTGGGGACTTTCCAAAGATAAAGATAAGAATATACTGGTAGCCAATGTCTTTAATGCCGACTCCCACTGGCGGGTTGTGGCAATAGAAGATGGCAAGGAATACCGGATGCACCGCATCAGCAGCAAAGGTCAGGATGCCTTTGCCGCCGGCTATCATCATAAATACAGCGAATCTGTTTCTTATCGTTTTGTGAGCAAGGGCAATAGTTATCTGCTCATGAACCATCTGTATTATTATGTCCCAAAGAATCCGAATGCCAGAATAACAATCAAGGCTTCAGACCCTTATGGTCATACATTTACCGCAGAAAGTACCGAAGCTGTCAGTGAGCCTTTCTTCAATTACGCTCACTACTATGAGCAGGAGAATCAGGAATACAAGAAGGCAAAAAACTCCCTCTTGCGAGATTCTACCATAAATAGGCAGAAAGATTCGACACAAAGCAATCGACATACAAAGCAATAAGCATAAAATAACATAAAGCATAAGACAATGGCCAAGAACAATACCCCAAAAACTGGCAAGACTGAAAAGAATGCCAAGAATACAACGACGAGTACAAAGAAAACCACAAAGAAAAAGAAAAAAGTCAAGGTTTCTCATATCGTTAAACCTGCAGAAATGACTTTGGAAGAATGGCAAATCAAACTTCGCAAACAAGTGACAGAAACAGAACACTTCAATATCAGTTGTGTAGATGATGAACTTTGCCCTGGCGAATATATCGTTCGCAATCCAGAAAAAAATAACGAGTACAAGGTAGTGTATCGTGGAGCCAACAGCGAATGGAATTATTGTTCTTGTATGGATTTCAAAACTTCAAAACTTGGCACATGTAAGCATCTCGAAGCCGTGAAGAAATGGTTTAGTGGAAAAAGAGGCTTACATGTACATCGTGAGCTTCCTCCTTACACCTCTGTCTATCTATCTTACAGAGACGAACGATGCGTGAAGATTCGCATCGGAAGCGAAAACAAGGAAGCATACGAAAAACTTGCCAAAGATTATTTCGACGAAAAACATGTTCTAAAGAAAGCAGCCTATGCCCATATCGGATCTTTCTTAAAGCAAGCCCGCCAAATTAGCGATACATTCAGATGCTATAAAGATGCTATTGACTTTATCATCGACAAACGAGAGAAATCTACAAGAGAGAAGATTGTCAAGACGTACGATGATAAGAAACTCGATAATCTTCTGAAAGTTAAACTCTATCCTTACCAAAAGGAGGGTATCCGCTTTGCAGCTAAGGCTGGAAAAGCTATCATTGCCGACGAAATGGGTCTCGGCAAGACTATCCAAGCCATCGGAACAGCCGAACTTCTAAGAAAAGAAGGACTCATCGGCTCTGTACTCATCCTCTGCCCTACCTCCTTGAAATACCAGTGGCGCAGTGAAATCAAAAAGTTCACTGATGCCGAGGTCTTTGTCATAGAGGGAAATCATCTCAAGAGAAAGGATGCCTACAATCGTCCAGAGCCTTACAAGATTATATCCTATAATAGTGCCGCCAACGACATTAAGATACTCGGCAGCCTGCAAACCGACATGCTCATCATGGATGAGGTGCAACGCCTCAAAAATTGGAATACCCAAATTTCCCGTGCAGCAAGAAAGATAGAATCCGATTACTCCGTGATTCTATCGGGTACACCTTTAGAGAATAAACTTGACGAACTATACTCCATCGTGGAATTTGTCGATAATTTCCGTCTTGCCCCATACTATATCTTCAAGGAAAACCATATCATCACCGACGAAACTGGCAAAGTATTGGGATACAAGAACTTGAACAAGATAGGCGAAAAACTCAACGACATCCTCATCCGCCGTCGCAAGAAAGACGTGAAACTCCAGATGCCTGAGCGTTCTGACAAGAACCTTTTCATTCCGATGACCAACGAGCAGATGGAGATGCATCAGGAGTGGCAGAACCAGGTACGTCTCCTGGTTCTGAAATGGCGCAGGATGCATTTCCTATCCGATAAAGACCGCAAGCGTCTCCTGCTCTTCCTCTCACAGATGCGCATGGTATGTGACAGCAGTTATATCCTCGACCAAAAGACGAGATACGACACCAAGGTGGATGAATGCGTGAACATCATCAGCGACATTATCAGCGAGGAAGGTGAAAAGGTTGTGGTATTCAGTCAATGGGAACGCATGACCCGCCTCATCGCCAAGGAACTGGAGAAAAAAGAAATAGGCTTTGAATATCTGCATGGTGGCGTGCCATCCGAAAAGCGCAAAAACCTGGTAGATAATTTCATGAACGAACCATCGAGCCGGGTTTTCCTCTCTACTGATGCCGGAAGCACAGGCTTGAACCTGCAGTCAGCCGCTACCATCATCAACATCGACCTGCCTTGGAACCCTGCCGTTCTCGAACAGCGCATAGGGCGCATCTATCGCCTTGGTCAACAGAACAACATCCAGGTTATCAATCTCGTAACACCAGATTCCATCGAGCAGGAAATGCTCGGTAAGTTGCGTTTCAAGACCTCCATGTTTGAAGGCGTTCTTGATGACGGCGAAGATTCTGTATTCATCACAGATGATAAGTTCAGCAAGATGATGGAAACAGTGAGCGGTATGGTGGAAGAGGACGAAGAAACAGAGAAGGCTCGCAACAAACATAAATCTAACGAGAATAAAGAAGAGGTTTCCATCCAGCAGCAAACGAACTCATCTTCGAACAGAGAATCTGTCTCTAATCGCTCAAGTCAACCAAAGGATTTGGTTGCCCAGGGAATATCTTTCCTCTCAGGCTTAGCCGAAACCTTAAAGTCGCCAGAAGCCACAGCCCAGCTGGTTGATTCCATCGTTGAGAAAGACGAGCAGACAGGCGAAACCTCCATCAAGA
>ERZ1032078.882-NODE-882-length-11793-cov-4.617908_pt1 | contig 11793 bp, 13 predicted proteins | sample MGYA00517101_ERZ1032078 | MGnify/ENA primary metagenome ERZ1032078 (study PRJEB33719, sample SAMN04261301) | wastewater metagenome | biome: rural village; feature: human; material: feces | host: Homo sapiens | place: El Salvador | collected 2013-01-14 ... | reverse complement strand
AATAAGCTAATAAGATTGTCGTGTTATAGCCAATTCAATGTGAGGTTCCCGGAACAGATATCTTTCTGTGAAGATCAGTATGTGGTAATTTCTCTCTTGTTAAACCCTATAAGGGTGACCTACCTACCAAAAGCGTTTTACCATTATGTCAGAGGCAAGGAAGAATCGTTGTCAAAAAGTTATTCCAGTAAGATGTTGGAACAGGATAAATGTGCATTGACATTATTTACATCGTTGGTTGCCCACACGCCAATGAGAGATTTTGTAGAGGCGCATAAGGCTTATTTCATGATGGAACATGCTTTTTGGTGGGGCGCCAATTATTTCTCAAGCAAAGCTTTCAAAAAGGAGTTCTATAGTTATTATCCATTGCTTAAAAGGGTAATAATGCCGAAAACAGAGAGGATTCTGTTGAATTTATCGTGTAGAGGTTTTTACTCCGTAACCCGGAAAGTCATAGGTATGCTAATGGCAGTAAAACACCATATTTACAATCTTACAAAAAAATGATACCCGTAATAGCCTTTTTGGTTTTCTACGTTTTTGCTTTGTATGTTATTACGAAGAAAGAAACAACTCAGAAAGCAATACTAATCGCAACATTGATAATACTTACCTGTCTCATTGGTTCTAGAGACGGGTGGCCAGATGAGAAGGTTTATCAAATAGCATTTAGCGAAGCCCCTCGTCCATGGGATTTTATTTCAAAGAATGTTGAATCTTATGGATATGTGGAAAAAGGATATCTGTTTTTGGCTTCGTTGGTTAAGTTAGTTTTAAACGATAGCCGTTTTTATCTTTTTTGCATGGGTGGACTTTCCATGTATTTGCTATATAAGGGATTGACGGCTTATTGTGCGATACCTTTGGTGGGCTTATGCGATTATGTTGGTCGTTTTTTGTTAAATAGAGACTTTCAGCAGATGCGCTCTTCGTTAGCCATTCTGCTTCTTATTTTAGCCATCAAACTCATCCATGACCGCAAGTTAGTAGCATACATGTTGGTCGTCTTGCTTGCCTATCAGTTCCACCATTTGTCATTGATTGGAATTCCGCTGTATTTCCTATATAAAGTGCGCATTGGGCCAATTTCCATCATCGTTAGTATTGTAATGGCAATGTTGTTTTCTCAATTATTGGCAGGATCCATTTCTGGTGTAGTGGAAGACTATAGCCAAGACCTTAACTATGATACATACGTTCAAGATGAATTTGTAGAAGAGGCATTAGGATTGCGCAATCCTATGATCTATTTCCAAATAGCAATCTTGATGGTTTATACGTTTATGGAACCCATTCTTGCTTCTAAAGACAAGTTCTACCATTTGATGCGCTGGGCCTATTTCTATTCTACGTTGATATTGATATTCTTCTGCAATTATACAGCCATTTCTGGACGTACATCCACCGTATTTGCTACGTGCGAGATGTTTATATTGCCAAGTATTGCCATGGGGCTCGGAAAGGAAAAGAGATTCGTGTTTTATGTAATTGTGGGAGTAATATTGGTTTATTTCTTCTGGAGTAAGTATCGTTCAGTAATGATGATGCTTGGAGAGGTATAAATAATGGTCAGTACTCATTAAACGTATGAAAATAGTATTAGTGCAATCTCGCGTTTGTTTTGGCGGAGCCGAGCATGTGGGGGTGATGCTTGCCAACGCGCTTGCAGAATATCATGATGTGGTGTTGGCTACCAATACGCAACTGGAGGTGTCGTATGCGATCTCTGATAGCGTAAAGGTGCGCAATATATTCCCCTCAATTCCTCATGGCGTGAAAAAGTGGACGGGAGCTATCCTGCAGTTGCGTAAACTTTTCGTTCAGGAAAAGCCTGATGTGGCCATTGGCATCTTGTCTACTTGCTCCTTTATCTGCAAAGTGGCTGGTGTGGGACTCGGCATTCCTGTGGTTGCTACAGAGCATGACGCGTTTGAACGACCGGATAGTGCCCCGATGAGTCGAGGCAACGCTTTTTCCAAATTTTGGCTCAATCGTCTGTTTGATGTGGTTACGGTTCTTACGGAAGCAGACAAACAGGTGATTGGCAACCGATTGCGTCGGGTGGTGGTCATGCCCAACCCCTTGTCTTTGCAACCTGCTACGATGGAAGGTCCCAATCTGTTCAATGATTCGGAAGGAAAATCTTTTGCGAAGAAGCCGATCGTGTTAGCGGCAGGCCGCCTCGACTCCTGGCATTGCAAAGGGTTCGACGTGTTGCTGGAGGCATGGGCGAAAGTGCATGCGCGGTGCAAGGAGAACATAGAAGCGGAAGGTTGGCGGCTTTGCATTGCTGGCAAAGACGAGGCGGATGGTTTAAGCCATTTGCAATCGTTGGTTCGGAAATTGGGACTTGGCGATAGCGTGTCGTTCTTAGGCTTCCGCAAGGATATGGTGCGCTTGTACCAAGAGGCATCGGTGTTTGCCCTGAGTTCACGCTATGAAGGCTTCGGCTTGGTGTTGGTTGAGGCGATGAGCCAAGGATGTGCTTGCGTGTCTACCGATTACAAGGGACGCCAGAAGGAAATCTTTGGTGATTCCGAGTGTGGCTTGTTGTGCCCACCCGAAGATGCCGAGGCATTGGCCGAGGCGCTGCAAAGCGTGATGACAGATGTCGCGTTGCGCCACCGACTACAGAAAAACGCCATAGAGCGTTCCCGATTCTTCATGCCATTACACATCGTCAAGCTGTGGGAACAACTCCTATCGGAGGTGGTTGCCGCAAGGAAGAAATAGATTTCGATAACAGTCAGTCTATGCGTATCGCACATATTATCAATCATTTAGGCGTGTCGGGAGTCAATCAGGTGGTTGCCGATTTGGTTTCTGTGTTCAGTGCCCATGGGCACGAGTGCGTCATCTACTACCTAAAAGCATGTGATAGCCCCGCAAGTTATCCTTGCCCAGTTGTGTCTTTGGGCGGTTCTGCCTCTCTCCCAGAGCATTTTGATGTGATACACGCCCATGGCATAGGCCCCATGTTGTATGTGATGAGGCATCGCCGTGCATTGGAAAAACGTAACGGAAATCAGGGACGGCCCCTGTTTGTTACGACGCTCCACTGCTACTGCTTCCAAGACTTGCCGAGCCTTTATGGATGGGCCAAGGGTGGCCTGATGGCCTTGGCGTATCTTGCAAGTACGTTGTGGCAGGATAGAGTGGTGTGCTTGTCGCAAGACATGATGCGCTATTATTCGCGGTGGATCAGTCGCCGTAAGTTACGCTATGTTTACAACACCCGTCTCTTGCCAAGCAAGCAGAATGAAGTCTTTAACCCTGACGATGCTACGCTTGTCGATCAATTGAAGTCGTGGCATGCACAAGGACATACTGTTATTGGCATGAACGGAGTCCTTATATATAGAAAAAGTGTTGATCTGATGCTTCGTGCTTTGCGCCTGTTGAATCAGGAGGGTCGTCGTTTCCGTCTGGTGTTGGTGGGCGATGGACAAGATCGAGGCGATTTTGAGACGTTATGCCAATCGTTGGGGCTGAACGACGAGGTGTTGTTTGCGGGCCATCGAAAGGACGCCTATCGCTTCCTTCCTTATTACGACATTCTGGCGCTACCCAGTCATTCGGAGGGGTTCCCCCTGAGTTTGTTGGAGGCTGCCGTTTATCAGAAAAAGGTTGTGGTCAGCGAGTTGCCCATCGTAAAGGAATGTTTTGGCTATCGTACTCCAGGGATTTCTACGGGTAAGGAGGAAGTCGCTGCATTCAAGATCTATCCAGATCAGGATGCGACCGTTCTTCGTTTGGCTGAGGCTATACGAAACGCTATGGCTGACGATGCTATCGGTCCTCGCCTACGCCAGCGTTTCGATAAGGATTACTCGCCTGAGGTGTTTTATCAACGGTATGAACGTGTGTATGGAGAATAATGCTAACAAATAATTCTGTAGTGTTCCTGCCTTTTAAAAGATTTGTTCCTTATGAAATATTATCAAGATGCTAGTGTAAAAATAGCAGTGCCTATTCCGGAGAATTACAGTGACTGCATAATTCTGCTCCGCAGTGATTATTATAGGTATTTCGGTAAGCCCGGAAACTTGTTCAAAATGTATTTTTGGGCATTAAAGGAACCTTCGTTTATGTTTCTTTTCTGGCATCGGTTGTCTCAAGTAAAAGGTTGGTTATGGTTGTATGCTAAGTGGAGACATCGTCGGTTGATGTTTAAGTATGGATTGATGTTAGCATCTTCAACGAAGATAGGATATGGCTTTTTTATTGGTCATCCTCATGGCGTTATTATCAATCATACGGCTGTGATAGGTAACAATGTGAACCTTAGCCAATTTACAACGATTGGAGCCAATGAAACTTGCGCTGCTGTAATAGGTGATAATGTGTATGTTGGCCCATCGGTCTCAATAATCGAAAATGTTCATATTGGTAGTAATGCGACTATTGGTGCAGGCTCTATCGTTACGAAGGATGTAAAAGCCGATGCCGTTGTTGCAGGCAATCCTGCTCGTGAAATTAATGCTAAAGTATGGCCGGGCAAGTACATTAATAATAGATACCCATTGCCGAAAGAATGCCAATTTTAGCGTAAACAATAATTTGGATGTTAGGGAAAGATAATAATATGGATAAGGTCCTGCGGTTTAGCGTGGCCATGTCGATCTATAAGAATGACGACCCGGGGTATTTGAGGACTGCCATTCGTAGCACGTATGAACAGACATTGCCGCCGGCGGAGGTGGTGATGGTGGGCGACGGTCCGTTGCCCGAGATGTTGCTGGCGGTGGTGCGCGAGCTGGAAAGCACATACCCCTCGTTGCGGTTCCTGCCACAGGAGGTGAACCGTGGGTTGGGTGAGGCGCTGCGCATTGCTTGCGAGAACTGCCAGTACGACTATATCGCACGCATGGACTCGGACGACATTTGCATGCCCGACCGCTTCGAGAAGCAGATGCGCGTGTTTGCCGACGATCCCGAGGTGGGAATGGTGGGCGGCATGATCACCGAGTTTGTAGGCGACCCGACAAACATTGTGGACCGCCGTATGTTGCCGCTCGACAACGCCGGCATCTACAAGATGATGCGTATGCGATGTGGCGTGAACCACGTGACGGTGATCTTGCGAAAGGCCGACCTCATGGCGGCGGGCAACTATAGCGGTCGGTTCCGGCAGGAGGACTTCTACCTCTGGGCGCGACTGATGAAGAACCACGTGAAGATACGCAACATCGAGGATGTGGTGGTGAATGTGCGGTCGGGAGCCGACCAGTTTGCACGACGTGGCGGACTGACCTATTTCCGTGAGCACATGAAGGTGTTTCGCTATATGTACGACGAGCACCTGATTTCCTTGCCCTACTTGCTCATCAACTATGGCTTGCGGTTTGCGCAAGTGGCGTTTCCCACCCGACTGAGAACGTGGGTGTACCAAAACTTGCTACGTAGCAGTCATTGATGGCCGACGACCGCGCCCTTCCCGCCTTCACCCTTTTCACCATTACCTATCAGCGAACGGCTGAACTGGGAAGGCTCTTTGCGTCGCTATGTAGGCAGACGTGCAAGGATTTTGTATGGCTCATCGTGTCGGACGAGGTGAACGACGCTACCCGACAGGCAGTGGACCAATGGCGAGGGCTGGCGGACTTCGACATCTGCTATGTGGAGCTGGCGCATGGGGGCAAGACGCGTGCCATGCGTAAGGGATTCCGCCATGTGCGAACGCCCCTGATGATCGACATCGACGACGACGACGAGTTGGTGCCGCATTGCGTGGCGGTGTTCAAGGAGGCGTGGCAAGCGGTGGAGCGCCAAGGGCGTGCCGACATCGGTATGATCAACGCCCTGTCGGTCGACGACGAGGGGCGAGTGGTGGGCCGCGTGGCCGCCCAGTCGGGTTGCGAGGACTCCGACTATATCACGATGGAGTGGACGCGAGGATGTGCCGCCGAGTACGTCATATCGCGAAGGACGGCAACGGTGGCCGACGCCGCTCTGTTCGACGACCGTGGCACGTGGATGGCCGACCAAGTGGTGAACGTGCGCGAGAGCGTATATTGGAACCGATTGGCCCGCAGGTGGAACACACGCTACCTCTACCAGCCGTTGCGCATCTACCACACGGCAGGGGCGTCACGCCTCTCCGCCCAACGCTTTGATCGACAGAAATGCGTTGACTATGCGTTCTCCAACTACGTGATGTTGCGTGAGCTGCGGGGGCGTTGGCATGAGAACCGCCGCACTACGCTGAAATACATGGCCGAATGGGTCTACTGCGTGCTTCGCGCACCATCGATCCTCGTCTCTCTGTTCGCCCGCAGAGAACACAGATGCCATGCGGGGTGATTTTATCAAAAGAACAAGCGGGAATTATTGTTCTCCCACAGATCGCACAGAGCAACACAGATGCCATTCGGGGTGATATTTTAAGGAACACGAATCTCACTCTATCGAATGACGACTGAGAGGAAACACCGCCGGTGTTTAAATCTCACGAATGACGTGCGAAGCACACTGACCAAAGGGAGGTAATTTCACTGATGCGCACGGATGGGTCTTTTCACGGATCATTTACTCTTGCTCCGCGTCCTGCTGCTTGGTCTTTGATGCGCCCCGGCGCGACGGATGAGCACGGATTTTATCGCATGCGGAGAGTTGTATGCATGGGAGAATGCCACATGACGGGGCCTGCTTGATATGCGTTCAAACAAGCACGCCCCGAAGGGGGCAGAAGTCCATAGCCCAGCGGCAAGCGAAGCGACGCCCTGGGTATAATGTTGCCGTGAAGCTTGCGCCCTGTAAGGGCAAAAGTACTGAAGCACAGTCAATTACGTTTACTTTTGCCCTTACAGGGCGTGGCATGATATGGCGTGGCGGTTTACCCAGGGTGTCGCTTCGCTTACCCTGGGCTAAGGAGGCCATTGGGCCTTCAGCCCACTTGGGTTGACAGGACTATGCGCTACCATAGGCTTTTCAGCCCGCTTCGTTTAACAGGGATGAGGAGAGAGTCACACGACCTTGGTATGCGAAGAAATCCCTTTGGAATCTGTAGGCCCAGGGACCATCAAAAAGAATAAGAAGGAATAACTGATCCGTGATGATGAATCTGTGCTCATCGGTGATATCTGTGTTCCTTAGACCCTAAAGGTCATCGCCGGAGGCGGTGGATCTCATGCAAAAATCCACATAAACCTTCTGTGGAAGGAATCGCGAATAGCCATTATAACAAGATATGCCTTCATTGTTGAAAACAATCAAGAACGCGTTGTGCCGTCTGTTGCAGGCCCGGTGGGCCGTGGCCTTTTGGGTTGACGGCCGCCTCATGGTGGTGGGCAATCCCTACCGCGACCGTTGGTTTGCCGACCCTTTCATTGTCGACGCCGACGACAAGGCGATAACGTTGTTGGTGGAGGACTTCTCGTTGCAGACATTGAAAGGCTCCATCTCCGAACTCACCATCGACCGTGCGACGTGGAAGATATGCCAACGCCGCCCCGTGTTGGAGGAACCCTTGCAGTTGAGCTTCCCCTATATCGTGCGTCGCGAGGGCGACCGGGTGTGGTTCATGCCCGAGAGCTCGCGGGCCAACCGCCTGTCGCTTTATTGCTACAACCGCGCCGATGGCAGCTGCCGGCGTGAGCGCGACTTGGTGGCGGTGGACCTCTCCGATTCGATCATGCTGGATGGCTATGTGCTGGCCACGCAGGGTGAGGGGCTCAACGGTGACACACTCCACCTTTATCGCAAGCAAGGCGAGAACTATGTGGCCTCGCAACCCCTTGTGTTCAAGGAGCGTGTGGCGCGCAATGCGGGTGCCGTCTTCGAGCATCAGGGCAAGCGCTACCGACCGGCGCAGGTGTGCAACGAGTGGTATGGCGAGGCGCTCAGCATCCAAGAGATCACAGGCGAGGCGGGCCGATGGACGATGGCCGAGGTGCGACGACTGACGCCGCCTCCAGGGTTCGAGGGATTGCACACATTGAACACCTACAACGACCTGTGGGTGACCGACCTGAAATATTATCCACATCCGTGGCTCTCCAAATGGGCCTATGTGATGATGGGACGAACTGACCTATGAGAATAGCCTACATCATTCCTTCGCTTTACCGCATGGCGCCCAACCGTGTGGTGCAACAATTGGTGGAGGGCATGATGACCCGTGGCCATGAGTGCCACGTGTTTTATTTCGATCCCATCACCACCGACGCCATGGCGTTTCCCTGTCGCGTGACGCGCATCAGTTTGCTGAGTGCCACCGACCTCACGGGCTACGACGTGGTGCACACGCATGGTCTTCGCCCCAACCTTTACGTTTGGATCCATGGCGTGCCGAGGAGCGTAAAGGCCGTGGCCACCATCCACTCGTATGTCTTCGAGGAGTTTCGCTTTATCTACGGACGGGTGTTGGGCTGGATCTTCGGCCACCTCTTTGTGCGCACGCTCAGTCGCCATGACAGGGTGGTGACGCTCAGCCGCGATGCCGTAGACCATTATGCGCATTGGATTCGCCCATCACGCCTCACCTATTGTTATAATGGTGTGGAGGAACCGACGGTCGACGTGCCGCCCGATGCCGACGACTGCCGTCGCATCCGTGAACACAAGGGTGATGGCGTATTGGTGGCCAACATCTGCTTCTTCGACAAGATCAAGGGACTCGATGTGCTCATCCGCGCCCTGGCGTCGTTGCCGGCCCACTATCGGTTGCTGCTCATCGGCAACGGGGCTGAGCATGGAGCGTTGCAACAGTTGGCGCAACGTCTTTGCCCCGGTCGTGTGCTCTTCCTGGGGCGGCGCCCAAGGGCTTCGCGCTACCTCTCGCTGGTCGATGTGTTTGCGCAGACATCGTGGAGCGAGGGGTTCTGCTTGTCGATGGCTGAGGCTGCGCTGACCCATACGCCCATCGTGTCGTCGGACATTCCCGGCATGCGCGAGAAGTATGGGGCCGACGAGGTGACCTATTTCCCCGCCGGCGACGCACCGGCGCTTGCCGTCGCCCTTCGTGAGGCGGTGGGCGATGAGGCGAAGGCTGATAGGGCCTATCGCAAGGTGGTGTCGCAGTTTGGGGTGGAACAAATGATTACTCGTTATGAAACGATTTACCAAGGCTGAACAACTCTTTTTGCATCTTTTCCGACGTGCGCTGTGGGCCGATGTGCCAACGACGCCCGAGGTGGAGGCACCGATGGCCGATGAGGCTACGTGGCTGAGGGTGGTCGACGTGGCGGTGGAGCAAACGTGCCAAGGACTTCTTGCCGACGCGTTGTCGCAGATGCCCGCCGATCGCCGACCGTCGAAGCCCATCTATTTCTCCATGGTCAATATGACGGCCGAGGCCGAGGACCGCAACCGCAACATGAACCGTTGCCTGCATGGGCTCTTCCCTATGTTGGAGCGCCAGGGCATACCGGCTTGGCTGCTCAAGGGCCAGGGGCTGGCGCGGTGTTATCCGCAGCCGTTGCACCGCATGTCGGGCGATATCGATGTGTTTATTCCTACGGCTGAGGCGTTCGACCGTGCCGTGGAGCTGTTTGCCAAGCACTTGCCGGGCGACGGACTGGAGGAAGGGCATGAGCGCACATTCCATGTGGACGATATCGCCATTGAGTTGCATAGCCTGATCGTTACCGACCTCAACGGTCGCTTGCGCCGCAATTTCCCTGCGTGGTGCCAACAGCAGTTGGCGAAGCCACCCGTGATGTGGGACGACGTGGTGTTGCCGCCCGCATCGTTCAACGCCATTTTTGTATTTGTGCATCTGGCACGCCATTATGTGGGGGGCGGCATTGGCTTGCGCCAAGTGGCCGACTGGATGCGGTTCCTCTATGTGCATCGTGCCCATGGCGACAGTCCACTGGACGTTGCCGAGCTGGAGCGCGACATCGAACATTTAGGTATCAAGCGTCTGTGGCAGGTGTTTGCCACTTTGGCCGTCGACTATTTGGGGTGCCCCGCCGAGGTCATGCCGCTTTACGACCCGCGTCATCATCGGGACGCCGCCATGGTGTTGCGGTGCATCTTCGATGAGGGCAACTTCGGCCATCACGACGAGGCCATGCGTCATCGCCCCGACGGCTTTCTCTCGGGCAAGGCGTTCTCGTTCCTGGTTCAGGTGCGCCGCATGGTCCACAAGTTCCAGCTTTTCCCTCGCGAAACGCTGTTCTGCTTCCCCATCCTCATCCGCGACGGTATGGGAAGAATTGTGGGGCATCGCTAAGTCTCGTGTTCTAAACTCGCAACTGGGTTAACCCAAATGGTGGATGAACCTTCGATGGGTGTGGTGTAAGAAGAGGATGTTCCCGGTGTTGTCGTAGCAGGTGTAGCGATAATTAAGGTCTTTGTGACCGATTGCGATCCCGTTATGGCTTCAACGCTAATGTCGCAACCTGCTCGAAACAAGCACTAACATAAATTGAAATCTAATGACCGATTTCCTCTATAAAAGGATATTATTGAGAAGGGAAAAAATCGGTTGTTTTTGTCGATTCCATTTGCTGGCTTTGGTTCAAGGGTGAGTACTGTCGGATGCAGCGGTAGGGTGGGGATGTAGCTCCGCTTTTAGCTCTTGGTATAGGTCCACAGGGCTTAGATGCCAATATTTGGTGCTTTCTGTTGATAGCTTCTTGTAGAGTTGCGAATGATAGATGCGTTCGAGACTCTCTTGGATGGTGAAGCCATAGTCGTGGTTTAGGTACTCAACCATCCAGCTGATTTTCCCAGGAAGAATCAAATGCAAGTTGCTTTGGTCTATTTTGAACATGTTCTTATCCTATTTTTGTTGCTTCAACGAAATGTAAGGCCGTCAGCGCCTTATTGGTATGGAAAAGGTATTGGTCGACCAACTTGTATGTTTTGAGTTCTCGTATGAGCGTTTCCACGCTGATCGCGCCTGCCTCATACAAGCCAAACTGTAGGTAAACTCTGTCGTTGGCCACAGGCCCATTCACAATGTCGTAATCGTGCGTAAAGTCCATCCGTGTTCGGTTGGCCATTACGAATTCCGCCCATTCCTTATTTGGCTCTTCGAAAATAAGACATTTGAGTTCGCATAGTTTCTCCTCGTCCAACTCGTAGATGTTCACATAGCCACACGAGGTATGGTTCTCGTGCATTCTCCGTTCCACCCATTCCTTAGATTGCCTCTCCGAGGTCGTGGTGTAGAACCCTTGTCCGTAGTCGAGCGTTCGTTGGGGTGGAAGTATTAAGGGGTGTTCCACCACTTCCAGGCTTCCGTGGTATATTCTCATGCTTCTTTGTTTTTTCTGTCTTCAATAAACTCGTCTATTTCGGCCACGAGCCATTGGCGACTTTGGGTATGAAGTGGCTCAAAGCATTTGCATAGATAATCGGTCACGCCATATTGCGAAAACAGGTCGATGGTTTGTTCGCCTGTCATTTGTTTGGCCGCTCCGTATTCTTCTATGCAGAATGCGACGAAGAGCGCTATGTCTTTCTCTTTCTTATTCATCGTAAAGTAGCTTTCTGAGGGTTAAGCCGTACCATTTCAGCCATGACGTTGGCTTTCGTTTCATTGCAAAAATAGGAAGAAAACATGAAACGCACAAGCAAAAGCGTCATATTTTAGACATTCGGTGTGTGGACTCTATACAATTAAGGTGTGCAGGCTTGTGTTGATAGGCTCGGAGGAGGGTGTGTCAAAACTCATTTTTTGAAAATATGAACTTATAATTTGAAATTTGAGCATCCTAAAAGACTAAAGAAAGGGCCGTATCATTACTCAATACAGAGTTTGATACGACCCTTTTTAATATCATAGTTATAATCTGTAACTTTGAAGAGTAGTCATTTTAGTTTTGACACACCCTCATT
>ERZ1032078.873-NODE-873-length-11847-cov-13.501866_pt1 | contig 11847 bp, 7 predicted proteins | sample MGYA00517101_ERZ1032078 | MGnify/ENA primary metagenome ERZ1032078 (study PRJEB33719, sample SAMN04261301) | wastewater metagenome | biome: rural village; feature: human; material: feces | host: Homo sapiens | place: El Salvador | collected 2013-01-14 ... | reverse complement strand
GTTTTGTATTTGCTTGCCAAGGCATCGAGCCTTGTCAAGCAAATGCCGACGCGGGGACGCGTCGCCCCCAGGTGAGATGGCGTCCCTCCAAGTGAGATTGCATTGCTTCTAATTGAGATCGCGTCGCCCCCAGGTGAGATTACAATTCAACGTTTTGCACGCGATAGCTCCAACTGAGGGCAGCGATGCTCACGCTGATGTATTGCCACTTATCGCCAACGAGGTAGAAGTCGAGGGCAAACTGATATTCGCGGTCTAAATACTCTTGCGCTGAGTAATTGTAACGCTCGTAAGCCCTACGGCCGTCAGCCAAGAGGACCGGAAGATTGACATTGGCCACTTCCTTGCCAGTGCGCTTGTTCGTAATGAGGAGGCGTGCGTCAGCCACGTTATTTTGATGAGCAACGAGGCGATTCATCATCAGTTCGTAGTGCGCCGTGTGCATAAGATTGGCTGTCTCGCCCTCAGCGCGTGTACTGAGTGTAGTAGTCCACTGCGTGTAAGGTGTGTAGCAGAGGCGCGTGTCGGTAGCGTCAGGCTCATTGTTGTAGAGCAAGCGACCGTTTGTATCGTAAACCTTCACGTCGTAGTCGGCATCGTCCATGTCAGAAGGATTGACCGTTTGACGCAAGGTAATATTTACTTGTTTGGTGTCACGTAGGAGTGATATTTGGTGTTGACTCACCTTTTGGGGTTTTATCGTCACCCAATCATCGTCCGCTGTGAGGTTGCGCGTAGCCCAAAGCGTGTCGAGTGGGCAACCTTTATGATCAACCCAAGCTGTAGCGCTCGTAGCGTCCGTAGCTTCGCGGTCGAGTGTAACTTTTAGTTTGGTAATATCATCGCCAGGGTTCAGTTCTGCTTGGCGCAGTTTTGCACCAGGAGTGGCAAGTGTCTCGTTATAGTCCTTTTGATACGCCAAAGCCGCAATGCGGTAGCGTCCCACGGGGAGTTCGCTTTCTGAGATGTGCCACGTAAAGTCGTTCTGTTGTAAGGGTGCCATGAGGGCCGTGTTAGCCGTGTCCTTATGCAGCACCAGTTGATTATTCTCATCAAACGCATACAAACTGATGCCGCCCACATGGTCTTTGAACATGTCGGCACGTTGAATGTTATAATCGTACTTAAAGGTCACATCGAGGCCAGAGGGACATTCTGCAAGGTCGGTATCCATTTGTGCGCAACTTCCCAACGAGAGTGCTGCCGTCATCATAGCCCATCCTGTGATTAAGTAAGAGAATGGTTTCATATCAGAGTGATTGTCGTAATGAGAAATAGGGTTCGTTTAGTTGATTAAAAAAGGTTTCGAGTTGAGAGGTTATTGGGTTATAAAGTTACTTTCATAACCCAATAACCTCTGAAACTCTTAACCTATTGAGAGATTACAAACTTAGGCTTTATTGCAAGTCAACGTTTTGTTTACGCTTAGCCCAAGAGAGGATGTTGATTGATACGCTGATGTAGCTATCAAGTTCGTCATCGGGGGTGTTGTCGGGGGTGTTGATGCCAGGCTTGCCAAGCTTTTTAACGTTGTTAACAGTGAGTTCATACCAGTTGTTACGAACTACACCATAACGGCCAAGGTAGTTAGCGTCGCTGCGGTTGTCACTGCCTTCAGGGTAAATTTTGTTAATCTCTGTGCTTGAAACAGGCGCGTTAGTAGCATCACCATATTCATCTTTATTCCAAGGTGTGAGGCCATCACCGAAGTGCTTAATCAATACAGGGTAGTAAGCATAACCATTCTCATATACAGCAATGTTGCCAAAGTAATTTTTGATACTTTCAAAGATTTCGCCTGTAGTAACTTTCGCACCGTCAATTGTTACGTCATTAATTTGCTTGTAACCTTTAAGAATGTTTCCATTTTTATCTTTGGCATTTTCAAAACCAAGAGCTGTAACTGTTTTGTTTTTTGCAACGACAAGTGCAATTTTGTTTGCAGCTGCTAACAGGTTTGTGTTTGTTCCCAAATCGGTTCCTTGTAAATCAAAAGTGCTAGCATCGTTGTTGTACATGTAATAAGTTTGGCCTTTATCTGCATCATTCTTCCACAATTGAACTTTTACGATGGCGCGTGTAGTGTTCGCGTTGGTCTGATGTGCCACATCGAAGGTGTTCTCCATACAATAGAGTGGCTTGTCTTCGCCTAAGTCACTAAATGCTGATGTGGGTAAAGCATTCTCAAGCTTTTTTTCATAGTTCGGGTCTTTAGCCCAATAGGTGCGATAGCCTTTTCCAGTTTCAACTTCAGTAAATCCCACAAAACGATACTTGTCTTGTAAAGAATTAACAGTTGTTGATTTTGACACAAGCCCTGCCCAACTATTATCAACGTTGCGAACAAGGAAGGAAGTTTTATTGGTATTATCCAATGCAAACTGCTTAACTTCGCAGTTAATTTCAGTATTAGTAGAGATCTTATTTTTAAGATGTTCGCCTTTCTTTACAGTAACCTTTGCAACACTACGTTCTACGTAGATATCAGCAGCTTTGTTGGCTGCAGCATCTTCGGGTGTATTTTTGATTGAGCCTTCTTTGATATCAGCCAAAGTCGTTGTAGTTCTTTTAGTTTCTGCAGTTTCTTCAGGCATGAGACCCGCAGCTGTGCTATAAGCATTTGTCAATGGCGCATTCGTCATCGTAAAACCATTGGCAACATCAGTGTTTAATGTTAGCTCAATGGCTTGGAAATCCGTAAATGTCGTGCCTTTTAAAGTTGTACTACTTGCAGTACTACCTGTTGTACTAATTTTATTTAGTTCGTGTTTCGAATCATCTAATGAAAGACCAGAAGGCAAATTCAAAATGACCAAAGCTTTTGCCTTAGCTTTTGATGGCTTGTTAATCTGTTGAGTAATAGTTGCCTTAGAGATAATCTGATTACCATTAGTACCTGTTGTCTGGAACTTGAGTGGCAACTTATAGGCAGCGTCTAGGGTGTAATTCCCCTCGCTATCGCCGTCGTTACCAGAGAAAATTACGAGTGTAGCGTTCTTAACTTCGTACTCGTTGTCGTCGCCCTTTTCAAATTTGTCGTTGATTGTTTCACGGCTTCCCTTAGAACCCACGTTGTCAGGCATGCTGATAGAGAGGCTCACGTAGCCTGTTCCGTCAGCATTCCAATGCCCCTTGTTGTTGTCCACAACATCGGTGCTATCGCTACAAGCAGTCAGTGAAGCTGCCGCGATGGCTGAAAGTAAAAACTTGTTCAGTTTCATTGTTTTGAATGTTTAAGTTGCTTATAAAGTTTTATTGAATTTTTTGTTAGTGTTAGTGGAGGTAGGTAATCAGGGGTCAACGCAGTCTCACCTGGGGTCAACGCAGTCTCACCTGGGGGCAATGCAGTCTCACCTGGGGGCGACGCGTCCCCGCGTCGGCATTGTCAAGTTGGGGCTCGATGCCCCAACTTGGCAATACAATGATAAGAGGGGGGCGTGTTTTGTATTTGCTTGCCAAGGCATCGAGCCTTGTCAAGCAAATGCCGACGCGGGGACGCGTCGCCCCCAGGTGAGATTGCGTCCCCTAGGTGAGATTGCATTGCTTTCAATTGAGATTGCGCCCCCCAGATTAGCCTGCATCGACTCGGTCAGTGTAAGCTGTCATAATACTTCCTCACACGATTTTCAACTACTTTAAAGTCAGGACGTCCTGTTGTAAAGTAATCAGAGAAAGTGTGGGGTGGCAAATGTAAAGGGTTCTTTGCAATGTAGTTAAGCACACAGACATAGTGATTATTATTCCGTATGATGCGATCGAAACTCTCTTTTTGCCATATAGGCCCTTTGCGTTGAAGTATCTTGTTAATCTGATGTGCAGAGAAAGATTTCCATGCAGAAAGAATCTCTTGCATTTGATAACCTTCAGCACATTCAAACATCACGTGTACGTGATTGGGCATAATGACAAAGCAATGTACCCAATAACGCAGTTTGTCGTAATGTAGCAGCGTGTCCCCTACCACTTGTCTAATGTTGGGGCGTTGAAGAATACACGCACCATGACCTTTGTCAGAAAGTTTTTCGATAAGGTCTTGTCTTTCTCGTTCAAATTCTTCCCAAGCGGTAGTGGCCACGTTGCCGTGGTTGAGCGATTCCAACTTATCCTCCTCCCAAGCTCTAAACTCCTTCATGGCAGTGATGGGCAGAGAGTCTGCCAAACGAAAGGTAGCAAAGTAAATGGCCTTTTTGTCATCCCAATGAGGTAAGTCACCTTGTGTGATGTGAGCTTTGTCACTCAGAATGAGAGGGGGCATGGGCTTAAGTCTTTTTGTGAAATTAGTAATAGAAATAGGGGGGGAGGCGCTCTACTTCATCAACTCCAGATTCTTCTTTGCCTCTTGGCAGCCCGTCTGGGCAGCTTGGGTGAAGAGAGAGCGAGCATCGTCGTAGCGCATCTCGGTGAGGGCAATGATGCCCAATGCGTTGCTGGCCTCTGGCGTGTTGCCCGCACGTTTGAGGTATTCTTTAGCGGTGATGAGATCACCCTTGCGAATCATTACGTTCGCCGCATTGACATTTGCCGTTGTGTCAGTGGGGTAGACATTGGCTGCGGTGAGAATTACCTTATTATAATCATCACTCCCCACTTCGTAGAGGCGTGCGATGCGACACATCTTGGTGAGCGAGAGCAAACGCGGTTCCGTATCGATGAGCTGTGCAGCCTCTTGGTCCGTCATCGGGCGAATCTTGTACTTCACCTCGTAGTCAGAGTGGCGGAGATAAGGGTAGCAAGCACTCAATATAATATTGTAGGCCTCAGGATAGCGCGCCTTGAGCGTGTGGTCCTTCGTGTCAGGTTCGAGGTCGGAGTGAACAATCTCAAGCAAGGCATCGCGTTCGGGCATGTTGCTCTTCGTGAGGTAAGCCTCCAGTCCAGCCCAGTCCTCAGGCGTAGACTGTACGTGATAGACAGATGAAGGAATGTCATACTGACGCTCCACGTAATCCTTCAGCGTTGCAGCGCGGCCTTTAGCGAGGCGAATATTGTTGTCGTAAGGGCCTTCGGGTGAGGCGTAACCATGAATGCTGATAGAAGTAATCGTTACCTTCGGATTGTTGCGCACCGTGTCGATTGTAGCCATAATCTTATGCAACTCCGCAGGGTTGTTGTGATAGTCAGGGTGCAACTCCGTGCGGTTGACGGGGAAGTCGAGGTAGGCCTTTCCTTGCAATGAAAGCACAGGGTCATCGCCCTCAACGGTCGGTGTGACATAAGCCAAGGCACACTTCCGTTCCCAATGTGGATTGACCTCAACGGGAGTGCCCACGTTGCGGCCCATGAGGTTGCCACAACCACACGTGTCGGTATTGATACGCACCGAAGCCTCTTTCATCCAAGGCTCTTGGGCTATCACTTCGCGATAGTTGTACGACTGCGGCTGTCCGTTGTGACGCTGCAATTCCGTAGCTTCAGGATAGTTAGGGTTGCCTCCATTGCGAAGGTAAACGTAATGTTGCTTGCGCCCATTGACGATGAGCGAACGCATCACCTGAGTGTGGCCCTTGCCGTCCTCAATGACGGGTGTAAACACCAACGTTTGGTTAGGACGCACCCGAAGGCTGTCCATCACCATTTGCCAGCTCACCACAAAGTTGTTGCTGCCGGCTGGTTTGGCCGAAAGGCCGCGCACTTGTTGCGCAGTGGCTTGAGATACGCTCAAAGTCGCTGTAGCCAATAATATATATATTGTGTTCTTTATAAACATTGTATTAATGTGCAAATGCTTGGTTAATGTGCAAATGCTTGATAAATGTGCAAATGTGCAAATGTGTGAATGTGCAAATTGTTGCCTTTGTTTGCTGTGTCTCTTGGTAGTCAACTCGTCAACTAAAAAACGTACAGCACGCTCAGTGCTAACTTATCAAATCCGAAATAGTGCTTGTGTCCGTCTTCAAGTTTCGAACCACATTCAGCACAGGGGTACTTCTTATAATGAATATATTGGTAACCCGCACCGATGGACGCTTCAAGGTTCCAATGACGACTCAAAATCCACTGGTAACCATACGTTACGCCCACACCAGCGTTCCAACCCTCGTAGCGCATCGTGTTGAGGTCGGATGGCCAATTATAAAAGGGAAGTTTGAAGTGCTTCAAGGCAGCAAAGTTAAATTCGCCTCCCATAGCGTGAACGCCTACGAAGTGGCCGTTAAATTTAGAGCAAGGCCACCAACGGTATTCCAATCCCGCTTGCCAGTGTTTCCACTGACGGTGGTCGCCGAGGGGCTTCTTCCAAAGGTTGAGGCTATAGAAGCCTTGCAACGTATGTTTGCGGCCCATGCCCAATTCAACCCCCACGTTAGGCGTGAGTGTGGCGTCGTAAAGTAAGTTTGTTTTTACGGCTACGCGTTGTGCCATTGTGTTGAGACTAATGACGAAAGTCAATAGCGACAAGGCTATGCTTTTGCCGTAGCAAGAACGAAGGTTCATATCTATTGTATAGTGTTGAATGTTTTTAGTTGAAGAGTCGTTCTTCAGTAAAGGTTGGCAACAGCTGTATGAAGGTTGTTGTGCATTTAGAATGATGTGCGGCTCTGCTATATAGTCGTGCTTGTGTGTACTTTGTTATAAAGTGTGTTTTGTGCTTAGTTGCGTTTGTTCGTTGTTTTATGGTCAGAATTTGTCAACGAAAGTTTACACTTCGCGTTTTTATTCTGTTACCTAACTTTTATTAACTATTTTGAGTGCAAAGCTATAAATTTTTTTTTCAAACAAATGAAAACTAAAGAAAAAAATGACAGGTTTTTCTTCTTTTTGTAATGACTACAATTTAGTAGTGTAAACTTGATGTGGACGAAATTACCCCCCCGATTTTGAAAACGTTGATAATCAAATAGATATGTATTCATTAGGGCGATGCATCCTTACCTGGGGGAACGTGTCCTCACCTGGGGGCGACGCGTCCTCGCGTCGGCATTGTCAAGTTGGGGCTCGATGCCCCAACTTGGCAATACAATGATGAGAGTGGGACGCGTTTTGTATTTGCTTGCCAAGGCATCGAGCCTTGTCAAGCAAATGCCGACGCGGGGACGCGTCGCCCCCAAGTGAGACTGCGCCCTCCCCCAAGGCTCTTCTCTTTATAATGTTATACAACATACTTTTATATTAAACTTGTGTACGTGTTTTTTACACCTATTATATAATGTGTATATTTGCGACTTGAAATCCTTTTTTAAAATTAATCTAAGAACACTATGGAATTTTACGATCCTGTTTTCTTAAGTATCATAGCCTTTGCAGCTATCGTACTGGTAAGTATCTTCTTTCATTTCGTCCCCTTCTTTCTTTGGCTCAGTGCCAAGGTGTCAGGCGTTAAGATATCGTTAATACAACTCTTCTTGATGCGCATACGTAATGTACCGCCCAGTGTCATTGTTCCGAGCTTGATAGAGGCCCATAAGGCAGGGCTGCGCACTGTGACGCGCGACAATCTGGAAGCCCATTTCATGACCGGTGGTCACGTGCAGCGCGTCGTACACGCCTTGGTATCCGCCTCAAAAGCCAACATCGACCTGTCATTCGAAAAGGCCACCGCTATCGACCTCGCTGGTCGTGATGTGTTTGAAGCTGTACAGACCAGTGTCAACCCTAAAGTAATCGATACACCTCCTGTAGCCGCTGTCGCCAAGAACGGCATTCAACTCATCGCTAAAGCCCGCGTAACAGTGCGTGCCAACATTCACCAATTGGTAGGTGGTGCAGGTGAAGACACAATATTAGCCCGCGTAGGCGAAGGCATCGTGTCAAGCATCGGTTCGGCTGAGACGCACGAACAAGTACTCGAAAATCCAGACTCTATCTCCAAACTCGTCCTCTCAAAGGGCTTGGACGCAGGTACGGCCTACGAAATTCTGTCTATCGATATCGCCGACATCGATGTAGGTAAGAACATTGGCGCCACCCTCCAGATGGACCAAGCCAATGCCGACAAAAACATTGCACAGGCCAAAGCTGAGGAGCGCCGTGCCATGGCCGTGGCCCAAGAGCAAGAGATGCGTGCCAAGGCCCAGCAAGCGCGGGCCGAAGTAATCCAAGCCGAGGCAGAAGTGCCCAAGGCATTGGCACAAGCCTTGCGCGAAGGCAACATGGGCTTTATGGACTATTACAAACTCGAGAACTTAAAGGGCGATACCGCCATGCGTGATGCCATTTCGAAGTTCGACCCCAACTCGCTCTTAAATAAGAAGTAATCTAAATATACCTAAATCAATAACAATTTTTTTTACACAATGAAACGAAACTACTCAAAAGGTCTGCTTGCTACCCTTGCCTTTTTAGGCTGTGGCGTAGCTCAGCAGGCATGGGCCGACAAGGTGGTGACCTCAACGGCCGAACACCCATTGTGGTTCCGTATTTTAGCTGAACGTGGCAACCGTTACTTAACTGATAACGGCACAGGTGCAAAGTTTACAGGCACTACCTCGACATCGCCCACAGACAATATGTTGTGGCGATTTGAGAACAATGGCGACGGCACATTTAGTATCGTAAGCAAAAGTGGCAATTACATCGACCCCGCTCATGTAGAGGTGTTGACAAATGCAGCCAAAGACAAAGCCTTTGTAGCCGTTACAACACACCCCTCTTCAGGTTGGACGGCTACTGAAATAGCCAATAAGGCCGATTATTACATTGTCAACTCAGGCACCACCCAGTTGCACCAAAGCAATCTGAGCGGAAATGCCATTATTAGTTACGGAGGCGGTTCGAAAACCGACGATGAAGGTTGCCGCTTTACGTTTACCGACATAACACGCGCTACGATTACAAGCGATAGCAAAAAGACCGCCTACGACGAGCTGGCAAGTTATAACGTAGGTAATCAGCCCGGAGCGTATTCTTATGAAGCCTACAATGCCTATTTGCAAGTAATCTTGTCGTCCACCTCAACCGATGCAGAGGTAACTGCTGCTAAGACAACCTTCTTAGCTTCAAAGATCAACACCGTACAAGCAGGTAAGACCTACTACATCATTTCAGGTCCGTCGGTTGCTTACTGCCAAGGCAAGTACGTGTATTGCAATGAGAGCGAAGGTTGGCCTTTGTGGGGCAACAAGCAATTGTCGTCAGCCTATGGTTGGACCTTTGTTGACGCAGGTGAAGGCAAGTTCTATCTGCAAAACTACAAGACCAAAGAGTACATCGAACCCACAACCGAGGGTTATGGAAAAAACGGCACGCGCACTTCCAAGACTGCCAAGACGAAGTACACCGTAACTTCCTTAGGCCAAGGCGCCTTCAACATTATCCCCGAAGGCAAGAACCCCTTACATGCGCAGCAGGACAACAGTTGCCTTGTGACATGGGCAGGCGGATTGAACACTGCTTCAGCTTGGCACTTACAAGAAGTGCCAGAGGCAGATAAGAACACTCCCGCTTTGTTTGGAGCAACGGCTTATCCTGGTACGCAGACCTATGCCCCTGGTCAGCAAGGACAAGTGCTCATTAAGTTCGTGGCCAATGCTACGATAGGCTGGACATCAGACGCTTTCACCGCCAATAGCGTTACCCTCGACCTCGGTGCTACCAATGCTGCCGACTTGGAAAACATTCAAGTCTTTACTTCCAAGAACGACGACTTCATTATCAATGGTCAGCGCAATGCTACTCTCGTAGGTAAGACAGAAACCGTTACGAGCAACACCGTAAAGGTAGATTTCACAGCAGGCGTTCCCGTAACTGCTACTACCACCTTCTACGTAACGGCCGACATTAAGTCTGATGCAAAGGTAGGCAACAAGTTCGACGTAGCTATTACAGGTCTTACTTACAACACTGACAAAACGGCCACTATCACTTCGGGCAACCCCGAAGGCCAAGGTGTCATCTATAAGGTACAGAGCGCACCCTTCCAGCCCTATGATCTCGGTTCACACTACTGGCGCATTCCAGCCATGGTAGTACTTCACCACCAAAAGGGCGAAAACGCCAGCAAGAACGGCCGCGTAGTCACAATGGCCGACAATCGTTTTGACCACAACGGCGACCTCCCCAATCACATCGACGTTTACGAACGTCATTCTGACGACAATGGCGCTACTTGGTCAACCCACAAAATGGTGGTAGGAACAGAAGCCGACCACGCACTCGTAGGCGGTGGCCATGGTTTTGGCGACGTATCATTGGTAGAATGCGCCAGCGGTAAGATTGTCGCTATCATGGTAGGTGGTCCTGGTTACTTCGGTTCAACTCCCAGCAACCCTATCGTGCCCACAATCATCACCTCAACCGATGGCGGCGACACTTGGTCAACTCCTCGCACGCTTACTAACGAACTTTACAATACTACTTACAAAGAGGGTGCAGTACAAGGTTCGTTTGCAGGTTCAGGTCGCGGATTGATGTTGCAGCGTCAAAAGGACAAGCAACTCAACGGCCGCATTATGTTTGCGATGAGTCACCGCTTTGCTAATAACAACGTACAAGAGTACATCATCTACTCTGACGACGAAGGCAACACATGGAAGTTCTCTACCCAATCAGCTTATAGCGGTGGCGATGAGTCAAAGCTTGTTGAATTAGCCGACGGTACGGTAATGATTTCAGTGCGTCAGGGCGGTCAGCGCGGTTACAACAAGTCAACAGATGGTGGTGTAACTTGGGGTACACAAGCCAAGTGGGCCGACATCAGTGGCTGTGCTTGCAATGGCGATATCTTGTATGTAAACAAGCACGTCATGCTTCACTCTTATCCCAACAACGGCAGCCGTAAGAACTTGACCATTAAGGCCAGCTTTGATGACGGTAAATCATGGAGCAATCCTTATGTGGTTTGCGCACCTGGGGCAAGTTACTCAACCATGGACGTAACGAAGGACGGTGACATCGCTATCTTCTACGAAGACAATGCTTGCTCAACAGGCTTCGTATTGAACTACGTGGTATTGCCCACCAGCTTCATCTACAAAGGCAATTTGAGCCAAGAGGCATTCAAGAGCGTACAAGCTTCAGCGCAGGTGATACTTAACAAAGGTGCTGGTTATGAAACCATAGAAACGGCCAAGGCAGGTGAGTTCAGTAAGGCTTCCGTTGACGCCTTGAAGTCACTCTTGCCTACTGCAGAAAAACTCGCAAAGATGAGCGATGACGAGATCGACGCTCTCTGTCCACAAGTAGAGGCCGCTATTGCAGCTGTCCTTTCTACGACATGTATCGTTGACGGTCAGAGCAATGAAACGACTTATACGATTTCTTCATTCGAAAACATTGACAATGCTGCGCCCAAGTACATGCAGACAAATGCTACTGCAGGCGTTGCTGCTGACTGCGAATGGAGTCTTGTTCCCTCAACGACTACAATCGGTCAAGTTTATATTCAGGAAAAAGGCGAGACGAACTATTTGAACCGTAGTGGCAATACATTAGTAGCCACCGCGACCCCTCAGCCTTGGAACATCGTGAAGGGCGACGGTCAATACTGGCACTTTAAGTCAACAGTGAGTGGTAGCACTTATCTTGCAATCAATAAGTCGGGTGGTGCATTCAACTACATCAATCAAAAGAATGATTACAACACTTGGAGCACCAAGTTCGTGTTGAACGCTGTAGGCACCATTACCGCCATTGACGGTGTAAACGTTGTTACTCCCGCTGAGCCTACACGTTACTACGACCTCCAAGGTCGTCGCGTAATGAACCCCACCAAGGGCATTTTCATTACCAATACGGGTCGCAAGGTGATTAAGTAACACAATAATAACCTTACAGAAATGAAAAAGAGCAAGCACGCGCTTTAAAACGCGAGCTTGCTCTTTTTAGTTTTGATAAACTGCAATTTGTCCGCCTAATTGGGGGGACGCGTCCTAACCTGGGGGCGACGCGTCCCCGCGTCGGCATTTGTTAGTC
>ERZ1032078.872-NODE-872-length-11848-cov-20.970830_pt1 | contig 11848 bp, 9 predicted proteins | sample MGYA00517101_ERZ1032078 | MGnify/ENA primary metagenome ERZ1032078 (study PRJEB33719, sample SAMN04261301) | wastewater metagenome | biome: rural village; feature: human; material: feces | host: Homo sapiens | place: El Salvador | collected 2013-01-14 ... | reverse complement strand
GCGGAAGTGAGATTGCACCCATTACACAGGATTACGGTACAGAAATTACCGCCCCTGACAACCCGACAGGAAAAGGTTATACCTTTAAGGGCTGGATAAGGAAATCCCCGAAACCATGCCTGCCGAAAACATTACAATCACGGCACGGTGGAGAGATACCGAAAAGCCGACGGGCGAAATTATAATAGGCACGAATAAATGGAATGAATTCTTAAACGAGCTTACCTTTGGCATATTCTTTAAGGATACACAGGAGGTAACTATAAATGCCGTTGATAACAGCGGAGTTGTGTTTGTATCCTATTTGGTAACAGATCGGGAACTCTCCGAGGCTGAACTGAACTCTCTTGTATTCCGTGCATATGAAGAACCGTTCCGCATAGACCCCAACGGAGAATATATTATTTATGTAATGCTTGTTGATGAAAATATTAACATAACATACCTTCGCTCCGACCGTATAACGCTTGATAATATTCAGCCTGTAATCAGCGGTATTGAGAACGGCAAGACCTATTGTGAGGCACAAACCGTTACTGTTGATGAGAAGTATGTTGATACCGTTACCGTAAACGGCACGGCGGTTACGCTTGATGCAGACGGAGGTTTTGTTCTTCCTCCGACAAACGGCGAGCAGAAGATAGTTGTCACCGACAAAGCGGGCAATAATGCAGAGATGACCGTAACAGTCAACAACGGTCATACCTTTGGTGAATGGGTATCTGACAATGACGGTAAGCATACCCGAAAATGTACCGTGGACGGATGCGATGCGTTTGAAACCGAAAATTGCTCAGGCGGCAATGCCACCTGTACCAAAAAGGCGGTATGTGATGTCTGCGGTAAAGCCTACGGAGAATTTGACGGAACAAACCACGAGGGCGGTGTACAGGAGTGGACGACAAGAACCGCTTTTGTTCACGAACAAAAATGGAACTGCTGTGGTGCTGTGATTGTGGCAAGTGAAGCACATGAATGGAAAGACGGTGTGTGCCGAGAGTGCGGATATGTATGTCTGCATAATGATACGGATAAAAATCATATCTGTGACTACTGCGAAAAGATAATCTCTGAACACGAAGACGCAGATAAAAATCATATCTGTGACTACTGCGAAAAGATAATCTCTGAGCATGAAGATAAGGACAAAAACCATATCTGTGATTACTGCGAGAAGATAATCTCTGAACACGAAGACACGGATAAAAATCATATCTGTGACTACTGCGAAAAGATAATCTCTGAGCACGAAGACGCAGATAAAAATCATATCTGTGACTACTGCGAGAAGACAATCTCTGAACACGAAGACACGGATAAAAATCATATCTGTGACTACTGCGAGAAGATAATCTCTGAGCATGAAGATGCGCCAACCAAAGAAATCAAAAAGACTGATACCGTAACGGCTAAGCTGCCTGATGATTTAAAGTCCCCTCAGACAGGCGACAACAGCAACCTTATTTTGTGGATTGCATTGCTGTTCATCAGCGGCGGCGTTATGAAAGGAGTAACGGCATTTGATAAGCTCAAAAAGTATTCCGCAAAAATTAAAGATAAGTAATAATTAACAATCCGTAATAAAACCGCATCAAATACGGCACAGTAGGCAGGAAATCCTCTGTGCCGTATTTTTTATTTTGATGACAAACAGCTTTGACGGCTGTATAAAGAATAAAAACGGTAAGTATGCTTCAACAAAAGAAAACGGTTTTGCTATCGGTTTTGAATCAATCAGAATAACTGTTTGGGTCACATCTATTTACAACTCAGAAAGCGAAAATCCTGTGAATAAATTTTCTGTTAATGTTGACAGATTTATGATATAATAGTGCTGTTAGTTTGAAATGAAAAGTGGGCAGAAATATAAAAAATGAGTAAACTGAATTCGACAAAAGCATTTAAAAACGCATTACCGTACGTATTAACGCTTATACTTGTCGGTATAATGACTTTTGTTGCGGAAATATTGGATGAGGGGGAGATAATCTTTCCTGAAATAACGGCACTTGCAATTGGCTATATGGTTACACAAAAGCAAGGTTGGAAAGTCAATGACAGCCGAATGATTGCGTTAATTGCGATTTGCGCTGTTGCGGGTGTGCTGACAGTCCGATACATAAAAATCGGGCTTTATCTTGAAATATTGATTGCATTTGTATTTGCACAAATTCTCTTTATGCTTTCGGGAACAACATTTGCACCGATGATTTCGGCAATTGTGTTGCCCATTATGATGCAGACTGAGAGCTTTATATACCCGATTGCCGCATTTTTGCTGACGGTTGCGGTTGTATTATTCCGCAGATTTCTTTTGAAAGTTAAAATAAGAGATAAAGAGGATTTTCAGCCGGAAAACTTACACACAAAGAGCGATGTGATTGACACAGCCGTAAGAATAATCTGTGTTGCCGTTGTGGGATTCTTCGCAATTTGGTCGGGCTTTAAATTTGCAATTGCACCGCCGCTGCTTGTGGCGTTTACGGAATTTTCCCGTGCGAAAAATAAGGCTCGCAACAAGCTGGTAAAGACGGTTTTGCTGATAACAGCCTGTGCATTTGTCGGGGCGGTTTCAAGATATGTGCTGAATATGACGCTTGGATTGCCGTTGACAGTTGCCGCACTGACAGCCACGGCGATAATGCTTGTAGTTGTTTACTGCACAAAAATGTATATTCCGCCTGCCGGAGCATTGACAATTTTGAGTATGATTATTCCGAGTGAAAGCGTACTTTTGTACCCATTGCAGATACTTGTCGGAACTGCGGTAATAATGCTGATTTCACGGCTTTTGTTTATGAAACGGCAAAATTAAAATAATCTTAATTTAGTTATATTATTCTATAGGGGAAATTAAATGGATATATTTATTACAATTTTAGTTACATTTTTTGCAGGAATGGGCGCAGGTCTCGGAACAGGTTTTGCAGGAATGAGTGCGGCGGCTGTAATAAGTCCGATGCTCATAACTTTTCTTAATATGGATCCGTATATGGCAGTCGGAATCGCACTTTCGTCCGATGTTTTGGCGAGTGCAGTTTCGGCTTATACATACCATAAAAATAAAAATCTCGATGTCAGAAACGGTTTGATTATGATGGCGAGTGTGCTTGCGTTTACGATTGTCGGCAGTTATGTTGCAAGCATTGTTCCATCAGCTACAATGGGCGGATTTTCCGTGTTTATGACATTTTTGCTCGGCATAAAATTTATCATCCGTCCCGTTATGACAACTAAAGAAGCTATGCTCGGTGTATCGGCAAAAAAGAGGGCAATCCAGTCTGTAATCTGCGGAATGTTAATCGGCTTTATCTGCGGATTTATAGGTGCGGGCGGAGGAATGATGATGCTTTTGATTTTGACGACCGTGCTGAATTATGAGTTAAAAACCGCTGTCGGCACAAGCGTATTCATTATGACATTCACCGCCCTGACAGGCGCAGCTTCGCACTTTATGATTGGTGGCACACCCGATTGGTTCGTGTTCATTCTCTGCATAGTGTTCACCCTTATATGGGCGAGAATTGCCGCCGTCTTTGCCAATAAAGCCAATTCCAAAACCCTGAACCGTGCCACAGGTATCGTCCTTGTAGTGCTTGGTGTAGTTATTATGGGATTTAAGCTGTTTGACAGGTAATTAACTATATAAAAATCTTCAGTATTAGCAAGTGAGTTAATTTTTGATGTATCAGATATATTTTTTGTTATTTCTCTGCAAAATTAAATGAAAAACTTTAATCAAGTGTTGCATAATGCTGTAAAATATAGTAGTATTGAATTGTAATTTATCTATATATGTTTTATGTATTAGGCTTTTAATTTTTATATAGTAAGGTGTAAACAAATGTTTAACTTAACACAGTACGGATAATTGCAAAAATTTATTTTAGGAGGAATATCTATGAGAAAATCAAACAAGGTTATATCAGCAATGTTGTCTGTGTTGATGGTATCAGGTATGTTTACAGCTATGCCTCTTGCTGTTAATGCAGCCGGAACAGCTGATACCAACGAAACCACAACAAGTGCTGCAGTACAGTCGGCTGATGACACACAATCTGACAGTGAAGAAAAAGAGTATAATGATTTTACTTATTATACTTATTTTAATGAAGAAAATAACCGCACTGAGGCTGTTATTACCGGATATAAAGGTATTGACAATGATTTAGTAATTCCTGACTCGATTGATAATGCTGTTGTTACCAGTATCGGCAAAAAGGCTTTTGCTTACAGTAATCTATTTAAGAGTATCACTATTCCTGACAGTATTGTAAGTATTGGTGATGATGCTTTTTTTAGGTGTAATGGTTTAAAAAAGGTTTATGTGAGCAGTATTGAAGATTGGTGTAAAATTGATTTTTCTTATCCTGATGCAAATCCGTTAAGCAGAGGTGCAGACTTATATGTTGATAACAAATTGGTAACGGATGTTACTATTCCTGATGGTGTAAAAAGTATAGGAAAGTATGCCTTTTATGGTTATTCAAGTCTTAAAAGCATATCTTTCCCAAGCAGTATCAGAAGTATTGGCGAGGATGCATTTATCGCGTGTCCTAATCTTGATAAAGTATATGCAACCAATATTGAAAATTGGTGCAAGATTAAATTTGAAGATGAATTTTCCAATCCCATATATTATGCCAGAAAAATTTACATTGATGGAGAATTAGCTACAGATATTACTATTCCAAAAGGTATTACTAAAATTTGTGATTATGCTTTTGCGAATTGTGACACAATTACAAGTGTGGTTATTCCTAACAGTGTTATAAGTATTGGCGACAGTGCATTTAGCCGTTGTTCTAATCTTAAAAATATTAGCATACCAAATAGTGTTGTGAATATAGACGAAGCAGCATTTTCATATTGTTCAAACCTAGAAAAAGTGGAAATTCCGGATGGTATTAAATTTATTAAATACGAAACATTTGCTTTTTGTGAAAATCTCACCACTATAATTATACCTCAAAGCGTTAAAGAAATTGGTAACGGAGCTTTTGACTGTAACAGTAACTTATCAAATGTTTTATTTAAAGGTAGTAAAAGTCAGTGGAATTCGATTGATTTTGGTGATGGCAATACTAATTTGGTCGAATCTGTAATACATTATGATGTTAAATTCGTTGAAAAAAAAGCACCGACTTGTGTTAACAAAGGTTATGATTTATATTCTTGTTCTGAATGCAGCGATGGAGTTAAAATAAATTATACAGATCCTTTGGGTCATAATGTTGTAAGCGGTATTTGTGAAAGATGTGGCAAGCCTGAGGAAGATTGTATTGAATCAGCACATCCATATAATGATGATGCTGATGAATCTTGGACAATTTATAAAAAAGATGCTACAAGAATTGCAGTTGTTTTTTCGGATTCTACAGAAACAGAAGCAGATTGTGATTACATATATCTTTACGATAAAAATGGCGAAGAAATAGGTAAATACAGCGGAACAGAGCTTGCCGGCAAAAAAATTACAGTACTTGGCGACACTGTTAAAATTCGACTGGTTTCGGATGAAGGTTATACATTGTTCGGATTTTCTCTTTCTGATATTGTTCCGTATTATGACGAATGTTTACATTCATCAACAAGACTTGAAAATGAAAAGTCTCCAACATGCATAGAAGAAGGTTACACAGGTGACCTGTTTTGCAATAATTGTGAGGCTTTTTTGAAAAAGGGTGATATAATTCCTGCAAATGGTAACCATGAATATATTGATGGTGTATGTAAAATCTGTGGTGCAATTAGTTTTGAAAATTTACCGAGTATTAGCGGTAATGAGACCCAAAATGTGATAATTGAAAATACTAATGTAAGCAAATATTTTAAATTCACACCGAGTCAGAGTGGTTCTCTCACATTTTATTCGACTGGTTCTTGTGATACTTTTGGAGAATTATATGATTCTGATATGACGGAACTTGCATACAATGATGATAATGGGGAAGATAGAAATTTCCGTATCAGCTATAATGTAAATGCAGGAGAAACATATGTACTTCAAATTGGTGCATGTTATTCATCTGATGAAGCATTCAATGTTACTTTTAATTTTGAACCAAACAAAGAAGCTTTACTTGGTGATGTTAATGGTGATGGTGAAATTACTATTGTTGACTCTACCATTCTTCAAAAATATATTGTTGGTCAGACAACACTTGATGACGAAACATTAAATGTAGCAGATGTAAACAAAGACGGTGCAGTTACCGTTGTTGATGCGACACTTATTCAGAAATTCGTTGTTAAGGCGATTACTGAATTTTAAATATCATATGATTACTTCCTATTAGGAACACTGTAAATACAAGGCTTTTCGGAGCCTACAAACCAGAAAAAATAATATTTGATCTATCACATTACGCAAAAAGCCGTCCGGCATGAAAAACGGGCGGCTTTTTTGCGTGGATAGACGGAAAGGAGGCGCAAAAATAACTACAAAATTTTAGCGTTCAAATTTGTGCAACTTTAACGAAAAGGAGGATCGTAAATGGCCGATGAAAAACTGAATACTGGCCCTGCGGAGAATATTTCCCCGGAGGCCGCCGAGCCTATCACCACACCCGAACAGGCCGCAGCGTCTGAGCCCCAGCAGGAACAGACCGGGCCTGCCATACCTGAGTCCGGCGATGTGGTTGTGTCCTTTGACAAAATCAATGAACTTATGGCGGAAAAGAGGCAGAACGCCCGCGCCGAAGTCGAAAAGGCGGAAACCCCCGAAGCGCCGGAGGCGGCAGCCCCCGGAGAAACACCGCAGCCCGCCAATACGGAGGAACCGAAAAAGCCGCGCCGTGGCCGTCCGCCGAAAGCGGAAAAGGCTGCGACTGAAAATCAGAAAGCGGAGAAATCGGCTGGGGCCCGCAAGGGCCGCCCACCCAAGGCGGATAAGGCGGCCCCTGACAAGCCCAAGCCGTCCAAACGAGACAACGTGTCCCGAAGCGATGGAAAGGCCCCGGATGCCAAGGAGCCCATTAAGCCCGCACAGGATACGGCACTGAAGGAAACTGCTGCTGTGGAACAGACGGCTCCCGAGCCGACCACACCGCCCCGCCCGGTTGAGGAAGGCAAGCTGGTTTATCTGAAACTTTCCGAGGTTCATCCGTTTCACACATTCCGTCCGCATCCCTTTAAGGTAAGGGACGATGCAAAGATGCAGGAAATCGTTGCTTCTATCCGCGTAAACGGTGTAATGGTTCCCGGTCTTGCCCGCCCGGAGAAAGATGGAAACGGCTATGAAATTGTAGCGGGCCATCGCCGTACCCACGGCAGTGAACTGGCGGGGCTGGAGGAAATGCCCTTTATCGTCCGTGAAATGACCGACCACGAAGCGGTACAGGCCATGAAGGACAGCAACAAGCAGCGTGACGGGATGCTCCCCAGCGAATTGGCCGCGCTGCTGGAACTCGAGGTTGAGGACATCAAGCATCAGGGCGGGCGGCTGAAAGGTGTTGCGGAAGGCGATGTCGGGAAACGCTCGGTTGAGATTGTAGGCGAGGCGCATGAAATGAACTATAAAAAGGTCATGCGCTACTTGCGGCTCAACTCCCTTGTGCCGGAGCTTCTGGATAAGGTAGACGATAAAAAGATGGGCTTCATGCCTGCCGTGGAGCTTTCCTACATCAAACCGAAAAATCAGAGGCTTATTGCTGTTTCCATTGACGGGGAGCAGGCTTCGCCCTCGCTGGCCCAGGCCAAACGGCTCCGGGAGCTGGATAAGGAAGGCAAGCTCAACGGCGATGTCATTGACGGTATCTTATCAGAACAGAAAAAGGAGGATCGAGGCGTGATTATTTCTACTGCGGAACTGGAAAAGTATTTTGGCAAGGAGGTCACTCCCGCCAAAATGAAAGAACAGATTATGTCCCTGCTGGATGACTGGAAAGAAAAACAGCCGCCGGAGCTGGCAAAAGCCCCGAAAAAGCAGGAACTTGACAAGTAACAACTTCGAGACACTTTGTCCCGAGGGCCCCGCCCTCGCGCAGAGGCTCTGGTGGTATATATCCCCCGTCGCCACCTGCTTTTTAGTACAGCCGGGAGTGGGCCGTCAAGGGTGCAGCGCACCGCCGTTTTCGGCGGCTCGCCCTTGACGGTCTGCCCCGGCTGTGCTATTTCCCCGGCAAGCGGCGGGGGTATATCCTCCAGAGCCGCCCCCTTTCCCAAGACTGGGAAAGGGCGTGGGGTTTGGGTTGAACTTTCTTATTAAAATATCGGAGGTATGAACGATGAAACGACCCCTTGCTTATATCACCGCTGCATGGCTCGGCGGCGATAGCGAAAACGCAGAACTGGCGGCGCAGTATTGCCGCACCGTGTATGAGGCAGGCTTTTCTCCTATTTGTCCGCCTTTGTACTTGCCCCTGTTTCTCAATGATGCTGTTCCCGAGGAGCATAAAAGCGGCATCGACATGAGCCGTGACCTGCTCCGCCGTTCTCATGTGCTGGTTGTTTGCGGGCACAGTATGACCGAAGCCATGAAAAATGATATTGCCGTGGCCCAGCGGCTGGGAATTACGGCAACAACCCTTGAGGGCATCCTGACCGTCAAGGGACAGGGCCGCCGCTGATGGCAACCCTGTTTGAAGCCTACGTTACCAACGCCGGAAAGTACAGCGAGGGCCAGCTTGTGGGTGAAACACTGAAATTTCCCACAACCGCCCAGGAGGTGGAGGCTCTTTTGAAACGGATCGGCGTGGATGGCGTCCGCTATCAGGAAATTTTTATTACCTCTTTCGATGGGGATGTGCTGGGGCTCTATGACCATTTGAGCGAGTATGAAAATCTGGACGAGCTTAATCATCTGGCCTGCCTGCTTTCCGAGCTTACCTCATCGGAGCTGGAAACACTGGAGGCCGTCCTCGACAGCGGCGATCACTGTTCTTCGGTGCGGGACATCATCAATCTGACACAAAATCTGGACTGTTACGACTTTTACCCCGGTGTATCCGATGAGGAAACGCTGGGGCGCATTTATGTGGACGATCTGGAAATGTTGGATGTGCCGGATCAGGTAAAACCGTATTTCGATTATGAGGCGTATGACCGGGATGCCTGCATCCACGAAAACGGCCATTTTGCCCCGGGCGGCTATGTTGTCAAAGAAAGCGATCATTTCGTGGAAGTGTATCACGGCTTGCAGGATATTCCCAAGGAACATAAGGTATTCTCTTTCCCGAAGCTCTCTATCCGGGAGCAAATGGCCGCCTATCAGGAAATCATAGACGGTTCTTCGCTGGAGGGCTACCGTCAAATGCAGAAAAAAGACCGTGGGGATCGGTGACGGTACTTCGAGACAAATTGTCCCAAGGAAGGAGGCGGTGTAACTGATTGATGAAGATATTTCCCGGCGCACGATAGCCATATCCGTAAAAACAACCAAGCTGACGGCGCGGGGACTGGCGTATGTGCTGGGTATGGTGGGGCGGAAGATCCGCAAGGCATACCGTGGGCGGCAAACACCACACGGCAAGCAAAGTGTGCGAAAGCTCATGGCACACGGTACATCCACAAACAGCATCGAGCTATCCGGGGATGCCAAGTCCTTTGACCGTGTGGCCCGGAAATGGAATGTAGACTATGCGTTCTATAAAACCGGGCCGGACAAATACCTGTTGTTTTTCAAGGCTGGACAGGCAGACGCAATGACCGCCTGCTTTTCCGAATACTCCCGGAAGGTGTTAAGCAAAGTAAAATCGAACCGTGTTCCTATCCGGGAACAACTGCAACAGGCGGCGGATCAGCTTTCCAAAGAAAAGCCGAAACAGAAAGAACATGCAAAGGAGGTGGCCCATGAGGACAGATAAGATTAGAAAATATCTCATTCTGAACATTCCCTATCTGTTCATCCTGTGGGCGTTCCTCAAGCTGGGAACGGCCTACCGGCTGGCGGCGGGTAACGATTTTGCACATAAGCTTATCGGGCTGGGCCAGACGATTGGCCCGGCCTTTGCTGACTTTGCACCCGGTCTTGCCCCGCTGGATTGGCTTGTCGGCATTGTGGGCGCAATCGTTTTCCGGCTGCTGATCTATTTCAAAAGCAAGAACGCCAAGAAGTTCCGGCGGGATGCAGAATACGGCAGCGCCCGGTGGGGAACGGAAAAAGACATCAAACCGTTTGTCGATCCGAAGTTTGAAAACAACGTGATTTTGACCGGGACGGAGTTTCTCACGATGAATACCCGCCCGAAAATTCCCGCAAATGCCCGAAATCTGAATTGCTGTATTATCGGCTCGTCCGGCTCCGGCAAAACCCGCTTCTGGCTCACGCCCCAGCTTTTACAGGCTCATTCCTCTTATGTGGTGGTCGATCCCAAAGGCGGTGTGCTGGGACAGGTCGGGGGTTTCCTGCAAAAACGCGGGTACAAAATCAAGGTATTCAACAGCATAGATTTTTCAAAATCCATGCACTATAACCCGCTGGCGTATATCCGCAATGAGGCCGATATTCTGAAATTCGTGGATGCCCTGATTTCCAACACAAAGGGCGAAGGCAAGGAAGGCGATCCATTCTGGACGAAATCGGAAACGCTTTTGTACTGCGCCCTGATTGCCTACATCATTTTCGAGGGGCCTGCCGAGGATCGGAACATGAACACCCTTGTGGATATGATTTCTGGCATGGAGGTCAAGGAGGATGACGAGGATTTTATGAACGCGGTGGACTATATGTTTGCCGGGCTCGAAAAGCGCAAGCCGGATTGCTTCGCGGTCAAACAGTATAAAAAGTACAAATTGGCCAGCGGCAAGACGGCAAAAAGCATTTTGATTTCCTGCGGTGCGCGACTGGCTCCCTTTGACATCCCGCAGCTTCGTGAGGTCATGGCCTATGACGAATTGGAGCTTGACCGCATCGGAGATCGGAAAACGGCGGTATTCTTCATTATTTCCGATACCACGCAGACCTACAACTTTTTAGTGGCACTTGCATTTTCGCAGATGTTCAACCTCCTGTGTGAACGGGCGGACAATGTTCACGGTGGCCGCCTGCCGCACCATGTACGGGTGCTGTGGGACGAAGCAGCCAACACGGGACAGGTGCCCCAGCTCGAAAAGCTGGTCGCGGTTATCCGCTCCCGCGAGGTGAGTCTTTGCCTGCTGTATCAACAGTTGGCACAGTGCAAGGCCATTTACGATAAGCACGCCGAGACAATCCTCGGCAACATGGACAGCGTGGTGTTCCTCGGTGGCCGCGAAGCCAGCACTATCAAGGAAATCTCCGAGAACTGGCTGGGAAAAGCCACAATCAGTATGCAGACCGACAGCCGCTCCCGTGGCCAGTCGGAAAGCTACAGCCAAAACACCCAGCGGCTGGGCCGGGAACTGATGACCCCAGCCGAGCTTGCAACCATGCCGGGAGACAAATGTATTTTGCAGCTTCGGGGCCTGCCCCCGTTCTTCTCTCCCAAGTATGATCTGAAACGGCATCCGAACTACCGTTATACGGCGGAGGCCGATAAACAGAAAAACGCTTTTGACCTCGACAGGCTCATTAACCGCCGCAGGCGGCCCGGGCTGAACGAGGCGTGTACGATGTATGAGGTGGCTGTGCCGGACGATGCACTCACGGAAGAGGACGAGGACATCCTCAACTATGATGACATCGACGATCCAGACGCCTTTGCATAAACGCTTCGAGACAAAGTGTCCCGAAGTTTGTAACCTGCCGCCTGCATGGGCGGCTTTTTTGTTACCGGGAAAATCCCGGAGAAATGGAGGCTTATATGGCATTTTTCTCATCTGCAATCGACACTTTACAGACCCTCGTTATCGCGCTCGGCGCTGGCCTTGGCGTATGGGGTGTGGTCAATCTGCTGGAGGGCTACGGCTCGGATAACCCGGGCTCCAA
>ERZ1032078.869-NODE-869-length-11852-cov-5.513181_pt1 | contig 11852 bp, 10 predicted proteins | sample MGYA00517101_ERZ1032078 | MGnify/ENA primary metagenome ERZ1032078 (study PRJEB33719, sample SAMN04261301) | wastewater metagenome | biome: rural village; feature: human; material: feces | host: Homo sapiens | place: El Salvador | collected 2013-01-14 ... | reverse complement strand
AACCCGATGACCGTGCAGATGCTGAGTTTGTCCCCGACGTACTCTTTCGCGCGCTTTACGAATGACGGGGGAATACAGCACGACGCGACGTGATATTTTATACCGTCGTCCAGAATCGCCTTGATTTCTTCCCACGTTGCGGTCTGTGCAAGCAGAGTGTGGTCGCAATGATTCAAAATTTCTCTGATGTCCATAAGCGTTTCTCCTTATTTGACTTTCTTATAGCTGCCCGTAAGAGCGCCGATTTGCATCTCGAAAGGCATATCGCCTTTTTTGATATGTTTGGTGATGGAACATTCGACGAATTCAAAAATAAGCCCGTCCTCGTCCTTGCCCATGTAGGCGTAGCGGATTTTCGCGCCGCCGCTTGAAAACGTCGCGCTCTGGAACACCTTGTATCCGTTTTCCGAAAACTCCTTAATCGTCCTGTCAAGGTCTTTCGTCATATACATAAGGTGATGCGCCGCCTCGCCGCGCTTTTCGTAAAAGTAATCGTAAATATTCTTTTCGCCCTGAGTTTCGATGATTTCAAGTTTGGTCGTGCCCTTTCCGCCATAGAAGATGCGAACCTTGCAGTCCTTTTTTTCGCCGTGGTATTTAAGGTCGAAAGTGCCCTCGTCGGTGACGATTTCATACCAGTGTTTAATGCCGAAAAGTTTGCCGTATCTGTCGGTTGCCTCGTTCCAGTCTTTGACGACGATACCGACGTGATTGATTTTGCCGTATTTCATATTAGTCCGTCCTTTGATTATTTCACTTGATATTCTACACTATGCGCGCGCGTTTTGCAAACATATTCCATAAACTTCTTCTTTCCTTGCACGCAACTCACTATTTGTCATTGCGAGGCATAAATCGGGGACCCCGCGGGATACTGTGTACCCGTGGGGAAAAGGCGCACACAAGCACAAGAGTGAGCGTTATCGTCTCCGATAACGCGATTTCAAAAACGAAGTGTGCACCGTGGTGGCAATCGCCCGGAAGGGACACCTTATAAAAACGCGGTGTACAATTAGCATTAACTCTTGAACATAGTACATAAATACCATCGTTCTGCGGTTACTATATTTACTTGGATATAGTTTACTTTATATTCGGTTGTTGACAACTTCGCCGAGAAACGATAAAATATTTCCGATATGAAAAAAGACGTTGCCATAAATTGCGAAAATACTTTTCCGGACGCCGACCGCCCGTCGAAAACAAAGGCTCTTACCTACGTTGCGCTGGGCGTTGCGGTCGTTACCGTTTGCGCGTGGATTTCAATCCCCGTCGGCGACGTGCCCTTTACGTTGCAAACGCTTGCGGTTGCAGCAATCGGCGGTATTCTCGGCTGGAAAAAAGGACTGCTGACAATCCTTATCTATATTCTTCTGGGGTTTATCGGGGTGCCCGTTTTTGCGGGGTTCAAATCGGGCGTGCCTGCCCTTATGGGCGCGACGGGCGGATATATTTTCGGTTTCGCTTTCGCCGTCGTGATTTCGGGGCTTGCAAAACTTATCCCCGTGAAAAACAAATTCGCGCGAATCGGCGTGTTTTTCGCCGCAAACATTCTGGGGCTTACGATATGTTACGTTTTCGGTACGGCATGGTTTATCACGGTTTACGGGAAAAACGTCGGCAGTATCGGCGTGAAAAGCGCGCTTATGCTTTGCGTTGTGCCGTATATCGTGCCCGACCTTGTGAAACTTTTTATCGCGGCGGTATTGTCCGTCCGCCTCGGAATTTACATGAAATAAAATCGCAAAACACAACACATCTCGGACGGTTTTCCCGTCCGTTTTTTTTATTATATCTCCTTATTGTTGCGCAAAAAAGCATTTTGTGTTAGACTAAATTTGCCACACAACCGAATAATTTCATTTTTTATCCGAAAGATATCTCGTATAGGCAATACCGCTGCATTGGGTATCTCTTTCGGGTATGCAAAAAGTTGTGTGGCAACAACGCGGCGTATTGTAGTGCGTCGCTTCGGCGGCGCACTTTTTTTAATGCATACCCTCGCTTAATGCGAAGAAAAATGATATGGAGGTACCCTATGAAACACAAAAAAACATTCGTTATGATTGCCACACTCATAACGATACTACTGCTCGCGTTTTCGCTTGCCGCTTGTCACAAAACATCGGGCGACGACAACAACAATCCGGACACGCCGCCCACTCCGCCTACGCCGCCCGCGCCGACTGAATTTACGGTAACGTTTGACTCCTGTGGCGGCAACACCGTTCCGTCAGTAAAAGGGAAAACCGTTCAAACCGAACCTTTGCCTGAAAAAGACGGGTTCGATTTCGTCGGCTGGTACGAAAATTCCGATTACAGCGGCAATCGCATTGTCTTCCCTTATACCATTTCGAAAGACGTGAAGTTCTATGCAAAATGGCAGGAAAAAGCAACCTACGTTCAATCCACGCTCGACGATTTCGACTATACCGAAGCAGACGGCAAAATCACGCTTACTAAATACAAAGGAAATAAAGAACACATAATTCTTCCTGAAAACGCAAGCGCGCTCGGCGGTCAGGTTTTCCAGCTTGCCGAAGGTGAAAGCACGGTTGCGGCAATCAAAAGTCTGAAAATACCCCAAAATATCGAAAGCATCGACGGACTTTCTTTGTTCTGGTCTGTCAACCTTTACACCATCGAAGTTGACGAAAACAACGTAAAATACGCATCGAAAGGCGGCGTTTTGTTCAACAAGACGCTTGACACGCTCATTGCGTATCCGATGGGAAGATCCGTGGAAACAACCAACTCATACGTTATTCCGGAAGGCGTGAAAACCATTGAACAATACGCGTTCACGGGATACCAGCGCAAGTCACTTATTCTGCCTTCGACTCTCGAAACAATCAAGCACGACGCGTTCTATTATGCATATTTAGAAGAGATAACCTTCCCGTCGGGACTTAAAACGGTTGAATATTTGGGCATTAATTATATGCCGTCGCTTAAAAAAGCAACGTTCCCGAAAGACGCCGCTTTTTCTTCGGGCAATTACCTTCTCGATGGGTGTAAGGCGTTGGAAGAACTTACCGCACCCGCCGACATTTATAATATGTGTCATATTTCTTCGGAAGCTTTCAAAACGTTAAAAATAACCGCAGGAGAAACCGTAAAATCGATAAGCGGCAGTAAGAAAAATCTTGAAACGTTAGTTCTTGCCGACACCGTGAAAACCATCGGAGAATTCGCGTTCAGAAAACTCACGAAACTCTCGTCCGTCACTTTTCCCGCGTCGCTCGAAACAATCGGAAGATATGCCTTTTACGGTTGTAAAAGTCTTACCGCGTTCAATGCTCCGTCTTCGCTCAAAACAATCGGAGAATATGCCTTTAACGGTTGCGAAAGTATTACCGTGTTCAATGCTCCGTCTTCGCTCAAAACAATCGAATACGGCGCATTTGCAAACAGCGGGCTTGAAACCGTAACGCTGAACGAAGGTCTTGAATCGATACTTGGAGAAGACAACAGTTTGAACGCCAATCTCGGTCCGTTCGATTACACGAAAATCAAAACGCTTAAAGTGCCATCCACCGTTACGAAAGTATGCGTTTTCGGAAGAATATCTTCCCTTGAAACGCTTTATATCAGCGCAGACTTTATGAAATCCGTTTTCAACAGAAAACAGTCGACTTTCGTCCGTCATCTATACCTTACCGGCGGCACTTTAAGTGTACATTCGTCGTGGCTTGACAATTTTTATGACGTGCATTTTGCGTCGGGCGTTACCTCGACGAACACTTATGACTTATCCCTGCCCGCCCTTATCGTCAACGAAAGCAACGTTCAGGTTTCCGTGCCCGACGATTACCTCGGCGAATACGTCACAAGCGAATCGGCGGTAACCGGCAAGCTCGTCACCGAAAACGATATGATTTACTATTCGTACAACGGCAGAAAGATTCTTATGAGATACACCGGCGAAAAAACCGTAATCGAAGCGTCCGATCTTTCGGGAATTACCGATATTAATCCCGAAGCGTTCATCAGTACGAATATTACAAGCGTAACTCTTCCCTCGTCGGTAAAGAGCATCGGGTTGAATGCTTTCGGTAATTGCAAAAACCTTTCGACCGTATATATTCCGTCAAGCGTTGAAAAGATTGCCGGATACGCATTCAATTGGAGCGGAAGCGACTCGTCGTCGATAACTTTCAGGTGCGCCGCAAGCGAAAAGCCCGCGGGCTGGGACGAAAAATGGTCCAAATGCAACGGCACACCCAACATAATCTGGAACGCTTAAAACAGTTACCCTAATCATAAGCCGCCGAATTTCGGCGGCTTTTTGATTGTTTTGAACAAATAAAATAATAAAGTAAACGGCAGGTCGCATTTATATACGCTTGACGATTTCGTGAAAATATCTATAATTTATTACGACTGAATATAATATTTACGCAACGATTTGCGTATGGAGTTTTAATATGAGAAAAACCAAAATAGTATGCACGATAGGCCCGTCGTCGGACAACGAAGACGTCTTTCGCGCAATGTGCAAAACGGGGTTGAACGTCGCAAGGCTCAACTTTTCGCACGGGACTCACGACGAACACAAAAAAACAATCGAAATGATTAAAAAGGTGCGTGAGGAACTTAACCTGCCAATCGCGATTATGCTTGACACGAAAGGTCCCGAATACCGCATAAAAACCTTTGAAAACGGCAAGGTATTTATTCCCGACGGCGCGGACTTCACGTTCACGGCACGCGACGTTCAAGGCAACGAAAATATCGTGTCGGTGAGTTACAAAGGTTTGCCGTCCGACTTGTCCGTCGGCGACAAAATCCTTGTCAATAACGGGCTTGTGTCCTTTGAGGTCGTCGCAATCGACGGCACGGAAATCAAGTGCAGAACCCTTATCGGCGGCGAACTTTCAAACCGCAAAAGTATGTCCTTCCCGGGGAAAACGCTCCGCCAGGTTTACCTTGGCGAGCAGGACAAAGCCGACCTTCTTTTCGGCATAAAAAACGGCGTGAGTTTTATTGCGGCGTCGTTCGTGTCGTGCAAGCAGGACCTTGTCGACCTTAAAACCTTTCTGAAAGAAAACGGCGGCGAAAACATCGATATAATCGCAAAAATCGAAAACCGCAGCGGCATTGAAAATATCGAGGATATTTGTTCGGAATGCGAAGGTATTATGATCGGCCGCGGGGATCTGGGCGTGGAAATCCCGTTTGCCGAAGTACCCGCCGTCCAGAAATATCTCATCACGAAATGCCGCCTTCTCGGAAAGCGCGTTATCACCGCAACCGAAATGCTGGAATCCATGATCCAGAACCCCCGCCCCACCCGCGCGGAGATTTCGGACGTTGCAAACGCCGTTTACGACGGCACGAGCGCGGTTATGCTGTCGGGCGAATCGGCGGCGGGCAAGTACCCCGTCGAAACGGTGCGTACGATGTCTGATATCGTTGAAGAAACGGAACGTCACATCGACTACGTTTCGCGCTTCCACGACAGCCATTTCAAAATCAAAAACAAGGCGGACGCGGTGTCGCACGCAACGTGCGGTATGGCAATCGATATCGACGCGAAAGCAATCGTCGTTACGTCAAATTCGGGCACGACCGTCCGTATGGTTTCCCGTTTCCGCGCGCCGATGGATATAATCGGCATGGCAACCGACAAGGCGGTGTGGTATAAACTTGCTTTGTCCTGGGGCGTTCTTCCCGTCATGAGCGCGCACTACAACTCCACCGACGTTCTGTTTTACGAGGCAGAAAAGGCTGCAATAAACAATATGCCGTCGTTGCGTTCCGGCGATTCGATTGTAATAACCGCAGGTACGGCGGGAGAAAAATCGGGCAATACCAACACGATAAAAATGGTCACGATTTCCCGATAATTTGCAAAAAACCATATTTAACGAAAAAAACAAGCGGCATAAACCGCTTGTTTTGTTTTTTATAAGTTTTAATATCGCTTATTTTTCAATGACGATTTCGTCGCCTGCGCGCACGATGCCGCCTTTCAGCACACGCGTGAATATTCCTTCTTTCGGCATAATGCACTTTCCCGTGAGTTTCGCGATCTCGCACCCGTCGCCGGCGTGGCATTTTTTGCCGATTTGCGTCACTTCGTGGAGCGTTTCGCCGATTTTTAACTTTGTTCCGACGGGCAATTCGTACAAACAAATCCCTTCCGTCGTCACGTTTTCGGCAAATTTTCCGACGCAAAGCCCAATGCCGTATTCTTTCATTTTGTTAATGCTTTCGATGCCAAGAAGACTTATCTGTCGGATGCTGCCTTGTTCGGCGTGAGAATCCCCGACGATGCCGAAATCTTCCTTCATTTCGACCTCTTCGACTGCGTGTTTGATTGTTCCTTTTTTCTCGCTTACGTTTACCGCAACAACTTTTGCCATATTACACCCTCTCGTAAATTCCGCTTTTTCCGCCTTCTTTTTTCAAAAGGCAAATTTCGCCGATCACCATACTTTTATCGACGGCTTTCAGCATATCGTATATCGTAAGGCTTGCGACGCTCACCGCGACAAGCGCTTCCATCTCGACTCCGGTTTTGTACGTTGCGACGGCGGTTGCCGTGACGACCACTTTGTCGCGCCCGATTTCAAACTCGATTTTTACGTTGTCAAGGGGGACGTTGTGGCACATCGGGATAAGCGACGACGTGTTTTTTGCCGCCATAATCCCCGCAACTCTCGCCGTGTTCAGGACGTCGCCCTTCGGCGTTTCTTTGTTTGTCAGAAGAATTATCGTTTCGGGCTTCGTTTTGATTTCCCCGCGCGCAATGGCAGTGCGTTTTGTCGCCGATTTCTCCCCGACGTCAACCATTTTCGCGCCGTTTTCGTCAACGTGACTCAGTTCCATATTACCCTCCGATTCCATACATATTGATTTTTTGAAGCACACCCATTTCGATAAGGTGTTCCCGCGGTTTGATTTCCACCGCTTTCAGTATTGCGTCCTCGACGTTCCCGTCGGCAAGATACGGCTTTACGTCAACAAAAACGTCGTGATGCAAGCACGGTAAAATCTTGCCGTCGGCGGTCAGTCTTATGCGATTGCACGACGAACAGAACTTGCTTTGGAGCGCGGCGATTACGCCGATTTCGACGCCGTCTTTCGTCATATAAACGTCAACCTTGTTTTCGCGGCGAAGAAACTTCATATCGTTTTCTTTCACGAAAATATCCGCCGGCAGAAAATACTTATGAAACGCATGCTCGTTCATTATCGGCATCATTTCGATGAACCTGACTTTTACGTCGTGTTTTTTTGCAAATTCCGAAAACGCGCTCACGTCGTCGTTCACGCCCTTCATTAAAACGGCGTTGACTTTGATATTTTTAATGCCGCTGTTTTTCGCCGCCGAAATTCCTTGTATCGCACATTCGAGATTGCCGCCCCGCGTGATTTTATTGTAAATTTCGTCGCTGAGCGAATCGATACTCACGTTAAGCCCGTCAATGCAATCCGACAGTTTATCAATATATTTCGGAAGATAAACGCCGTTTGTCGTCAATCCGATGCAAAGGTCGGGCAATTCTTTTTTTACCGAACAAATTAAATCCGCGGCGTTTTTTCTCAGAAGCGGCTCGCCCCCGGTGAAGCGCACCTTCTTTCCGCCAATGTTATGAAACGCCCTGATTATCGTCATTACGTCTTCAAAAGACAGAATGTCGTCGTGCGACTTTTTTTCGACGCCGCATTCGTCCATACAGTACACGCACCGATAGTTGCATCTGTCGGTCAGCGATACACGCATATAATCGATTGTCCGTGAAAACGCGTCTTTCATACCAAAATAATTTCCCCTGTTTTGTCGAACGTATAGCCGCCGAGCGCAGCCGTTTTTTCCCTGAAATCGTCGCTTTTCAAAACGCTTATGAATTTTTTGATTTCGTCGTTTTGAAGCATCGATTTTTTCACAAGGAAGTCGTAACTTTCCTGCCCGACGGGGATAAAGTCAAGCCCCATTGCGTTTGCCGCCGACTCCACGCCGAGACCGCAGTCAAACACGCCGTTCTGCACCGCGCACGCAACCGCAAGATGCGTGACGAATTCTTTTTCGTAGCCGTTGACCTCGTCCTTGCTTATTCCGCTTTTTTTCAGAAGATAATCAAACAGGAGTCGCGTGCCCGCGCCGCTTTGTCGGTTTGCAAAGGAAAACCTGCCGCCTTTAAGGTCGCCGACGGATTTTATCCTGTCGTCGCCGCGACGCACCATAAGACCTTGCGTGCGCCCCACCCCTTTGATTATCGCCATCGTTCCCTCGCCAAAGTATTTTTTGACGAACGGGACGTTGTATTCCCCCGTTTCCGTGTCAAGAAGATGAATGGGCGCAATATGGCACGCTCCGTTTTTCACCCCGAAAATCCCGCCCATACTTCCGACGTGCGCCGACACGACTGGGATCGTATCGCCGATAATATCGATTGCCACGTCGTGGCTGCCGATAATCACGAGTTTTCTTTTTATGCTGTCAAGGTCGCTTAAAAGTTCAACCCTGACTTCTTCGCCGGAATCGATACCTTCGACGTTCCTGTCGATATCGACGATGCCGTCGGCTTTGACCATACTCATAATCGCGGCGGCTCCCCTTTCAAGGGGCGTTGCGAAGTATTTACCGTCGATAAACCCAAGCGCGACGCGCAAAAACTCGCGGCTTTTCAGCGACGATACGACGCGCTTTGTGAGCGTTGCCGTGACGTATTGCCTTTTTGTCGGCGGAGTGCAGGTCATTTTTTCAATCACGGGTTTCACGACCTTATCCATCACCGTGTATGCGGAAACGGGATATCCCGGCACGCCGATGACGGGTTTATCGTCGATTATACCAAGCACCGTCGGCTTCCCGGGTTTTATTGCGAGCCCGTGCGCGACAACCGTGCCGAGATGCCCGATAATTTTTTTCGTAAAATCTTTCGTGCCTGCCGAAGAACCCGCGTTGATAAGCACGACGTCGTGGTTTTTTACGGCGTTTTTCAATGCGTTTTCAATCAGGGTTTCATCGTCGCGCACGACGTCGAATCTGTCGGGTATTCCGCCGTATTCGTCAATCAGCGCGCAAAAAACGCGGCTGTTGCTTTCGATAAGTTTCCCGACGCGCACGTCTTTCACGTGTTCCACCATTTCGTCGCCGGTGGGGATAATCGCGACTTTCGGTTTTTTTCTGACGGTCACGGTTTCGTTTCCCGACGTGAGAATCGCGCCGATATCTATGGCGCGGATTTTCCTTTTTGACGGAATGACCATCTCGTTCGCAACGACGGTTTCGCCGACGGCGCGTATATGCTGCCACGGATGCGACGAGGCGTTGATAATCACGCTTTCGCCGTCCGCGACGACGTTTTCAATCATAATCACGCTGTCGTACGACGGTTTTATCACGCCGCCCGTGTTGACGTATTCGAACTCGTCCTTTTTAAGGGTTACGGGGTTGAGTTCGCTCGCTTCGACGGTGTCTTCGGAGCACACCGCGATTCCGTCCATTGCCGACGCGTTATAGCACGGATCGCACACTTTTGCGAACACGGCTTCCGCCGTTATCCTGCCCGCGGCGTCGATGGTTTTTATTTCCTCTTCCCCGATAGGTTTCACAAAGGACAAATACGTTTCCAGCGTTTCGTCCAGACTTTTATTTTCGATATAAACGTTTCTCATAATTCAAGCGGTATGACTTTGAGCGGGGCGTCCTTATAAATGCCCTCCTCGTCCTTTGAGATTCTGACGTAACCGTTCGCGCTCATCGCGGTGATGAGGTTTGCGGACTTCAAAAACACGGGCGTCGCGACGTACCTTGTCCCGTCAAAAGCGACGTTCACGAGTTGCAGCGTCGTACGTCCCGGTACGGACGGAAAATTGCACGCCGAAAAGCAATCCAGCGCTTTCTCCTTTTGTCCCCTGATTTCTTTCACAACGGTTGAAATTATTTCGTTGTAAACCATATATGCGGCGTACGGATTCCCGGGCAATCCCACGACAAGGGTTTTGTCGATTTTTGCAAGAATGGTCGGTTTCCCGGGTTTCATTGCAAGCCCGTGCATAAGGATTTTGCCGTCGGAAAGCACCTTTTCGGTAAAGTCTTTCGCGCCGACGGAACTGCCGCCGCTTATCAACACAACGTCGCTTTTTGAAACGGCGGTGCTTACTGCGTTTCTGATTTCGTTTTCGTCGTCTTTCGTGCGCGCGGTAAAGACAAGGTCAAAGCCGTCTTTTTTGATTGACGCGGACAAAAGAGTCGTGTTGACGTCGCGGATTTTTCCGTCCGACGCGTCGCTCGATACGTCAACGAGTTCGTCACCCGTCGAAATTACCGATATTTTAATGCCGTCGAAAACGTCGACGCGCCATATTCCGAGCCCCGCAAGAGCCCCCGCCGCAACGGGCGTAATTACGCTGCCCCTGTTCATCACGATTGAACCTTTGTCAAGTTCTTCGCCGCAACGAATGACGTTTTCCCACGGTTTCACGGGACGATACACCGCGATTTCATCGTTCAGTACCTCAACGTCCTCGATCATTACGACCGCATTCGCGCCGTCGGGTACAACGCCGCCCGTGGGTATCGCAACGCAGTCGCCGCTTTTCACACAAACGCCGGGCTTTTCGCCGATACGCAAACGTCCCGTTATTTTCATTACCGACGGAACGGACGAACCCGCGCATGCGACGTCGCCCGAAAAAACCGCATATCCGTCCACGGTGGAGCGATTGTACGGCGGATATTTTTCGGTACTGAAAACGTCGTCGGAAACGGTATATCCGACCGCGTCCGACGTTTTTCGCGACGTTACTTTCAACGCCGCCTGTTCAATATTATCTTTTACGATTTTTTTTGCTTCTTTGGTGTCCAGAACCTTAAAAAACTTCATTTTACGTTTTCGCCGCAGTTATGTGCAAGCCCCAAAAGAATATCGAGCCCGTGTTCGACAGGCGACAATATCACGTCGATACTTTCCCTGACCGCCTTTTCGGAACCCGGCAGATTTATGATAAGGGTTTTATCCTTGATGCCCGACACGGCGCGCGACAGCATCGCCTTTTTCGTGATTGCAAACGACGAAAATCTTATGGCCTCCGCAATCCCGGGCGCTTCCCTGTCGATCACGGCTTTCGTGGCTTCGGGCATATTGTCGCGTGGCGAAAAGCCCGTGCCGCCCGTTGTCAATACAAGATTGATTTCACGATTGACGTATTCGTTCAATTTTGCAGAAATGGCAGTTAAATCATCGGAAACGACGTCATAACTTTCGATTTTGTAATTTGCCGCTTTCATAATTTCGACAATCGCTTTGCCGCTTTTATCTTCTCTTTCGCCATTGAAACAGCTGTCGCTCGCGACAAGCACCGCAACCGTTTTAATCATAGTTTCACCACCCTTGTTTCCATTACGCCAAGATCCAGCATAAACAACTTTCCTTTCGTATCTTCGTCCTCGTGTTTCAGCACGGAATAAACAAGCGCGACCTGAATCGAGGCAACCAGCGCCACGACGAAGGAATAAGTCTTGTGCGGAACGTCCTTGGATTTTCTGTACATTTTCGACAGCCTTCTTTCGCCGGGATAGCAGATCATACATTGTCCCATAATCCCGTCAACCGCGCCGTGAATCAGCACTTTTTTGCGTTTCTCGCACTCTTCTTCGATAAGCAACCGCGTTTCGATATTGTCCACGCAGTCCACGACGATATCGACCTCGTCGATAAGATAAGCGTTGTATCTCGTGAAGTCGTTGGGCACGCTTTTCACGTGGGTTTTGCTGATATCTCTCACGCGGGAAAGCATCACTTCGGCTTTGTTCTTGCCGAGCGTGGAAAACAGCGCGCCGATTTGTAGGTCCTCAGATCGGAAGAGCGGTTCAGCAGGAATGCCGAGACCGATCT